>ERZ791744.475-NODE-475-length-39940-cov-3.259922_pt1 | contig 39940 bp, 50 predicted proteins | sample MGYA00510039_ERZ791744 | MGnify/ENA primary metagenome ERZ791744 (study PRJEB30046, sample SAMN00791969) | human gut metagenome | study: EMG produced TPA metagenomics assembly of the A metagenome-wide association study of gut microbiota in type 2... | reverse complement strand
GCGCTGCCAGCGCTGTACGGCGCGGCCTACGTCCTCGTCGGTCAGCTCAATGCCGCACACGGCGGAAAGGATCTCCCGCAGCACGGAAACCACGGCTTCAAAGCCGGCCATCTGGCCTGCCTGCAGGTCTTCCATGACCTCGGCCACAGCCTGCTTGATGGTGTCCAGCGGGGCTTCTACGTTAGTGCCGTGGCTCTGGTCGCCCAGCACGGCGAGGAACTCCCGGTTCGCCGGGATGACCGCGCCCCGCGCCAAGGCAGGCACCGGCAGGTCGGTCAGTGGGGCGCTGTATACGGCAGCGCCACCGATGGCGCTCTGTGCGGAAGAGATGCCGTCCGATACCCGGCTGTGCATGCTGCTGAGCGCGGAAAGAATGCCGGAAATTGCATTTGCGATGCGCTCCACCATCGAGAGCACCCCATTGATGATATTGGTGATGGCGTCCCCGACAATGCGGGTGATGGCCGCCCAGATGCTGGAGAAAAGGTTGCGCAGGCCGTTCATGGCGGACCCTACGGTGCTGACAAAGCCAGATACCAAATTCCGCACGCCGGTGCAGAGAGTCTGCCAGAGTGCCTTGGCCTTGGCGGCCATGTTCTGGGTGGTGCTGACCACCTTGTTGGCAGTGTTCAGCCAGAATTGCAGCACCGCGCTGCACCAGTTCTGGAGGTCCTGCTTGGTTTTGGTGCAGAAGTTAGAAACCAGCTGCAAAAAGCGGGTGCAGAATTCATTCCATCCCTGCTGGATGGCGGCGATCAGCTCTGCACATTTTTCCTTGATGGTATCCCAGTTCTGATACAGCAGGACACCAGCTGCGATGGCAGCGGCAATGGCGGCCACAACCAGCCCGGCAGGGGAGAGGATTGCACCCAATAGTGCCGGGAAGCCGGAGATCACTCCGCTGACCAGGGTGAATGCCCCATGCAGCCCTGTAATGACCAGCTTGGCGGCACCCAGTGCGGTGGTTACGGTTTTGATCACCGTCAGCCCGGTCAGGACCGCGGCAATCACAAAGCCGACTACCTCGCCCACGCTGTGCAGCACGTCCTTGGTGCCCGTCAGGCTTTCCAGCACCCGGTTGATGGTGTCCAGAAAATCCCCCAGCAGCTCGCTGTTGAGCGCTGCGAAGCCGTCGATGATGGGTTTGAGGACCGCATTGTAAAAGTCGCCCATTGCGGCAAAAAATACGGCGAAGCCGTCCGATACCCCGACAAAGAAGGGCGCAACGACCGCGGCCAGGTTGGCGAATACGTCCCGTATTTTCTCGGCGTTGTCGATGAAAGGCTGCAGCAGCGGCTTGGCGATGGCGTAGGCCACTTGCTCCACGGTCTGGATAATGCCCAGCGCGGAGTTAGCAAGCATGCCAATGAAGCCGGAGGTCAGCTGCTTGGCCCCCTCGCTGCCCAGTGACCGGAAAACCGTGGCAATAGCTGCGACGGTATCGCCAAGCAAAGCCATGAGGTCAGCGCCCAGGTTCAGGATGTTGGGCAGAATCTTTTTCAAAAAGTCCTTGCTGCGGTTCAGATACTGGGCAAAGCCGCCCACCAGGTTTTCCGCAACGGACACACCGATGCTGGCTGCGGCGCCTACAATTTCGCCCAGGGCAAAGACTGCGGTGCTGGCAAAGCGCTTGACGGCAGCATGTACGGCAGGGTCCTGCCAGATGTCTTTCAGGTCTGCACCGATCTGGGCAAGGTCGGCCTTAATGTTGGCCAGGCCTTGCGCGGCATCGCCGAAGCCTTTCTTGAATCCTGCGCCGAACTCCTCCGCCAGCTTTTTCAGCCAGCTGGGCAGCTGCCCAATGCCGGAGGTGTCAAAGCCTATGCCGCCACCGCCGCCGCTGCTGGAGTTATCCTGCAGGCGGTTGATCTCGTCAAAGGCCGCCAGGCTCTTGGTGGCCTTGGCTGCAGCGGAGCCGGTATTCAGGGCTTTGGCCTGGGCTTTCATGGCGGAGATACTTTTCCCTGTCAGCAGGGAGATCAGCTGGGCCAGATAACCGAGTGCCGTTGCCAGCAGGCTGATGATAAAGGTCAGCGCACTGCCCAGCGCGCTGACAAGGGGTGCTACACAGGTGGCGGCGGCACCTTTCAGCTGTGCAATGGCTGCCTTGAACCCATTGGTCTGCATGATGGCGCTGCCCAGGGAATTGGTCACGGAGCGCAGGCCGGAGGAGATCAGGTTGAAAACCAGCGCACCGGTTACAATCTCGCGCATGCGGCGGCCAAAATAGGTAACGGCCTTGCTGGCCCTTGTGACCCTGGAGGCGGTAGATGCGGCGCTTTTCCCCACGGACTCCATGCCGGGGGAAACTGCGGCCTGCTGGATGGTACTGGCCAGATTCTGAGCCGCTGTTTCTTCCTGCTGCATCAGCCCGGCCAGGGTTTCGTGCTTTTGCTTCAGCCCCTCCAGCGCAGCCCCCTGTGCGTCATATGCTTTCTGGGCCTGTTCGGCAGTAGCCTGCTGTTTTTCCAGTTTCTGGGTCAGGAGATTTTGCTGCTGGAGGTCCTTGGCGTCATACCCCGTAACTCCGCGCTGGTGCAGGGCGTCCATCTGGGCACCGAGGGCATCCAGCTTTTGGGCGGTGGCATTCAGCTCTGCCTGTGCAGCTGCAATCCGGTGCTGGTAGTTCTGCCCCACTTGGGCGGAGGCTGCTGCCTGCTCCGGGGTGAAGGCTGCCTTGCTGGTCTCCTGGGCTTTCCGGTACGCCTTGTAGTCCTGCTGGAGCTGTTTTAACTTGCTATCCTGGTGCTCGTAGGTGGCGCTCAGCTCCTCGGATTTGGCGGCCAGAGCGTCAAACTCTTTGCCCGCGGTCATCTTAGCGTCCAGGTCTTGGATGGCTTTACGAGTGGCCTGCGCGGCTGCCTGGGCGCTCTTGAGATCATCTGCCAGCTTGGACCGGTGCGAGTTTGCCTGGGTGATCTGCTTTTCCACCGAGGAGAGCTCTTTTGCGGTGTCCCGGATAGACGATTTCAGTGCTTTCAGGTCCGCTTCAGCCTGTTTCGTATCGATTTTTGTTTTGATGATGATCTTCTTGTTGCCGTCCATAGTATGCTTATTCTCCTAAGAGGGCCAGCAGCCGTTCTTCTTCCTCAGTCCTGCGGTGCGGCGGCGTGATAAGAGCTGGGTTTTCGCGCGCAAAGGCGGTCTCAGCTTCATCCAGCTTTTTGCCCTTGCGCCGCTTATTGCGGATGCGGATTACCGTACCAAACAAGCCGTCCGGCTTGATGGACTGGTACGCGCCCAAAAAATCCCACCAGTGCAGGTATTGGCACTGACGGCAGCTATAACCCAGCACTTCATCCACCGCAGGGGCAATCAGCTGGGCATCCTGGCTCCAATCTGCCAGGGGCGCTGTGTGGTGGCGGTCCTCCACCGGCTGCCCCAGGTTGACAAAGGCCACGGCCTGGGTGAATGCTTCCCTGTAATCCGGCAGTTCCCGCCAGCGCGGATACAGGATGCGACAAAACGCCACCCGCCGCTCCTGCTCCGTCAAATCGGGAGCCTGGAGCGCGGCGAGGGCATCCAGGACGGCCCGGAAATCTGACCGGATAGCAAAAAGCTGCCCGCCAACCGTGACGGTGACAGGCAGATTCCAGCCGATCATGCCTGCTGGCCTGGGGCCAGACCGGTAGCGGGATCGTCGTATCTGGCGGTGTATTCGCTCATGCGCTTTTCTGCAGCCTGGACGGAGTGCTTCAGCTCGGTTTCAATCACCGGGCGCAGTGCGTTCATGACGTTTTCCAGCACGGTGGTGCCATCTGCGCAAAGCGCAAAGCAAGACAGCCCGTTGAATACAACGTCCGCCACTTTGCTGCCGAGCGCATGGTCGATGCGATCTTTTACGTTGCGGTCCAGTTCAATGGCTTTGGCAGGGGTGAGTTCTTCCAGATTACCCAGCTCAGAAAACGCGGCCTCCACGCTTTCCCAGCGCCCGGCCAGACCGGGGTCGGACGGATTGAACCGGATGGTGCCGATGTGGTTGCCGTCGGCGTCCTCAATGTCATAGCTCTTAAAGCCGAGATCAATTTTCAGTGCCATTCTTGTCCTCCGTTATCAGCCAGCGGTAAAGGTCTTGGCGGTTACATCAAAGGTGCCCGTGGTCTTCACACCGGTGTAGTGTACGTTGAACGGGATCTGATAGCCGGTGGTATCGCCGCCGTAGCTAGAAACCTCGATGTAGCACTCTTCTCTAACGGCAGGGTACTTGGTTTCGCCGGTGACAGTTTCCCAGAGCTTGACCTCCACGATGTCGGTTTTCAGGTCGTCCAGCACCTGGTCGCCGTCGATGATAGCCTGCAGTTTTGCAAACAGGGGATCACCCTTTTCGGCATAGTAGGGGCTTACCTCGCCCTGTTTCTGGTAGCTGTCAATGGTGATAGAGGTCTGGCCCAGGATGTTGCTTTTCTTTTCCACGTTGGCGGAAAGCTCCGGGCTGTATTCCTCCAGGTCTTTACCCAGGCGGACATAGCTGGCATCGCCTTCGCCGTCATTGGCAAAGTGAGCATTCAGGTAGTGGGCCATGTATTTGCGTTCCAGTTTCATGCTTCCAACTCCTTTGTATGGATCGTGATTTGGATCTGGTATCGTGCTGCGTTGGCATCAGCACTGGTTAAAATACCAGCGTTGCTGGCTTCGATTTTTTCCACTTCGTAGCCAGCAATCTGTGGATAATTGTGCGCACGCTCTGCACCCCGGAGCCAGTTGGCCAGGTTAGCGAAAAAATCCGCCGCAGCAATGTTGCCCTTGAGGGCGGCACCATAGGGGAGCTGCGCCACAAATGTGAGCTTGTAGGTGGCGTGGTCAATGCCCAGAATATCCTCCCGGTGGGTTTCACCCGCCGTGCAAAGGGTGTATTCCGTGGCCTGGCTACCCAGGTAGTTGGCATTGAACCGGTCGGTCTTATCAATCAGTGGGCAATGTGCCCGCAGCCACGCTCTGGTGGCGTCGAGTGCGTTCATTCCGCATGTCCTCCTGCAATCTGTGCGGCACCCCGGATGATTTCATCCCCATGGTCGGCCCAGCTGCGCTGCGCCCAGTAAGCCCCGCGCATGGGGGCACCGTTGAAGTTCCATTCCGGGTGGGACCAGATGGCCCGAATGTATGGCGTTGCATACACAATCTTGCCGGAGCCGATAACGCTGTTTATGATGGCGCTGTTCTTTGCGGCACCGGTGCGGAATGGTACATAGGGGTCCGTCACCCGGATGAAAGAGGAGTCTACGAACTTTTGTGCCGGGCTCATTGGCCCCAGTCGGCGCTGAATCTCCAGATCCAGCCCGGAGAGATCGATCTCGACGTCAAAATCAATGTGCATCAGTGCGCCTCTACATACCAGTGCGGATTGCGTCTCTGGCCGCGGTTGTCGTGGACGGCCAGCACGGTCAGCTGGGCGCCCGCGTAGGTGATGTGGTCGCCAGGGCGTAGCGTCCACGCCGGGGCGGCAGGCGCGCTTTCCTGCGTGTCCCACTGTGCAGGGGCGATGAACGTGCCGTCAACGACAATGCCCGCTTCTGGGGCCTCTGGACGGGCCGACGTGCTGTGTCTGCAAAAAATGCGAATCTGCATCACCGAGGCGGCGCTCAAGCCGTCCGCGTTGGCCGATGCAATAGTCTTGGCGTGCACGCTTACCCCGGATAGCAGGGTAGTGACCTCTGCTTCCTCGTCCGTCTCGTTGTTGCAAAACAAACAAGACAAAAGTACAGTTTTATCTGCCAGCAACGGCATGCGTTCACCTCCAAAGAAAAGGGGCACCGACCGCCCAGGTCGGGTCATCGGTGTTCTATGGAATCATCGTCTTGCGAGGGGATGGTAGACTGCACCGGCAAGGAGCATCCAAGCTGCCCCCGGAGCACCGAGGGTCTGCCGGATAAGCTGCGCATAGCGTGCACGGTATTCCTTGCGGGTGTCTGCCGCGGATGCATAGCTTTCGCTGTAACCGTCATTGCTGGAGCTGGTAACGGCCCCGCTGCCGGAGCTTTCTTCCACCAGGGCCTGCTTGGCGGCCTCACAAACCAGCAGCGCTTCGCAGTCCTGCAAGTGCTTGAGGCTTACAGGGTCTGCTGCAATGGAGGCCCGCCAGTGCGTGGCCTCCATGATTTGCAGCGTGGCTTGCGCTGCAAAGCGGGGGAATTCTGCCTCCGCAATGTCTGCGTATCCATACGCCAGGTAATCCGTGTAGGTCAGCCAGCTGTCAGCCATAGTGGTTCTCCCTTAACTGCCGAGCTTGTCGGCGCGGATTTCGATCTTGCCGATACGCACGTTCTGGTGCTCGAAGCGCAGCGCCCAGTTGGCCTTGGCGGTGAATTCAGCGTCGGTCGGGGTCTCACCGGAGATGTTATCGGCCAGGAAAGACACGCCGTTCGGGTGCAGAATCCAGCTGCGGGTGTTGTACAGAATGTCGGTACCGCCGCCCAGCTCCGGGTTGTAGTCGATGTAATCCGGGGTGGTGACGGCAGGGGTGGCCTCCAGGAAGCAGCCCTGACCGAACAGGTAGCAATCGTAGATGGTAACTTTCTTCTTAGGCTCGGAGGCACCCTCTTCGATCACATGGCTGGTGCCACGGTCATTCACGATGACGATCAAGCCGTTGATGGTCGGCAGTTCCACTTCGCGCTGGAGCACGTTGGTAATGGTGTACTTGTTGTAGTCCACCAGGCCCATTTTCTGGTACTCAGCAAAAATCTTGGAGTGCATGACGAACAAGCCAAACTTGCGGGCAAACTCGCCCAGCGCTGCCTGCTGGCCGTCAATCAGCAGGCCAGAAGTTACGCCACCGGTGGCAGTCATGACGTGGGATGCCAGGCCGCCCAGCTGCAAGACGGCGGCTGCGGTCTTGACCAGCAGGCCCTGGCGGTACACACGCCAGTACTGGGCGGTGTGACGGGCTACAGCCTGAATGGGGTTAGCAGCGGTCAGTTCGCGTACCAGCTGGTTGGCCTTCCAGGCTTTCATGCGATCCATACGGATGAAGGACTGCTTGCCGCCGGAGATCTCGACGGGGGTGTTGTTGGTGGTACCGTTGCGGACCAGAGGTGCGTCGGTGTCCGGATCCAGCGGGTTGTAGAAACGAGTGGTGCCCACCGTGCCGCCGTTATCCAGCAAGGTGGTCATGTTGGTGTCGGATGCCAGGATACCGGAAGCGATGATGCTGTCGGTGAACACGGGTTCCTGGTCCACAAAAGAGCCATAGACTTCCGGGTCAAACGGGAAGCCGCCAAAAGTGCCAGTAGGCATAGGTTATCCTCCTCAGTAAATGGTGTGTGCAGCTGCTCGGCTCTTGGCCCACAAATCGGCAAAGAGCGCGGGGTTCTTGGCTTTGAGTTCCATGCGTGCCATGTAGTCCATCATTGCAAACTCTTTGGTTGTGGGGTCGCTGCCAGATGCAGCCTTGGTGTTGTTGGGTTTGGGCACGACAACCTTGCGGGAAGGCTGCCCGTCGTCCTGCGGTTCTTCGGGAGCCTTGGCGAACCAGTGCGGCTTGGTCTGAGCTTTCAGCTTGTCCACGGCTGCGCGGATGTCAGCATCCAGATTGGAGCTGCCGCGCAGTGCCGTGTCCTGAGACAGCAGGTTGATTACATCATCCGCATCGATCGCCCCCGCATCCTGCGCAGCGTTCCGGGCAAAATCGCGGAAGCGGTAATCTGCGGCCTGCTCAGCAAGCTGGGTCTGCAGCTGCTGGACCTGCTGGAGTGCGGATGCCAGGTCAGACGGTTTCTGCGTACCGAATGCGGCCAGGCCCTGCTGGGCGGCGTTCAGCTGCTGCTGGAGGGCCTCCTCGCGGCTGTGTGCGGCTGCGCTGTCCCTGCCTGCCAATGTCATGACGGCGTCTACCTGGGCTTCGCTCAAGCCCTCGATTGCTCTCAGATCTTCACGTTTCATAGGTTCCTCCCTTTGGGCTACGGCATGTTTTCCGTCCTGCCACGACGACGCCCAACCCGCCCGATTCCGCTCGGCGTCAGCGATCTTGAGATTATCGTACCATGGTTTCCGGAGGAAAATGTGACAACTTTTTTCCATGCTGTGCGTCAACCGTGTCAACCATGGCAACCGATTTCCTATAAGATCCTTACGCGTGGGTATACGTGGGCGTATCCCTTATTTATTTATTATTTATATTTTATAGTAATATTTGGTTGACATTAGTTGACAAGGGTATATTAGAACGATAACTCGTGATTTACGCGTCAACCGTGTGCGTCAACCGCGTCAACCATGGCAACCAAAAACCAAAGCCCCCGGAAGCTCAAAAACTTCCAGGGGCTTTGGTCATTTAGTGAATGGTTTTCCGTGCTCTTCCAGGTAGGCGTCCATGGCTTTTTTCAGCACTCCGCTTACGGTGTCACCGTTTTCGGCAACCACCTGTTTGGCGTGGGCGGCATAGTCTCGGTGGACCTTGCAGCCCAGAACACAGCGGTTTGCTTTTTCCCAGTCATTGCGCCATTTCTTTTGTTTTTCGGTCAGTGGCATTGTCTCACCTCCTAATCGGTATTATACCACGGTACTGCTATGGTTCAACCGTACTAAATTACACAAGGATTTCGTGTACACCTTGTGCAGTTTAGCGTCTTGCAAAGTCAGGCAACCAGAGCTAACATACACACGATCCAAGAAAAATGACGGAGGTAAACGAAAAAATGAACGAAATCCTGAATCAGAAGTTCGGCGTAGAGGTCGAGATGTACAATATCTCTCGCTCGAAAGCTGCCCAGATTGTGGCCACTACCCTGACGGAGCTGACCGGGGTATCCTGGAATTATTCGCTTCCCGGCATGCATCTGGATGAGCGAAGAATTTACCCTGTCAGCGACCCGACTCGCCACAATGTCTGGAAAATCGAATCGGATAGCTCAATCCAGGCTCGCAATGCATGGGAACGCACGGAACTGGTCAGCCCGGTTCTTACCTGGGAGCAGATGCCTTTGCTGCAGCAGATCATCCGCAACCTGCGTGCAGCAGGCGCAAGGAGCGACCCAGCGCATCGGTGCGGGGTGCATGTTCATGTTGATGGGGCAGGGCATACTGCCAGGAGCCTGCTGAACCTGACCAATATCATGGCCAGCCATGAGCAGCTGCTGATTGGTTCCATCGGCATTGCACCTGCTCGGATGCACTGGTGCCAGACGGTAGATCAGAACTTTCTGCTGGCGGTCAATGCTCGCGCGCCTCAAAGTCTGCATGACCTGGAGGTAATCTGGTATTCGACGCAGACGGGCTATGCTCACAATGTGGGGCACTACGACCAGACCCGTTATCATATGCTGAACCTGCACAGCTTCTTTGAGGGCAAAGGCGTGGAGTTCCGGCTGTTCCAGTTCGATAACTTCAACCCGAACGCTCCGGTGGGCAAAAAAGGCGGCCTGCATGCCGGGCAGCTGAAAGCTTACGTGCAGCTTTGCCTGGCGATGAACTACCGTGCGCTGCATACCCGCGCGGCCAAGTACCAGCCCTTGCAAAGCGATAACCAGCGCTACACCATGCGCTGCTGGCTGCTGCGCCTGGGCTTCATCGGGGATGAATTTGCCACCGCCCGTGGGGTGTTCACAAACCGGCTTCCCGGCGATACGGCATGGCGCAATGGCCGCCCTAGCCAGGCTGCGGTGGCCGCGGTAGCGTAACTCCACAAAACTGAACAAAGGCAAGGGGCTAAGATTGTACACCTTAGCCCCTTGCACTATGGGCGCACCAGAGTTAATATACACACGTTCCAAGGAAAATGAACGGAGGTAAATGAAAAATGAAAGCTACTGTATTCAAAGACTGGTATAAAACCGCTGCTGCTGAAAATATTGAGACCAGTGACCTCTTCAACTGCGCGGGCTTCTTCTGGCTGGACCTTACCGATAAGCAACACGCTAAAATGTGCCAGCTACTGGAGCTGCAGCACTGCAAGGTTGTTGATGTCGAGGGTGAGAAATGGTTTCAACTTCAAAATGGGCTCCGCATCAAAAGTGTTTAAGCCGAAACGCTCCCACCGGAGCGTCCACCGGGAACAGCCGCCCGGTGCTGATGATGGCAGGCTGAATGAAAGGATGGTAAAAAATGAATGCTCCGTATGCAATGTATGTTGATGGGGTCCTGCTTGGTGGATATTTTACTGTATCGGCTTACCGAAAAGCGGCCCGGTATCTTGTCGCAGCCCTCCAGAAGCCTGTGTTCGTGGTGAACGTCCGCAAAGGGCGGCAGATCCGCTTCAACCTGGACGAAACCTTCACCCAGATGTGGCTGGGTGGGGAGACCCTTCCGAATTTAGATTGAGCCGAAACACCCTTTGCGGGGTGTCCATCGAAGACAGCCTCCCGATGCTGATGATGGCCAGGGAAGACAGAAACAGACCCCGTGCGACGGGGAGGAAGGGAAGGAAAATGACGGTTTTTGAAGAATTGACAAAAGGGATGAAGTTCGGTGAACCCGTGGAAGATATCAAAAAGAACATGGTAAAAGTCTTTAATAAGAATTTCAACTGCCCGCCATGGAATGACGCGTACGAGGAAGGGTGCAAGGAGTTCTCCAGCTGCGAAAGCTGCTGGTTTGGGTACATAAACAGTGAAGCAGAATAAATGCTGCAATGAAAGGAGGACTATTATGAAACTTGTGTACAACACTTTCCGCGAGGCCTACGGCCTGGAGGACATTCGGCGCACGATGACCGTGGGTGAACTGGTCGCGCACCTGCAAGAGTACGACCCTGACACCCCGGTGTGCCTCAGCTTCGACGATGGCTACACCTACGGCGGCATTACTGAGGGCCGCTTCGAGGAGAATTTCGACGATGAATCTGACGAGGAGGATTGCTGAAATAATGACAACGAACTTGTACCTGGCCTACGGGTCAAACCTCAACCTGGCGCAGATGCGCTACCGCTGCCCGGACGCTCGCGTGGTAGGATATACCTACCTGCCTGACCGTAAGCTGGCGTTTCGCGGTTCCCAGACTGGCAACTACCTGACCCTGGATGAGGCTCCAGGGGCCTACCCTGGCGTGCCCTGCGGGGTGTTTGAAATCTCCGAGCGTGATCAGGCCTCGCTGGATCGGTATGAGGGGTATCCTCGTTTCTACCGCCGCGGCATTGTCCCTGTGGAACACATCTGGGACGTCCGTACTCGGCAGGAGTTGCCCTTGACCTGCGGGAAGGTAGCTATGGTCTACTTGATGCAGCATGGGCATCCGCTGGGCAAGCCAAGCAGGGCCTACTGGCAGACCTGCCTGCAGGGCTACCGGGATTTCCACTTTGACCCGCGGTTCCTGGATCGCGCCCGGCTGGACAGCGGGTCTGAAACCATGTAAAATGGATGTGGAGGTGCATTGCATGATGGCAAATTTTGACCGAATTAAAGGGGCGCTGTATGGTGTGGCCGTTGGTGATGCTCTTGGCGGTCCGCTGGAGTTCCTGCCTCGCGCAACGGTGCGCAGGCGGTATCCGGAGGGCTTGCGGGAGATGATTGGGGGTGGATGGCTCCACCTCCGGCCCGGTGAGACCACTGACGATACCGCGATGACCCTTTGCGTGGCCGACGGCATCTTGGAAGCTGAAAGCCGAACTGCGCTGCGCCATGCAAGCGATGATGAACTGGCCTCTGCTATCGGGAGCAGGTTTATTTGCTGGTTGGATGGCAACCCTCCAGATGTTGGCGATACCTGTCGCGAGGCAATTGCTCGGGCGGAGTACGGTCTGTCCTGGGGTTTGGCTCCTGCAGAGGCCTGGTCCTTGGCAGCGGGCGCTTTAGGCCCTAATCAGGAGGGCAACGGTGCACTGATGCGCTGTGCCTATGCAGGTCTCTGGAACAAAGACCCTAAGTCCGCAAATCTTACCGCGCGGTTGCAGTCTCACCTGACTCACTCAGGTAAACAGAGCGAGACCTGTTGTGGCTGGTACGCGACGGTGCTTTGGAGCTACACCTTTGGGCTAATGGACCCGGATTTGTCTGACTGTCCTGCTGCACCAGAGGCTGTTTCGGATGACTGGTCACCCTCTGGTTATGTTATGGACACCCTGCATGCGGTGATCCTGGCTATGCAAGAAGCTTCCTTCGAGACCGTTCTTGTCAAAGCTGTGAACTTTGGCGGCGATGCGGATACCGTTGGAGCTATCGCTGGCGGGCTGGCAGGTGCAAAGTATGGCTTCTCTGCGATCCCGGAGCGCTGGGTGTTTGCGCTCTCTCCCACGCTTCGGGATAAGCTGGATGAGCTCGCCCGCTATGCCTACGAAAATCGAAAATAACACAAAGGCCCCAGAGCTTTATTACAAGCTCTGGGGCCTTTGTGCCGTGTCTATTGTCTGGTAGCCCACACAGCACTGCTGGCTTCGCTCCGGCCAAAGCCGGGGACGGTCTCACGCAGCTGCTGCTTGTGTCTGCCTGTCTGCTGGAGAAAGTCTTCCAGCCTGCCTCTGGCGGCGGCCAGGCGGGTCGCTGCCCGGCGCTGTAGGTCAGGTTGGTCAGTTTCCTTGGCCAGCACATACTCGCGTTTCCAGCGCCTGATTTGGCGCTCCAGAGCTCGCTGGCGCCGGTCGGCCTCCTCCTCGGTCAGCAGCTTGCCGTTGTATGGGAACTTTGGCGCGTTGTATTCGTCCAGCATTTCCTGCGTGTATGCGGGTTGACTGATACCCGGCCAGAAAGGATGCCAGTTGTGTCGGCAGTTCGCCCCGGCGAATCCGCGCACGTCGCCGTAGCCGATGTCGTCCAGCGTCAGATAGCCGGGTTGGCCGGAAAGGCTGACCAGCTTACCCTGCCACCAGCTGTGGTTGGTGAAGTCAGCCTTGCCGTCGCCTGTTCGAGCACCGCCGTGGGCAGTCAGCTCCATGACGTCCACGTCCATGCTCTCTGCGTTATGCTGACTGATATCCATGGCGGTCTGGTTGATGCCCGTGCGCATGGCGCGAAGCACTACGGTCTCTAGCTTATCCGTGTGACCGCTGGGGTAGGTGATCGCATCAACCCCAGAAGCCGCAAGCTCCTTGATGCTCCGGCGGACGACCTGGTCATAGCTGAACGCGCCGCTGGCTACGCTCAGATGCCCCTGATCGAGAAGCCGGCCCAGCTGTTCCTGTACAGCAACCGGTAGGTTATGGTTTCCCATTAGGGCGCGTGTCTGGGTCAGGTTGTACAGCGTATTCATGGTGCGGCGGTATCCGCTCTGCGCCAGCTGCTGGGCCACGGCGCTTGTGCCGATGCCCTCCGGCTCTGGCTGCCCTGCGGCGCGGTAGAAGCGGTTGTCCTGCTCCTCGGCTTCCAGCATGGCCTGGGCGAAAATGGCAGCTACCTGGGGTGCTGCGTCCGCCATGAGCTGCTCCATGCGCTCTGCCAGGTGTTTGCGGCTGGCACCGAGAGCCTGTGCTCGCTCGGCCTGCCACTGGGCCCCCTCGGTCATGTAGTTGGCATTGGCAATTCGGCGTGCTATGTCCAGGAGGATGCCCAGCTCCAGGTCGTCAAACGCTGCCGCGCACCGCTGGGCGTAATCCTCGACCTGCTCTGGCCTCAGCAAGGCTCCACACGGTGCTTGCCGCCCTCGATGGTAATTTTATACCCTAACCACCGTAAAGCGTCGCACGCGCCCTCATAGCGGCCCCAGGCGGTCATGCTGCGGGCAACCCCCGCATTCAGTCGGAGCTCATCGAGCTTTTCCGCTGCTCTTTTTGCCGGAGCTGGATTTTTGGTCGTTTTGGCTGCTGCCATTGGTAAGCACCCCCTGTAAAATGTCGGTCGCCATGGATTCCTGCTGAATGGCGGCAATGGCCTGCTGCGCAGTGGCTTCATCCTCGCCATAGAAATGCTGGCGGTATTCTACCTTGCTGCGCAAGCCGAGCTGGAGCTCTGACTGCCACTGCACCATTTCGGTCTGCCGATCGATGATGATGGAATCGTCCCACTTGAAAGAAATTTCAGGCGCACCTGCTCCGGCAGGCACGGTATCCAGCTGATCTGCCCAGAAGTCAAGGGCGGCAATCAACCCACGCAGTGCGTCCTCCAGCGCGGCCTGAATATCGCTGACGGTCGCGTACAGCTTTTGGCGGCTGCTGATGATTTCGGTTGCGGTCTTTTCGGTCTCGGCGACTTGGGAGAGAACGCCGAAGCTCAAGCCGCATTTACTCTCAACATGCCGCAGATACTGGTTCAGGCCACTCAGATAGTTGCCATCGCGCAGGCTGGGGGCGAAAATCTGGTAAAAGGTTCCGCCGTCTGCAATGCCCGTGTTGATGTTCATGCCGCGGAACAAACGCTGGGCATGTTCCGGAGCGCGTTTGTTGAGCGCCTGGGCGGGAACGCCAAAGCGGCGCAGGCTTTCTTCGTCGGAGATAGGGGCACCGTTTTCGCCGATGGGGACGAGGTAGTTTTCATCAACGTCTACACCAAGTTCGCCGCCCTCGTATTCCCAATCCAGGCGAGTGAACTGGACGTCGGCATCGATAATCTCCGGGATGCCTGGCGCAAAAATGGCCGCGCCCAGCTCATTGTTGGGATCCACTGTATTGACAATGGGTGTGACGAAATAACCGCAGGGCACTTTATCCAGCCCGGGCAGGTAGGCGATGGGTTCTACGTCTTTCCACTCTGGACGGGCATCCAGCCCGATGGCGGTGCCCAGCTCGTTGTGGGTGCCTCCCATAAAAGCCAGGTTGATAACCTGTACACAGGGGTATTCTGCCGCAGCCGCAACGTCGCGGGCTTCCAGGATGTCGCGCTCCTTGTCGTGGTAGTCCTCCGGGCCGAGCAGGACGTGCATCCACTCCAGGCGGTTGTACACGTTCTTGCTATCCTGAATGCGGTTGACGAATACCACTTCCGTCAGCTCGCCGTCGGTGTTGGTGCTGATCGGGTAGATGCTGTCGGCACTTACAAAGCTCACCCCGATGTCGTTTCCGGCCTGGTAGGGCTTCCAGGCGCCGCTGCCCAGGGCCAGGGCCACGGACAGGATTCTGCGCCTGCGGGGGCTCATGACCTTTTGCATTTTGCGGTTGATCCAGTCCGCGCGCTGGCTGCCCTGGACGTTGATTTCCAGCTCCAGCGTGGTAAGCCGGGCAAGCTCTGTACAGATTGCAGCAGGCAGGCCCAGGGCTTTGGTATCCGGGTTCTGGTCGCAGGCTTCTCCCTTGATGGCCACGCGGTACCAGTTCTCGATGGCGGCCTGCTGCTTGTCGGTCATGAGGGTCTGCACGCCGAGCTCTTGTTCAATCTGGTTAAAGTCAATCATGCGTTTCGCACTCCTCGTTTCTGCCATATCGGTTCCATGGCGTAGCGTACCATGTCGATGCTGTGGTTGTCCGCGTCGATGTAGGTGTTTTGGACTTCCTGGGTTTTCTTATCGATGGGATACTCGTACTCGCTGAATTCCCGCGCGGTATGCGGGCAGCGCACGGGGTCAATGACAATTTTGGCGCGGCTTTGCAGCCATTTCATGCCGTCCGTTACGCTGGTACCGCCATGGGCGCTGTACTTATGGCAGCCGCGCAGACCGCGAAAGCCCAGGTCCCGCAGGGTTGCAATGCTTTTGTTGCCTGCGCTGTCAGCAATGATTTCCTTGTTCTTCCACGGTTCCAGAACGCGGGCTAGGTCTTCATCCTTTTCGCGGGTGGCGCGGTGCTCGGCAAAAATGTACAGGGTCCGCTTGGGGCTACTGTAGGCCATCTCGCCGAAGTGGTTCGGGTCCGGGTACCAGCCCCAGTCCAGGCCGCAGTAGGTCCGGTCAAACTGCGAGATTTCTTCGCGCGAAATTTCCCGGATTTCCAGGTTATCAAATACCTGTGTGCCGCACCCCACCACCTCGCCCAGGTATTCATGCGCGTAGGCGATGGGGTCCCGCTGTTTTAGGACCTCGGCTTCGTCAAAGAACTTCGGACCCAGCCAGTCTGCGGGGGTGGTCAGGTAGGTGGTATGATGCCGGAACTGCCGGGGCTTGGGCTCCCGCTTGTAGCGGTTGACCCAATGGCGGGCCATAGCAGGGGAGTTGAAGGTCTTGAAGGCAAAGGCGAAGGGGCCGCCGCGGAATACAGACTGTTCGACGTTTCGGATTTCTTCCTCTCCGTCGTACTGGTCGAATTCCTCAAAGTGGGCCACGCCAAAGTAGCCAAACGGTGTGGCCAGGGATTTCAGCTTGCCGGGGTCGTCCAGGCCGTAGAACTGGATGGTCTGCCCGGTGGGCAGGTACTCCAGGGTGTAGGGCTTCTTGGTCTGCTTCCAGAGGTGGCGGATGCCCATGCGGTCAATGACGCGGTTGTATTCCGGCCAGACGGAGGTCACGATGGTGTTGGCAACCTTACGCAGGACGATGCCGTGGATGTCCGGCACCCGCATAATGAGCAGGATGTGCTCGGTTGCGGCAAAGGTGGACTTGAGCGAACCACGCCCGCCGTCGCCTAGGTACTCGGTGTAATTGCCACTCCATACCGCAGTGTGGGCAGCGTAGTACTCAGGAATGATCAGGCTGGTCAGCCGTACCTCCGGATTGCTGCTGATCGGCAGTGTCCGGCGGTTTCGTTGCTGGTATGTCATCGATGAATACCACCTTTCCGCTCATGCCCCGCAGCTCTGGGTGCTCACTCCAGCGATCAGGGCACTTATTTTTGAGATAAAAACAGATCGCGCCCAGGTCGCCCTTGGATGCTTTCTGAAAAAGCGCGTTCTCCACGATGGCGATGGAGGCTTCCCGACCATTGTTGAACGCAACCCCGATGGTAGCCGGGTACTTGGCAATCCAGCGCCGCAGGGTTCGTGGGGCGATGGGCACGCCGCGCAGACGTTCCATATTGGTGCAGATTTCTTCCTGCGATAACCCCTGCTGCGCCCAGCTCTGGAGGAGCAGAAGGCCCGTGGGGTCAGTCCAGTCCTCGGCCTTTGGGCGTTTTTTCGGCAATGCTCACACCTCCTCCGTAGCGGCGTTCTGTGGGGTCTTAGTGTTTCTGTGGGTAACTTGTCGCATCAGTTCAGTTTGACCGCCTCACGGCCCGTGAACTGCTGCCAGCGGTCGATGATGACGTCGGCGTACTGCGGGTCAAACTCCATCGTAAAGCAGCGGCGGTTCATCTGCTCGCAGGCGATCAGCGTGCTGCCACTGCCGCCGAACAAGTCCAGAACGATTTGTCCAGGCTTGGAGCTGTTCTTGATGAGGTGGCCGACCAGGGGCACCGGCTTCATGGTGGGGTGCTCTTTGTTGGCGGCGGGCTTGTCGTAGCGCAGCACGGTCGTCTGCTCCTTTTGCAGGTATTCCTGCACACGTGTGGCCCATGCCAGCAGATCCTCTTTCTTCATCTTCTTGAGGTCCTCCGGCTTGGCATCATCAATGACAGTGGTGTTGGTGCGGTCGTTGATGAAGTAATGGCCTGCACCCGGCTTCCAGCCATACAGGCAGGGTTCGTGCTGGTACTGGTAGTCGGCGCGGCCCAGCACCAGGCTGTTCTTGACCCAGATCAGGCAGCCGTGCAGCTCCCAGCCTGCCTCCCGGAACATGGCACGGAAGGCTTCGCCCTCGGTGTCTGCGTGGAAGATGTACGCGGCTGCGCCGGTGCGGCAGGCATCGTAAGCGCAGCAATATGCCTGGAGCAGAAATTGCCGGAACTGGCTTTCGTCCATACTGTCGTTCTGGATTTTCTTGCCGTTGCTGCCCTCGTAGTCCACGTTGTAGGGCGGGTCGGTGACCAGCAGATCCGCCTGTTCGCTGCCCATGAGCGCGTTGACGTACCGAGGGTCGGTGCTGTCGCCGACCATCAGGCGGTGGTTGCCCAGCTGCCAGATGTCGCCAACGCGGCAGGTGGGCTCCTCCGGCAGCTCCATGTCGTAGTCGTCATCCTCGGCGTCACCGTCCACCTGCTGTACAGCAACGTTCAGACCAAAATCGGCGAAGTCATAGTCCAGGCCCTGGATTTCTGCGTTCAGCAGGGGAATGTCCCAGACCGCTACCTCACCGGTGGAATTGTCGGCCACGCGGTATGCCTTGACCTGGTCAGGGGTAAGGTTGGCCGCCACCACGACCGGAACCTCTTTCAGCTTGAGCATCTTGGCGGCCTTGTAGCGGGTGTGCCCGACGATGATCACGCCGTCCTTGTCCACTACGATAGGCTGCTGAAAGCCAAATTCTTTGATGCTGTTGGCTACCGGCTTGACTGCCGCGGTGTTGTTGCGCGGGTTGTTCTTGTAGGGGTGTACGTCACCAATTTTCCAGGTTTGAACTTCCATGTTTTGTCCTCCGCTTATAGGTTCTCCCTCTATCGTACCATGGTTTCAAGCATCAAATGTGACGGGATTTTTGGGCATAAAAAAGCGGCCCCGTGGGAAAGGGAGGCCGAAAACCACGGGGCCATAAAACGGAGGTGCAGGGCGCAAAAATGAAAAATCACCCGGCGGTATTATAATACCATCCGGGTGAGTGGAGAATGTGACAGGTTTATTTGGTTTTCTTCTTAGCCTTTGCGGCGGGCTTCTTTTTCTTGGTTTTGGATCCGAACAAATCCGGGTACAGCTTGGCAAGATCTGCTTTGCTGGGGCCCTCGCCCTTCATCCGCACGTTAGCTTCAAACTCTGCACGGGTAGGTTTGTGGCTCATTCCTTGCCTCCAAAAATGTCAGGGTTCACCATGACGATGCTTTCCATGTCGATAATGTTGCGGCGGCGGATGCGCTCATGATATTCGGGAATGTCACTAAGTTCTGTTCCCGGTTTCTTCATCCGCTGGTTGCAGATAGCAATAATCTGATCGTCGGTTAGATTGCGGAAGTATAACTCTTTGCCCTCTGGGGTGTCAGCAATTTCGTCTTTTGTCAGCCCGCACGCTTTGAGAGCTTCGATGCGGGAGTTCAGCTCTGCGTCGCTGATTTTGTAAAGCGGTCTGATTTCGTAAGGGTTCATTACTTTTTCCTCCGTAGGTTTTCTTCAACGTCAAGGTAGACAACCGTGGCACCGTGGTTGTTCTTGGTCCAGGTGGCTTTTTTAATGCTGAATCCTCGACGATTGATCGAGGAGGGCAGTAAAACCTCATGCTCACTAGAAATCTTTGACAGGTGTCTGAAAGGTACACCGGAAATGTTCTTTCCGGGAGCTTCTCGAAGAACCACCGAAATGAAGCTGCCGTCATTCCATCCGACCCCTGCAAAGCCATCCCTTGCAACCGACAAACTGCTGGACATACTGGTAATGCCCTTTTCGAGCCAGGTGCCCTTTGCAATCAGGTCTTTTAGATCTTTTTCGCCGTTGTTCCATTTAATGCCACGGTAGATTGCGCCCTTGTAGACGGGAGCGTTTTTTCCACCCAGTACACGGTCAATCAGGTTGATTTCCTTTGCAACTTTGGGGCTGTTTTGGGGGTTATTGTCATGAATTGCATGGTAGCCCGACCCTGAGTAGTGCTCCAATGCCTTAACGGCCTCGGATTTTTCCTCTTGGCTCAGCCCTGGGCAGGCCATGCCTACCCAGGCGCGTTTTTGTTTACCTGTCAGCTCGTGGTCGGCAATGTGGGTGGTTGTTTCCGGGTGGTTCCGCAGTGCGGCTTCCTCCGCTTGCGTTGCGGTAGCTGCCCGCATGCCCTGCTGTGCTCCCAGTGACCCTCTGCCCATGATCGACCCTCCCAGTTAGTTACTGGGTTCATCGTATCATGGTTTTTAGGGGCAAATGTGACAGGTTTATCCGAGCTCTTTGGTGAATGCCTGGTACTCGCGCTCGCCGTAGCAGTAGACGCGGATGTCGGTCAGGCTCTTGGCGGGGAAGGTGCGCAGGGTATCCGCTGCAATCTTCACTGCTTCATTCAGCGGGTAGCCGTAGATGCCAGTACCGATGGAGCAGAACCCGATGCTGTGCAGGCCCAGTTCCTCTGCCCGTTCCAGACAGCTGCGATAGGCGCTGCGCAGGAGTTCTGCGTCTTTCGTTGCGCCTGAATAAATCGGGCCGAACGTGTGAATGACGTACTTGGCTTTGAGCCGGAACCCTGGGGTGACGACGGCATGCCCGGTGGGACACCCGCCGATGCGGTCGCAGGCGCGCTGCATGTCATCCCAGCCGGCCTCGGTGAAAATGGCACCGCATACCCCGCTGCCGCCAGCCAGCTGCGCGTTGGCGGCGTTCACGATGGCGTCGGTGTCGGCGTACACTACGCTACCGCGCAGGACGCTGATTTTTGCCATGTGCTTCACTTCGCTTTCTTTGGGAACCGCTGCGGGTTCACCAGACTGGCTTCACTATACCACGTTCTGGCGGACAAGTCAATCTTGCGCACAGTTACGTCTGTTTTTATCCGCCTGCGCCAGCTTCCCGGCGTACTGCTTGGTCAGGAACCTCGCACCCATCATCGTGTGCGGGAAGTTCTTGTACTGGATGCCTGCGTCCTTGCACACCTGCTCGATGTCCGGTGTGAGCTTGCCATACACCAGCAGGCCGGTGGGCTGCTTTTGGCGGAAAAGCTCGCGTACGCCATCCATGAAGTAACTGTACAGCTCCCGGCCCTTGACGCAGCCTACCGTGCTGATTGCCACGGTGCTGTGCTCCGGCAATCCCTCAAAGGTCCAGGCAAAGCTTGCCTTGTCTGCCCAGCTGGCACTGGGGATCACGTTCAGCCCGCGTGCCTGCCACCAGGCCCCCAGCAACTGGTTGCGGTAGTGGTTCCATTTCTGGAGCGGCTCCGGGAAATCCAGGTACATGGAGAAGTCCGGCTCGACCACAAAGGCGAATTGCTCCAGAAGCTCCAGGTACACCTCCGGCTTTGTCCAGATCCGCTCAAACTGGTAATCGTCACTGTAAAAGTGCAGGCCCTGGGCTTCCCGGAAGTCGCAGCTGAGTGCGTCCTTAAACCGCACCATGGTGTCGATGCCCTCTGGCCAGGGGGCTGCCTGCATCTTGGCAAATCCGCCCGGTGTGAGCTCGACCTCCGGCAGCAGGTGCCAGTTCACCAGCGTGGCGGTCCTGAACCGCCCGTTGTCCTTACCTCCGTTTGGCATGAGTGCTCTCCTCGGTAAAATTCAAAAAACGCCCGGCGGTTGCGCATCGTTGAGAGGCTGCCGGGAGGGTGGCCCGCCATGGTGCGCTTGGGTGAGTGGGGAGTGCTCTGCCAGAGGCGTGGTCGGGCCTATGGTTCTATCGTATCATGTTTTTCGTGGTCAAATGTGACAGAATTAAGCCCTCTGTGGGCGATCTGGCAGACCGTGTTCGGCGTGTTGTCCCCGCCGATGATGAGGGCCACCTGCACCCAGCTGCGTTTGCCCGGCCCCAGAAAAGCGCAGCGGAGGACCCGTTGCGTCAGCGGGTCCTCTATGCCATCAATAATTTTGCAGCGACGCACTCGGCTTAACCGCCGGAACTGGCGTATTGTCACGCGTCCTCACCTCCATGCGTATGATCCATGTAGATTTTCGGTTCGTCGTCCTCTTCCAGGTGGGCAGCAGCTTTCCCGGCGCAGACCCCGGCGGTGTAGGCGGCAGACAGCAGCGCAGCCAGAATGGCGCTGCCAATGACGGAGAGCAGGATATCCATCAATCACCACCACCTTTCTCTGCGGGTGCGTTGCGCGGGTGACGCGCCTCCTCTGCCAGAGCCTTAATGCCCTGAATCAACCCCTGCTGGCAGGCGCTCTTGCTCTCCAGCGCTCTGGCTACCAATTCATCCGCACCGTTCTTGACCAGCAGCCGATGGATGATGACGGGGTGCTGCTGCCCCTGTCTGTACAGCCGCGCGTTGCCCTGCTCGTACAGTTCCAGGTTCCACGGCAGGCTGTACCAGATCAGGTGGTGCCCACCTGCCTGGAGGTTCAGCCCGTAGGCGCAGCTGGCAGGCTGGGCCAGCAGGATGTCCAGTTCGCCGTGGTTCCAGGCATCAGCTTCCTCACGGCCTGCCAGCACGGCAAATCTGAGGCTCCTCTCGCGCGTTTTCAGCTCTGACTGTAAAAGTTCCCGGTCAAAGTCAAAACCGTAAAAAACGAGGGCTTTCTGCCCGTCCAGCGCGTCGATAAGCTCCATGAAGGCATCCAGCTTGCAGTGGTTCAGCTGGTGGACCTGCTTTTCCGCGTCATACATTGCGCCGTTGCACAACTGGAGCAGCTTGCCGGTCAGGGTGGCCGCCTGCATCGCGGTGATGGTTTCGCTGTCCACTTCCAGCAGCTTGGCGGTCTGCATCTCCTGGTAGGTCTGCCAGTCCTTGTCGGGGAAGACCACCGGGATATCCTCAATGATTTTGTCCGGCAGGTGCAGGTGGTCAGCTGCCTGGATGCTGATTGCAATGTCCGCCAGCTTTGCCTGGATGACCTCCTCGGCACCTTTGCGGGGCCGCCAGCTGTACACCTGCATCCCGTTGCGCTTGTCCGGCTGAAAGTAATTGTCCCGGTAATGGGTGAAGCGCTGGCCTAGCCGCTGTCCCTGGTCCAGCAAGTACACCTGCGCCCACAAGTCCATGTAGTCTTTCGGCGCGGGGGTGCCAGTGAGCTCCACCACCCGGTGGATGAATGGCCGAACCTTGCGCAGGGCTTTGAACCGCTGCGTGCTGTGGTGCTTGAAGCTCGACGCTTCATCCAGGACTACCATGTCAAAGGGCCATCGCCTGCCGTATCGCGTTGCCAGCCAGACGACGCTGTCCCGGTTGGTTATGTAGATGTCGGCTCTTTTTAACAAGGCCCGCTCGCGCTGCTGTGCTGTCCCCAGTACTGTGCTTGTCCGCAGCCATTGCAGGTGTTCCCATTTCTTGATTTCGTCCTGCCAGGTTGCTTCCGCCACTTTCTTGGGGGCAACAATCAGCACTTTGCTGACCTCGCCCAGCTGGATCAGCGCGGTTATGGCTGTGAGGGTGACCACCGTCTTGCCGAGGCCCATCTCGAGCCAGAGCGCCACGCCGGGCTTCTCGATGACTGCATTGATGCATTCCTGCTGGTAAGGGTGGGGGATAAAGCTATTCACGCTGGCTAACCTCCTTTCCGGTGCGCAGCCTTGATAGATTGCCAAGGTACTGCGCCAGCGCTTTGGCATCCTCCGTGGTGTTGATCTCGCACCAGTGAAAGTCCATCCGGTCCAGCTCTTTGCCCCAGAACTCTTGCAGGCTGCCATCCTTGACGTGCCTGCCGGGAGCCTTGAGCTCCACAAAGGCAATCACCCCACCGGGCAGCAGGCAGATTCGGTCAGGCACCCCTGCTGTGCCTGGTGAAACGAATTTCAGGCACCATCCGCCTTTCTTCTTGATGTCCTCCCGGAGCGCTCGCTCTATGACGTTTTCTCGCATGTGTTTTTCTTTCTCCCTCGGTATTTTGTCAACCGTGGCAACCAATTTCCCTAATAGACCCTATACGTGTGTATACGCGGGTATAATCCTTCTTTATTTATTATTTATATTTTATAGTAATATTTAGTTGACATAGTTGACATAGTAATATAATAACGATAAATCGCAAAATTTGCGTCAACCGAGTGCGTCAACCGCGTCAACCATGTCAACCAACTTTTGCCCCCTCAGCGTCAACCGACGGGATATGGATTTTTGTGCCATGCTTTCTGCCTGCCGTAAGGCGCAAAGCGCTGTACCGTGTTGGTTTTCTCCCACTCTGGCAGAGCCTCCAGGCTGGCCGTGATGCGTCTTTGCTCCCGTGTGGTGATTCGTTCGATCCGACCGTTTAAGCATTCCTCCCAGATTTCTGCCACGCAGGTATAATCTCTCGGTGCCGTGTTGATCGAAGCCTTGTCCACGAGAGTACCTGCATACCACTGCTCACGCCTCTCGGCATTCCATCCGGTGCGCCAATCGACGGGCACCTCGGCTTCCAGAAAAGCCTGAATTTTGGCCTGCCAGGGGTCGGCTTCCATGTGTTCCTGTTGCACTTCCTGCGCCTGTTCGACCTGCTCGCCTTTAAAGTACAGCGGCTCGCCCTGCCGGTAAAGCTCGACTGCCTCCGCCCAGATCTGGTCCACGGCGGTCTGCGGCAGCCAGTGGTCCTCGCCCAGAACCTTGATGTCGTACTTTGGGGTGTGCTTGTAGGTATCAATGGGCCAGAATCGGCGGTTGCCTGTCGGGTCGCGCAGGAATTCGATCTTGTTGCTGGTGCCAAAGAAAATGCACCGGCGTGGGTAATTGACTGTATTCCGGCCATAACTGGGGCGGTAGACGTCTTCGCGCTGGCTGATGAACTGCTTGGCGGCTTCATTCTCGCTCTTGTCCAGCGCTGTCAGCTCGCCCAGCTCCACCAGCCAGACCCCGCGGATGCTCTCTCTGGCGTCCTTGGTTCCGAAGCAAGTAAGACTGTCAGAGAACCATTTTTGCCCCAAATGGGCCACTAAAGTGCTTTTACCGATCCCTTGAGGGCCCGAAAAGATAACTACTTGGTCGTATTTTGCCCCTGGATGGAACGCTCTGGTCACGGCTGCGGCCAGGCATTTGCGGGCCACGGCGCGGGTGTAGGGGGTGTCCTCTGCGCCCAGGTAGTCAATGAACAAGGTTTCCACGCGGGGGATTCCATCCCAGCGCAGGCTGTTGAGGTAATCAACCACCGGGTCCCGAGCTGCCGCTGACGCTTCCAGCGCGATGGCGTCCGCAATCTTGGCCGTGCCGGTGAGATGGTGCACACTCTCGAAGTACCACCGCAGCCCGGCATCGTCGTTGTCCGTCCACCAGCGTTCCTCGGCGTTCTTGTCCCAGGGCAGGGGACCGGTGCATTTGCGTCTCTGGGCAAACAAATCATCCCAGACCTTGCCTGCCAGCAACGGGTCATTGTGGATCAGCAATCGCATGTTCTGGCTGGTGCAGAGCAGCTGGCCTTTGGCGTTTACCTCCAGCCTGCTGTGCCAATCCTCCGCCTCGTCATCTTCCACCGGCGTGAATCCCTCCATGGCATGCTGGAGATTTTCCTCGGATAGCGTGCTGTAGACGACCGGATCGTGCATGGCCAGTTCAGCCATAGCAGCGTAGCTGGGCAGCCGGGTCACGGGGGTATCCGGCTGCGCGTCGAGGTCTTGCTCGCCAAACAAATGGATACGGACCAGGTCCCAGGCATTAACCAGCTTGCCGCCCGCGGGATCTGTGCTGTGGTGGCTGTACAGGAATTTGCCGTCATCGTACAGAATCGCGCCGCCGGTGGTGCTGCCTTTGGTGTAGGTGTACCGCCCGGAGGAGGCTTCGGCGTAGGTGTCCGGCAGAAACTTGTCCATCGCCGCAGGCACGTCGTAAACCCGGCAGAAAGCCCCCACCAGGCCTTGTTTCTGGGTGGGGTCGGCCTGCTTGCCGCCTGGCCGCTTTGGCGTGCGCTCAGAGGGGCACAGGGGCCAAGTGGCGGCATCGTGCCAGTCCGCGTAGGTAGCGAGCAGGGCATCCGCAGGCAACGCCTTGCCCTGGCTGGCGCCGAGAAAGACCGTTTCGCTGTCACTGCTGGCGCTTGGCCAGTACATAAGGCGCTCAGCTTCAAAGGTTGTCGGGTCCAGTGTGCTCATCAGCGGGTCGATGGCCTGCGCCGCTGCTCTGGCAATGGGCTGGTATTCATCGGCGCTGACCGGGCGGTCGATGGGAATGATGACCCGGATGCGCGGGTGCTGCGGGCTGTGCTTGCGAGTGCTGTAGATCAGGTAGTCGCAGCCGAGCCCCGCCACGGTCTGGCACAGCTCCTCTGTGGTGCCACTGGGGGCGTTATCGATATCCAGGGTTACCATGCTGCGCGTCTGGCAGCAGCCGCGCTTGCGGCGGCCCTCTGCCAAGGCAGCGGCCACAAAGCCGCCGTTGTCTTTGAGGGTGTCCTGTTTTGCCTTCGTCATGGCCATGTACTCTGCGTGGGTTTCCGTGCCTACGGTGCGGTGCTTGCGGGCCTCCTCGATGAACTGCGGCCACGTCCAGTCCACCTGCTTCCATATTTTATCGGTTCGGCTTGTGCCGACGCTCAACTGCATGTTGTGTCCCTCCTATAACGGCTCAGTGGTCTCCGGTACGTCTACCCCTGCGTCATCCAGCATTGTCTTGGCCCAGAGATCCGCCAGCTGTTCTGTGCGATAGGCGGCGAATTTCTCGGTGACCACCGGGATGGCACCCTTAATCCGGCGCATGGTTCGTGGGGCTAGGCCAATCTGCCAGCATGCCAGCAAAACAATGTACAGGCACCGCGTGGCGATGTCCTGCCGTTCGCGCTCGACTGCTTTCTGGCCGATAGTCTCCAGTTCGTCCCGGGTTTTCCGGCTCACCGGGATGTGAGCTTTCATCGCGGGCTCACCTCCATGGCATCAAAGCGGAACGGGAAATCTCCAAAATGAGGCCAGGGAGCATCGGTAGTATCTGGGTCAGTTGCAGCGTTCCAGCGCTCGATGACCTGCGCCTTGGTGGCGCCCAGATGCCCGGCCCGCCCGCAGCGGGTGCAGGCGACCAGGTAGCCTCTGGTATGTACGGGGTGAACCCAGTTCAGCCGGTCTCCGGCTGTTTGGCCGCAGATGCAGGGATGGATTTCAGGCAGTTTCGTCATCTTACAGTTCCTCCCACTCATAGCGGCCCTTGCCGGAGTTGCGCCACTGGCCCAGACCACGCTTGGTGCCGTAATCCAGACATTCGCGCACCATGTCCTCCAGCTTGGGGTCCAGACACTCAATCTCAAACTCCGCGGAGCTGCCTGCAGGCACGCTTTCACTCTTGGCGATGCTGACACGCTCGCCCTGCGGGGTGCTGGCCCGGAGCGGGCGCTCGCAGTAGCCCATCTTGAGGCCGTGAAGATCGTAGGGAATCTCGCGGGGGTACACAAAAATCAGGCCGTCGATGGCTTTTTTGTAGGCTTTCAGGCCTGCGCAGGCCTTGCCGCCGGGGTACCCAGCCTTGCCAGCTGCCGCCAGCGCCTTGCAGGAATCCTTGAGCATTCCCTTGATCTGGTAGTCGTAGATAAACGGTGTACCGTCCGCCTGTTTGGGAAATACTGTGATGCGGTCTTCCGCGTTCTGGGCCTTGATGTTGTCGATTTCCTCTGAGGTAAGGTCCTCCGTGGGGGCCTTGCTGGCGATGTAAGTGCCCATCAGATCCTCATTGCTGGGGCTGCTGCCCAGGGCTTCTTCCAACAAATTAATACGTACTTTCATTTTTAGTTGTCTCCTTTTTTTTTGTAAAATCAGTTGCTATTCAGTTCCAACGCGGGGTGCAGCAGTTCTTTGCCGTGGCTTTGCCCTCGCAGGTCTGGGCGCATCCGTACCCTACTTTGCCTACGCATGTCCGGGGCAGGCGTAGCTTTTCCTGTGCGGTTCTTTTCTGTTCATTTCCTATGCGATGCTTTGCCCTTCTTCTCCAAGGCATTGCCCTGCTTTTCATTTCCGGTGCGTCGCGCAGCGCATCCAGCGCATTGCAGTTGCAAGCATTGCCGCAGCTATGCGGCTTACTGCATATCCTTCGCGCTGCCTTACCTTGCGGTTCCTATCCGAGGCATTTCATTGCTTTGCACTGCCCCACTTTGCCTTTGCTAAGCAAAACATTGCCTAGCAAAACATTGCCAATGCCTTGTACTGCTTTTCTACTCCGCAGCCACGCATAGCTCGTCTCAGCGATGCCTTTCCGTGTCTGGGACTCTCAGTGCCCGGCTTTTCCGGCGCTTATCCGCTCGGACCATTGCCTGCGCCGATCAGTCCTTGGTGAAGAACTGCCCGACCCAGCCCTCGGCATTGAGCGGGAGCCCTTCTGCCCAGGGTGCGGGATTGCTCATGATGCGCCGTACATCCTCGAGGTCTGCCTCCGGAGTGTCGGTGTGCCTCTCGATGACCACCTCGTCGTGGATGTGGAAAACCACCCGGTATCCGGCTTGCTTGAGGTTGTCTAGGGCGAATTCCAGGCAGTCCCGCCCGATGGCCTGTGTCAGGTTCTCGGTGAGCTTGCCTCCGTAGGTCTCGCTGTCCTGCCAGCCTGCGTTGGTCTGTTCGCGGTAGTGGATGTGTCCGTCATCGGTGATGCGCGGGTCTGCGTAGTAGAGCTTTCTGCCGCTCGGCAGGCTCATGGTCAAGAAGGGGAAGGGGCAGGTCGTGCTGGCCTCCATGCGGAGAACCACACCGGGGATCGCCTTGTACCCGCGCTTATTCTTGATTGCTAACCGTGCCGCGTCTTCCATACTGCGCCAGAGATTCACGATCTTGGGGTTCTGCTGCCGCCAGCGGGTGACCATGTCCTGGATTTCCTCATCGGGCAGGTCTTTCAGCGCGCCGCTGATATCCATTCGGCGCATGGCACCCACTCCGCCCTGGTAGCCCAGGGCCAGGGTGGCAACCTTGCCGCGCTGCCGGTAGCTGTAGTTGGGGTTCCCTTTGCGGATGGTTTCCACCGGAATACCGAACATTTTTGCCGCTGTGGTCTCGTAGATCTTGCCTGTTGTGCGGAAAACGTCCAGCACCCATTCCTCTCCAGCTTCCCAGGCAATCAGCCGGGCTTCGATGGCGGAGAAGTCCGCGTCAATGAACACCGCGCCCGGCTCTGGAATCAGCGCGGTGCGGATCATCTGGCTCAGTACGTCGCTGACGTCGCCGTAGATCATCTCCAGGGCGGCCAGGTTGCGGGCCTTGATCAGCGCCCGCACTTCGTCCTGGTGTTTGAGGTAAGTCCGCGGCAGGTTCTGCACTTGGAGCAGCCTGCCCGCCCATCGTCCGGTGCGCGTAGCGCCGTAGAACTGCAGCGTCCCTCGGATGCGCCCATCGGGGCCTGTGGCCGCCTGGATTGCATCATATTTCTTGAGGGAGGATTTCCCCAGGGCTTGTCGAAGTTCCAAAACCCGGCGCACGTTCGCGGGCTGGGGGGCTTTCAGGGCCTCGGCCACCGTGGCTTTCTGCAGGTCTGGCAGCTTTGCGCCGTTGCCTTCCAGCCAGCTCAGGAGCTGCGCGGGGCTGTTGGGGTTGCTCAGTCCGGTCAGCTGCTGCGCCTCCTCGAGCAGTTCGGCGCTGTATTGATCGCCGCACCACAGTGCGCCGCTGGTAAGGTTTGCATCCGTGGCAATGCCGCGGCTGTTCATCCGTACATCGTCCCGCCACTGCTGCCAGATAAAGTCCGGCACGGTGAAGGGTTCCAGCAGGTTGTCGATGTGCCTCTCTGTCTCGACGTCTCGGATGTTGTATTGCCGGAAAATCTCCCATTTCTCGAGGTCGTGCCTCGGTAGGTTGCGGGTGCGGCCACCGTTGGCTTTGGTCGGCTTGCAGGGGCAGCAGAAGTAGAGGATAAGCGCTGCGCCCTCTCGCATCTTGGCCTTGTCCTCCGGCAGCTGGAGCGCCTTGCCTGCGTCTTTCAGGCTGGCAGGCAGGCCGCAGTACATGGCGTGAATCATGCTGTCTTCCCACTGTTCCAGCCAATCTTCACGCTGCGTCTGGCTCAGGTGGAAATACTCGCTAAGACACCACCACTCAAAGGCTGCATTCCAGGCCCGCTTGGTGTATCGCGGGTCAAAGAGCAGGGGCTTTAAGGCCGCCAGCCCTATGATGCCGTTGTCGGTGGTATCGGTGAGCTGGACCCTGCCATCGTCCACCGCCGCGCTTGCCAGCAGAATCTCAAAGTCCGGATCCTGGGCGTAGCGGTAGGCGCCCACCTTGCCTATGTCCTGAGGACTATAGGTCTCCAAGTCAATCGTAAGTAGCATACTTGCCTCCGTGCCGGGTATTAGCCCAACATGTCCTCAACCTCCGGGGAGAGCGGCTCGAAACCGTCCGTGCCAGTGTCGCCGCCCAGCCGTGCACCGTCCTTAGTCTTCTGGATCGCTACCAGCCCTGCGCTGAGGCCCTTGCCACCTTTGGGGTTGTTGTAGGCATAAATGCTCACCTTGACGTTGGCGTAGCAGCCGCTGTAGACCTCATCGCGGTCCATGACCGGGTTGCAGCGGGCATCGATGATCTTGCGCGGGTGGTCGGCGTTGGCCTTGGTGTTGAGGAAGTAGCAGCCAGCGTAGTTGGGATCGCCACCCTTGGTCGGGTCAGTGTCGCCATCGCGGAGCAGGGGGTGTGCGTAGCTGGCGGGCTTCTTGCCACCCCACTTGGTTGTGATTGCCTCGCTCTCGATCTTGGTCATCAGCTTCTGGAGGCGCTGGATGGTGGCAGTGTCCGTCTTGGAAATCAGCAGGCAGCAACTGTACTGCATCTTGTCGCCCTCCATGCTCTGGCGGGCTTCCCAAATGTTGGCGTAGCTCAGGCGGCAGGGGAGAATAATTTCGTTCGAGTTCATGGTGTTTTGTCCTTTCTTTCTTTTCATTCGTTGGCGGGGGTGAATCCTTCAGCGGCATCATAGGCGGGCCGATTATCGCTCTCCGGGGCCAGTGTGGGCTTGCCTTTGGGCTTCTCCACCCAGTTGCCACAGACCTCTGCAAAGCGTTTCCTGCCCAGCAGCTTCTCTGCTGCCGTCAGGCTGATGGGACTGCGCTCGTACAGCATGGCCTCGCTGATGCCATCGGCCTCGATAGCCTTAAAGGCGGCATCCTGGTCGGTGAACCGGCGGGTGCTGCGCCCCTCGACTAGCTTCCAGCCGGGGACTGCGTGTCCCTGCTGCAGCTGCTTTTGAGCGTACTCCTCCAGACATTTCACATACTCCGCAATACCCTGTGCCGCGATCAGCCACATTCCGACCTCTTCGTCAGTCAGCAGGCGCGGGTCTCTGGCCTCGGGAGTCTGGGTCATGAAGTCGGCCAGCGGGCCGTACTTGTCTTTCCAGGCGCGGCACTGGGGCTTTGCTCTGCACCACCGGCATTGCTTTTCGCCGGGGTTCAGCTCGCCCTTGCCCTCCCACGCCAGCTTGGCGGTGGGTCTGAGCGTGCTTTCTGCCCAGTCGAGCAGCTGGTCTGCTGGAATCTCCCAGGTCTCCGGCTCGCTCTGGATGCGGGGCTGCACGATGGTCATGCGCACGGTCTGGATGTCGTCGGTGCTCTGGAAGAGCTGCCATGCCCCCAAGGCGTACAGCATCATCTGGGTGTTCTCCTCCGGGCTGACCGGAACCCCTGCGCCGTACTTGAAATCCACTACATGGAGCAGGCCGTCGCCGATCAGCAGGCAGTCGCAGGTGCCGAAGCACTCCGGGACCCAGCGGGTCATCTTGACGTGCTGTTCTACACATACCGTGGGTGTGTGGGGGAAGCCAACCCAGAGGGTGTGGATGAAGTCCGCGTACAGTTCCGCGGCGTTTTTCATCTCGGTGGGGTACTCCGGGTTGTCCAGCAGGTCCTGCGTGGGTGCTGCCGGCAGCCCCATCCAGGCGGGAACGCTGCGGCGGACCAGCTGCTCGCATAGGTAGTGGGCCTTGGTGCCCTCCTCCGCGTAGACGCTGGTTTCGTGGGGCATGTGCTCGGTAAGCCTTGCACTGGGCGGGCAGCCCAGCCACATGGCACTGCTGGAGGGGCCCAGCAAAGCGTGTTTACTTGGTGCCATCGTCTGCCTCCTGCGTGTCTGCGAACGCATCCATCAGCGCGGCTTTGAAGTACCCCATCAGGAAGTTGCGGCCATCATCAGTGGACGCGCTGTTGTGGATAGCGCTTGCGGTGGCAAAAGCGAGAGCTTTCAGAATCTCCCCGCATTCGCCATCGATTTCCACTCGCGTGCGTTCCTTGTTGCGGGTGATCCTTACGGTTGTGGTGATGTTGGGAAGCTCCTCTTCCACCACATCGAGCCAGCGCCCGGGGAAAGCCCAGGGGTGGTCATCCTGGAGGTTGTCCCACTTGACCCAGTAGATGTTATTGGCGGGGGTCCGCCCATCTACCGTGCCAAGGCTGCCCGGCTCCGGGTAATACTCAGGCATCGTTTCATGCATCATCCGGGTGTTTTTGTTGTCCGCTCCGCGGACGCGATCTCCAGTCTTAACCATTGATGCTTACCTCCATTTCGTTCAGCGCTTCGGCCCAGTGTTCGTTGGGAATGTCGGAAAGCTTGCGGACGCTGTATTTGCCCAGAATCTCTCCGAGCTTATCCTGCTTGCCTGCCAGCGCAAGCTTGCGGCCTGTGGTCTGCAAATCTTCCAGGGTTACCGGCTTAGCGGCGGTTTCTTCCTTGGGGGCCGCAGCGGGCTGCTGTGGGGCCTGCGGTTTGGTGAAGGAAATCTCTCCGTCCGTGGGCACATGTGCCTGTACGGGGGCTGCCTGCGGGGCAGGGGAGGGCTTGGCGGGAACTGCCGGAGCCTGAATGCCCGCGTTCAGGGCGTTCAGGGCATCCCGGTACTCTGCCGGGGTGCTTGCGCTGATGCTGATGCAAATTTCCATCACTGTACCTCCTCGTTCTCGTCAAGCGCGGCCATGTTGCTGATGGCGTAGGCGACGCACTGTTCGACAATGTCGCCCATGTCGGTGTCGGCCATGCTCGAAAGCATCTTGATCCACTGGAATGTCGTGGGGGTGAGCCGGACTGTCGGCTTCGTCAGGTTGCCGGGCTGCTGGATGAACACCGGGCGGCCCGCCTTATTTCTCAGAATGAACTTTTCCATTGTGCACCTCCGTGTGCTTGAGCAGCGCACCGCAGATGACGTTCAGCGCCAGCGTGCTCAGAATAATGCCGGGGATGTTCAGGCCCCCCAGCGCGGCGATCAGCATCACCGTGGCTGCTGTGCCTGCCAGTCTCAGAACGTGCGTCATTGGAGCGCCTCTCTTTCTTTGCCCAGCCAGGGGCGGATGAAGTAGTCGTAGAATTCTTCGTGCGGGATCTGGAGCCAGTCACCAATCTGCGCCATCTCGTCGGCATCCCAGGGGTACCTTCCGGTGAACCGCAGACTTACGTAAGGGATTGACCGTTTAAGAATTCTTGCGATGTCGCTTTGGTCTGCATCAGCGGCAATCAGCCGCTGCCGCAGTTTAATGTACTTGCGCATTGGTGTGCCTCCACTCGCCGGTGGATTTTTAATCCACTTTCAACGCAAAAAAAATTCGTTCCTTGTCGTCTACTGAAAGGTTCAGCAGACGTGCGAGCCCATCGACTTCGCTGGCCTTAAACTCCGTATCGTTCTCGATTTTCCGCTGGAGCGATTGGCGAGTAATGCCCAGCCGTTCGGCCAAAAAACTGAGCTTGAAGCCAGATTGAATGATGCAATCGCGGAGTGCTCTTGTATCGGTCATTGTTTTCACCTCCTTGCCGGTGGATTCTTAATCCACTGATGCTACTATACTACCTTGGAGATTGAAAGTCAACGAATTTTTCCAAAAAAGTTGATTTTTGTTCCCGTTTATGGTATCATACCGAAAAAGGAGGGGCCTCCCATGGAATTCAAAATCGGATTACGCATTAAGGAACGCCGCGAGGCTTTGAAACTTACGCAGGAGGAATTGGCTACCCGCATGGGGTACAAGGATAAATCCTCCATTCATCGTATAGAGGCGGGACGGGCAGATATTCCGCAGTCCAAGGTATACGCTTTTGCCAAGGCCCTGGACACCACCCCCGGTTACCTTATGGGGTGGCGGGACGACCCACAGCCTAAAACTAGTATTCCTGCTGGCTTTGAACCTCTCCCTGAAACGGCATCTGTTCCTCTCGTTGGGGATATCGCCTGCGGTACGCCGATCACGGCAGAGCAGAATGTCGAAGCCCGCATTGGTGTCCCAGCCACTTGGAACGCTGACTTTGCGCTGACCTGCCATGGCGATTCCATGTCTCCGCGTTACCTGGATGGCGATGTGGTCTGCATCCATGCGCAGCCCGAAGTGGAGAACGGCCAGATTGCTGCTGTCCGCATTGGCGATGAAGCCACGCTGAAACGATTCTACCAGGATGGCGATACCGTTACTCTGGTGCCGATCAACCCGGCATACCCGCCGTTGGTTTATCGCGGCCCTGAATTAAACGATATGCAGATTGAAGGCCGCGTTGTTGGCTTCTGTCGCGGGGAATGAGGTTGTATAAATGTCTGAGCTTAAACTATTTTCCACTGCGTCACCGGTTAAGCAGCTGCAACCTACTCCCGTGGCGCTGGAGCGAAACATCCAGCAGCTTGTCGAGCGGAATATGGACACGTTTTTTGGTGTTCACTTCCTTCGCTCGGAGTGGGAGATAACAAGTGGTCGGATGGACAGCATCGGTATCGATGAGAATAACTGCCCGGTTATTTTTGAGTATAAGCGCGGCTTGAACGAGAATGTCATAAATCAGGGCTTGTTCTATCTGGACTGGCTGATGGATCATCAAGCTGATTTTGAAAAGATCGTAGAATCAAGCCTTGGAAAAGAAGCCGCGGACAAAGTGGACTGGTCTAATCCTTGCGTGATGTGTATCGCAAATGACTTTACCCGGTATGATGTACACGCGGTGAATCAAATGGGCAGGCTTATAAAGTTGATCCGTTATTATCGTTACGGCACCGATCTTATTCTTTTTGAATATCTGAACGCTCCCAATGGTTCCACGATCCCTCATCCCAAGGTGTTCTCAGTGAACCAGCAGAGTTCTGTTTCGGGAACGCCGGCAAAGGCACCCTCTCAAAAGACACATGCAGAAAAGGTTGCGGCGGCCTCCCCGCAGCTGCGGGAATTATATGATGCGGTGTGCCGTGCAGTGGAAGATTTGGGCGACGATGTTTCTGCCAGTGATTTGAAGTTCTACCGTGCCTATCGGCGGCTGACAAACCTTGCCTGCCTGGAGCTGCACCAGTCTTGGGTGTATGTTTTCCTAAAGCTGGACCCCGATGACGTTGTGGTTGATGGTTCACTGGTGCAGGATGTCCGTAATGTTGGGCATTTGGGAACCGGTGACCTGCGCATCAAGGTTTCGGGCCTTGACGATCTGGAAAAGGTACAGCCCTTGCTTGAAAAAGCCTATTCGCTGGCCTAAATAAAAAAAGCGCCCCACGGCGCCAACCGTGAAGCGTTTTGATAAATCAGCTTGCTCAGAAGTGAACAATCCGACTCTGCAATCGTATTGTACCACCTCCGGGCAGGCTTTACAAGTCATGCTTGGAGGTTATTTTTATGGGAAAACGAACAAATACCGCCATCTGGATAGCGAAAATGCACCGCTGGCAGTTAAAGGTACAGAAAGACGGTGTCCGCCGCACCTTTACTTGCAGCGTGCCGGGTCGCAAAGGGCAGAGAGAATGCAATGCCCAAGCTGACACCTGGCTGGATGATGATGTCGTGGACACGTCCCGCCGGATTGAAGAATTGTACAGTGAATGGTTGGCTGCGTTGAAGTTGGCTACCAGTAAGTCTAACTGGCGGCCTATTGAGAGCCGCTGGCGCAACCATGTGCTTCCAGCCATGGGAAGGAAACGCATGGACAAAGTAACGGAGGGGCACTGGCAGGATCTGATCAATGCGATTTACGCGGAGGGCAAGTCAAAGAAAACCCTACAAACTTATTGCTCGGATATCAGGGCGTTCTACAAGTGGGCGCGTGCGCACAGCTACACCACGCTGCGTCTTGAGGAACTGCGCGTGCCCAAAGGGGCACGGGTTGGGCAGCGGCGTATTTTGCAGCCTGACGACCTGCGGGTGCTGTTCGCGGACGACATGAGCACCTGGCAGGGTAAACCTTGCGTAGACCCTCTCGTGCGTGCCTATCGCTTTCAGGTGGCTGCTGGCCTGCGCCCCGGTGAGCTTATCGGTCTGCGTTGGACGGATATTGACGGATTCCGGGGCAAGTCGACCGACTGGAGTCAGTTGTCTGGTACGCTGGTGCGCATTCAGCGCTCTATAAATGTAGAGGGAGAGATAACGGAGGGGAAAAACCAGAACGCCGTCCGCAGCTTTGTTCTGTTTCCGCTGTTGACGCAAATTCTGGCGGAGCAGTATTATTACACTGGGCGGGACGTGTCGGTGTTCCCGATTGAAACGGAGCGCTCCTATTATTTCTCCTGGCGGCGGTACTGCAAAGCGCATGCCATTCCGCCGACGTCCCTGTACGAGCTGCGCCATACGTTTGTTTCTGTGGCTAAAACGTTGCCTGCCGGTGAAGTAAAACCCTGGGTAGGGCATAGCCAAAATATGGATACCTTTGGGGTCTATGCGCATGAACTGGCCACGGATAATCAGAAAGTTGCAAATGATTTCTCCGCAATCTATCAGCGGATTCTGCTGCCGTAGTGTACCCACTTTTGTACCCACTTTCATTTTATCCGGGATAAAATGAATTGCGGGACAAATGGAAATATTGCGTGGTTTTGTTTTATTTTGATGCGAGAGAAAGAATTTTATGGTACGATTTATTACCCTTAGCGGTTCAAGTCCCATCTTCCGCACCAACCAAAAGAGCGCTGAATCGTTGAGGTTCAGTGCTCTTTTGGTTTATCAGTACCCACTCTTTCAACAAAGCCTCTCACAACGTACATAGAACAAGCAAAAGGCCGCACAGCCTGCGCCACCTTGGTGGCGGCAGCCGTGCGGCCTGGTCTATTTGAATCATTCATAGGTGCGGCGTCCGGCAAAAATGCACAGAGGGCGGTTACACTTGCCGGTGCCCATCAGCTGGGTGGCAGCACACAGGGTTGCGCCGGCGCTGGAACAGGCGGGGATGCCGTCATAGAACAGCACCTCCCGTGCGGCGCGCTCGGCATCGGCCGAGGAGACCGTCAGCACGGTATCCACTACATAGGGGTTATAGTTTTCCGGCACAAAACCAGGCCCGATGCCCGCAATGCTGTGGTGGCCAATGAACCCGCCGGAAATGGCGGCGCATTCGCTGGGCTCCACGGCCACAATGCGGATCATGCTGTTCCAGGCTTTCAGGTATTCCGCCACGCCGGTAATGGTGCCGCCGCTGCCTACGCCGATCACCACAGCATCAATCGCATCCCCGGCGGCTTTTAAAATCTGGGGACCGGTCACGCGGCGGTGGTATTCGGGGTTGTCATCATTGGCAAAGTAGTTGGTAAAGTAACCGTTATAGCGGGCGGCGGTGTCTTTGGCAACCTGTTCCAGCGCACGGCGGCCGCCGCTGCCGCATACCACAATGCGCGCCCCCAGGTTTTGCAGATGCTGCCTGCGGGAAAGCGGCAGGCTGCTGGGCACCACCAGAATGCAGGGGTGGCCTGTGGTGGCGCAGCTTACCGCAAGGGCAGCGCCAAAGCTGCCGGAACTGGCTTCCACCACCGGCATACCGGGCTGCAATGTGCCGCGCTCGGTGGCAAAAGCCAGCATGGTTTCGGCCACGCCGTCCTTACAAGTGCCGGTAGCGCCGCCAAAATCCAGATATGCCAATATGCTGGAAGCAAGTTCGTGCCGCCCGGAATACCCCGAAAGCCGCACCACCGGGGAACGGTACACGTCCTGATAATAGCTCTGCAATATTGCCATAGCCTGGCAGACCTCCTTGCAAAAATCAGGCAGGGGAGAACACGCAGTCCGTAAAATCCGCCCCGTTCTGTAAATTTTACCCAATATACAACATATTATATCATATCCGGCGCGGCTTTGTACATGAAAAAAAACATATTTTGCCGCAGTTTTTACGGCAAAAATGCTGGGCGGGCACAAAAAGCTGAAAAAAACGCAAAAAACAGCCGGATACCGCACCTTTGGGCCTTGACAGTATGACTTTAGAGTGTTATAATTCAAAAGCTGTAAAGAAAAACACTTTACAGCAGTCAGAGGAACAGACAACACAAAGGGGGCACGGCCGTGGCAGCCAAAGCAGGTAAGGACCTTGGGTTTTCCATCCTGCTGGATTATTACGGCATGGTCCTGACGGAAAAACAGCGCAATATTCTGACAGAATATTATAACGATGACCTTTCGCTGGCCGAAATTGCCGAAAATTATGGCATAACCCGCCAGGGAGTACGGGATGCCATCAAGCATGGCGAAGCGACCCTGATGGAGATGGAGGAAAAGTTGGGCACTGCCCGCCGGACCGAAGCCATTCGGGCAGATCTTGCCCGGCTGGAAGAGCTTGTCAGCGAGGTGCGCGTGTGCAATACCGGGTTGTTTGAACCGGATACCCGCGTTCAGCGGGCTACCGAGGAGATGCTGACTATTATTCACCGCCTTGATACGCAGGAGGAACTGCCCGATGGCATTTGAATCTTTAAGCGAGCGTCTGAACGGCGTTTTCAAAAAACTGCGCGGCAAAGGCAAGCTGAGTGAAGCGGATATCAAGGCTGCGATGCGGGAAGTCCGCATGGCGCTGCTTGAAGCGGACGTCAACTACAAAGTCGCAAAGGATTTCTGCGCGCAGGTTTCGGAGCGCGCCATGGGCCAGGAAGTGATGGAAAGCCTGACCCCCGCCCAGCAGGTCGTCAAGATCGTCAACGAGGAACTGACCAAGCTGATGGGCGGCGAGGAGCCCCAGACCCTGCACATCAAAAATAAGGGCCAGACCGTTATGATGATGTGCGGCCTGCAGGGTAACGGTAAAACCACCCATGCGGCAAAGCTGGGCCGCTATTATAAAGCCCAGGGCCGCCGCCCGCTGCTGGTAGCCTGTGATATCTACCGCCCCGCAGCAATTGACCAGCTGCGCATTGTAGGCGAGCAGGCAGGCGTTCCCGTCTATGAGATGGGCACCGAAAAGCCGGAAAAGATTGCCAAGCAGGCAGTTGAGTACGCCAAAGACCACGGCTATGATATTGTTATCATTGATACCGCAGGCCGTTTGCAGATCGACGACCAGCTGATGGACGAGCTGGTGCGCATCAAGCAGGCTGTTGAGGTGGATGAGACCCTGCTGGTTGTGGATGCCATGTCCGGTCAGGAAGCCGTCAACGTTGCCAAGACCTTTAACGAAAAGGTTGGCATCAGCGGCGTGGTTCTGACCAAGACGGACGGCGACACCCGCGGCGGTGCGGCGCTTTCGGTTCTGGCCGTTACCGGCAAGCCGATCTACTTCCAGGGCACCGGCGAGAAGCTGGATGCGTTGGAGCCGTTTTACCCGGCGCGCATGTCCAGCCGGATCCTTGGCATGGGCGATGTGCTGAGCCTGATCGAAAAGGCCCAGACCTTGCAGAATGACAAGGAAGCTGAAGAAGCCGCCAAGCGAATGATGGCCAACAAGTTCGATATGAACGATATGTTGACCCAGTTCGCCCAGATCCGCAAGATGGGCGGTGCGTCCGCGCTGCTGGCCATGATGCCCGGCGCCAACCAGATCAGCTCCGAACAGATGGACCAGATCGATGAAAAGGCGCTGCCCCATATTGAAGCCATCATCTACTCCATGACGCCGGAAGAGCGTGCACATCCTTCCATCATCACCCCCAAGCGCAAGCGCCGCATTGCGGCGGGCAGCGGCCAGACGGTTGAGGACGTGAACAAGCTGCTGCGCCAGTTTGAAGCCATGCAGAAGATGATGAAAAAGGTCAAGCGCAACCCCAAGGGCTTTATGCGCGGCCTTGGCGGAATGAGAGGCCTGCGCTGAGCAGCCTGTTATGAATTTGATATGACCCGTAAGCCTCTCTGGCCCCAGGGTGATATATAAATTGCAAGCCCACGAGGGAAAACCACGGGGCCGTAAAAACAAAATTTTGGAGGATATTTACCATGGCTAAGATTCGTCTGCGCCGCATCGGCGCCAAGAAAGCTCCTTTCTACCGCATTGTTGTTGCTGACAGCCGCTTTGCTCGTGACGGCCGCTTCATCGAAGAGATCGGCTACTACGATCCGACCAAGGAGCCCAGCGTTGTCAAGATCGACGCCGACAAGGCTAAGCAGTGGCTGGCCAACGGCGCTCAGGCTACCGATACTGTTCGTGTTCTGCTGAAGAAAGAGAACATCCTGTAATTAAACGGAGGAACGCCACATGCAGGAACTGCTGATTGCCGTTGCCCGTGGCCTTGTGGAAGATAAGGACGCGGTGCAGGTAACGGTTGACCCCGCGCGTGAGGACGGCACGGTTGTGTACCATCTCACGGTGGCAGAAGGCGACATGGGCCGCGTGATTGGCAAACAGGGCCGCATTGCCAAGGCAATCCGTGTTGTCATGCGTGCCGCCGCCGTCCGCCAGAACGAAAAAGTCGTGGTGGAAATCGGCTGATTTTTGCCACCCAGCACTCTGCCGCTTTGCGCGCAGGGTGCTTTTTATTTGCCGCCGCTTTTGTGCGATTTATTCTAGGAGGTTCCCCCTATGCAAAACTATCTGCCCGCCTGCAAAATTGTTTCCACCCACGGTGTCCGCGGCGAAATGAA
>ERZ791744.468-NODE-468-length-40163-cov-3.193228_pt1 | contig 40163 bp, 33 predicted proteins | sample MGYA00510039_ERZ791744 | MGnify/ENA primary metagenome ERZ791744 (study PRJEB30046, sample SAMN00791969) | human gut metagenome | study: EMG produced TPA metagenomics assembly of the A metagenome-wide association study of gut microbiota in type 2... | reverse complement strand
AAGAAGTATGACAGAACAGTTGGCATATATGATTACTGGCGGAATACAATGCGAAGAAGTTGTTCAAAAAGATAAAAATCAACTTTTGTTCTTTAATTTATTTTTTGGATATATTGGATTAAAGAATAATAGAAGTGCTGATACAATAGTAGCTATTCGCGAAGCTAAAAAATGCAGATATGATTCTAAAAGAATGCGTGCAGATGAAAAATTGATGATAGACTGCGACTATTCCATATCATTTGGAACAGATATGGAAAATATTTTGGTTGAATCACAAAAGAAAGATGGTCATATATCAGGGTGGTCAGAATTTGTAAGAAGAGCATATATGTTTACGAATATAGAAACAGACCAGAAGAAAAAGTCGGAAGATATGGAAGATATTTTTTCGAGACAATTTGAAAGATATATAAAATTAAGAAATGGAGAAATTATACCATCGAAAGCAGAAGTGAGTCTGATTATAGATGCTTTATCGATGGTTTATATGGGAAAAGTATCGGATAATACTAAAAATGGAATTTCTATTACACTGAATAAAAATTCTGGTTTAATGCAGAATGTTCAGCTAGTAATGGGGGAAATACCTACAAGACAAATGAAATTGATTCAGGAAAAAACCAAGGATGGTATATTTGATGAAAAAAAAGAGAGATATGTGCTGAAGTTATGCATAGATAAGAAAAATATAGATGTAGCAATCACCTTGCCAATGTTGGATTATTTTGAAGAATTGAGAAATGGTGTTATAGAAACAAATATTGATCCACAATTGTCTCATGGTGTAGAGAGCTTAAAAGCACAACTGACGAAACAATATAAGGATGAGGAAGAAAATGAGATAGAGATTATAGTTATGAAAAATAGCGAAAATAAGAATTATCAATTCGAAATTACAAGTGAAAATAAAATAATAGTAAATAGTTAGGAGTAAAAATTATGGAAAATACATATCCGGCAAGCGTTGATGATATTGAAAAACATTTAAAAAGTGTTTCTACAAGAATTTTTGGTAATCGTTTTAAATCCGAACAGACATTGTATGAATATTTAATTGAATTTCTGCTAGTATTTGTTTCAGCAAAAAAAAGCGATAGAAAAACTGGAAAAATGCAGTTTCATGATGATACATCGGGGAAATTGGAATATTGGATAGAGCCTAGAATGGGTTTGAGAAGATTCATTTTCTATGATAAAACGAAGAAAAATAAGTTTGTACCAGTTGATGAAAAGGCATATAGAGAAATAATAGAAATGCTGGAAAATAAAATAGAGACTGATTCAAATGAAGAAAAGAAAGAGATAGTAGAAGCAATACAGGACTTATTGCATGGATATGCTGTTGTAATAAAAAGTAGAAACTGGTGTGCACAGAATGTAATGCCACTATGTCCGGAAATGGTATTTTGCGATGCAATGCCGAAGCAGAAATATAGAGAAAAATTAAAGTGGGAAGATGATAAGAAAAAAATAGATTCCAGCTTTGATTTTGATAAAAGAAATTTTTTGGCAAGAGGTGGGGAGGTATATTATCTTCATATTTTGCAGGCACTGGAAAATAATGAAAAAGATAAAAAGGAATTAGAAAAATTATTAAGTGATTTATTGGGAAATGGAGAAAATAAATTATCAAAAATATGCTGCTTTGTTCAAAAAAATTGGGAAGAAAGACTGGGATTGGAAAAAGAAAATGTTACACAGAGAATGAGCCTTTCTTTTATTCCTAAAGATGCATATATAGAGTGTGGAAAATATAGCGTAAGTGAATTGAAAAATTATCTTTCCTGTGAACTGCCTATGATAAATAGAATAGAAGTTCTTGCAAAGGGAATTATGTTTCAGATAATGAGAATGTTATCCTGGCGGGTAGAACAGTATTTAGGAATAGAAAAGAAAAATTGGATTGTTGACATGAAAGGAGGAACAACGGATACAGTCAAAAAAATTGCAGCAGAAAATTTTAGAAATATTTCAGAAGATTTTTCAACAGCGTTAAATAAGTCAGCAAGACAGATTGATGTTGAAGAAAAGGAATATATGAAAAAGTTGAAAAAAGCGAAAAATTCTTCGTTAGATATTTTTAGAATTAAGGGAAAAGAAATTCAATGTATCATTCCTTCGAATGGTCCGCTTGAAAGATTTAGTTTATCAGAAGATATTATTCGTTTTCTTGTATTAGCATTAATTCCACCAAAACAGAAAATGACATTAGATATGTTCCTAGATAAAGTGTATGAACATTATGGACTTGTTATTGGACCGAAACAATATAAAAAGTCATTAAAAAGTGAGCAAAATCTTGAAATTTCTTTAGCAAATTCTTTTATAGAAAACATGGTGGCTTTTCAGGCTTTTTTGAAAGCAACAGGCTTTTTAAAAGAATTGTCAGATGCAACATCTATTGTTGTAAATCCATATAATCGTGTAATGGAGGAATAACGATGAAATATATTGTAAATAAGATTACAGAAATAATAAAGAGAAATAGCCCTAATACGGATAATGAAGCAATGATAAGAATTGAAGGGTTTGAAAATATAGTATTGTATACAGAAGTTGCACATAAAGTTTCGGAGGAATTTGCAGCGACAGATTTAAGTGTAGATATAAAACTTGCGAGATCCAAATTTGAGTCTTTTTATAAAGCGGAAAAGTTTTCTTCTTATTTACAGGAATTAGAAAAAAACGGATGGGTGGCAAGTGAAAGTATAACCAGATATAGAAATTTGCATAATTCAAATTTGCTGATATTGTTAGGAACGGAAGCAGAAGAGGATAAGGGTGGTCTGGCGAATTGTTTTTGTATAACAGAAGATACCATAGCTACGGACTTGGATGGACATTACAATCAGGTGTTTGAATATTTGTCAGCATTTGGAAAAGAAGAAAAGCATATTATAGATTCGTTATATAAGGATTTGTTTACATATATTCCGGTTGACATAATGAAATTAAGTGATATTGCGGATAAATGGGAAGGTGTAATTGCTACAATTGATGATTTTATAGAACTTTTTTTTGAACATTTAGATGAATGGAAATTACCAAAACGAGTAGGACATTTACCGACTAAAAAAGAAATTACAGGGAAAAAGAATGTCTTAGAAACAGAATATAAGTTTATTACTGGGAATTTATTCAAAAAAATGAATGCAAATCAGTATGAAGAATGCAAGAAAAAGATGGAAAAATATGAAGAGGCTTCTTTGGAGTATTGTTCTTCGTGGCCTGATTGGGCGAAGCAGGAAATTAAAAGTTATCAGGAATTTCAGAATGTTATTATGGAATTCGCAAGAGGCGAAAATGTAGAAGAAAACAGAAGAAAGCTATTGAAAACTGATTTTGATATAGTGACAAGTGTATTGGAAATAAAATTAGATAAGGATGAACCAAAGAAAAAGAGTACAAATATAAAAATAAAGGGAGCACCCTTATCTGTGTTTACAAAGGCATTGTTATACACCCTGATTGATTGCAACGAAGATGAACTCAGTAATATTAAATTTAAGATTATACAGGCAAATTTAGCAAGTGTATATTCAGATATAAAGGAAGATGATGAAAAAGAGCAGCTTGTAAATGCGTGGAAAGAGATATGCTACTATATGAATGGCATAGTTGATTATATAGGAAAATATGCATGGAAAATACAGAAGAATGAACTAAAAATTGTTTTAGACAATCAGAATATTTTTGATGCTGATGAAGCTTTAAATAATGTGGAAAATGGAATTATAAAAGCAATAACTACAAATAATATTATAAGTAAAATAGAATTTTCTGTAAGTTGTTTTAAAACTGGAAATTTGGATGATGATAAAGCAGATTTCAAACATAAATTTACGTGGGAGTTTTTGAATACAAGTTCTTGGAAGATGGCATTTTCTGATTTGATTGAAGGAACAAAAGAAATAGATAAGAATGAAGGATTTATACCAATTGTACAATTAGAAGAAATGCGCCCACTTATTTTTGCTAAAAGTGAGGAAGAATTCTTTGATTTATATGATGAGTCAGAACTGTCATTTGATTTTGATTTGGTAAAGTATTTAAAAAATAAGCAAATCAGTAATGGAACAGAATATATAGACCAATTTATAAAATTAGGAAAAGCCTTTTCAGGTTTTATAGAAAAAGTAGAAAAGGAGGGCTTTTTTGGCTGTTTAAAAGAAAAGGAACAATCAGATATAGTTTCTCTTGTAAGTGAATATACTAAAACAGGAGAATTGTTAAAAAAAGAGACTTTACCGGAAAATCTGAAATGGATACTGGATGCATATATACATGCATTTAATGTTGAAGAAGATAATGAATTGATTGAATATGAGAGAGATGCAAAATGTTGTATAGTTCCACCGTGGCATCCGGCAACTCTTCAGAGACTGTTCGAGCAAAAAAACTTTTTCTTAAAAGGTTGCTTGGAATGGTGGAATAAGGAGGATGAGAAAAAAGGAAAAACAAAGACAGGGGTGGATAATCTAATAAATGAAATAGAACATATTTGCATGATACAAAATACAGTAGATTTATATCCATCTTCTGGACAACATTATTTTGGAGCAATAGCTTCATTTGGAAATTATTCAGTATATGCAAGAACTGATATACAAAATACCAGCAGATTAAAAGACTTAATACATAAAGAGGCAGTTTTTGATGATGATTTTAATAAGAATGAAATTGCCCGTATGAATGATAATGCAATAATGATTTATGATATTATTTTGGATTATATAAAAGCCTTTCAAAATGAAGATAATTGAATCTGGTATTTATTAATCCGGGAGAATTGCAACCAATTATCGCTGCAGTATATAATTATATAAAAAAGGTGCGAAATGAAGAGGCAGACAGGAAAATTGATATTAGTCTTAAAATACTGGTAAAGCCGGAAAATCGTGGCGGAAGAAATTATTTGACTTATTGGATGAATGAATTCTTTTCACAGGATGAAAATGTAAATATAAGAACCTATTTAAATGGAGAAGTGAGGCAGATTTAGAAAAGTTTTTAAATGGAAATAATGATATTGTTTTTCTTATGGATTTGTTGACAATTAATGATTTTTTATTTATCAAAGACACGAGAACACATAGCAAGATTAGTCAGGAGTGCTTGTTCCCAATTGTATATAAACCTACTCCGGTATCTGAGTCTACGGTTAAAAGAAGAATAGAATTGTCACAGCCTCAGTTTTCGGCATCCTATATGCATACGCAGATTGTTAGATTTAGAAATAATATGGAAAATGTGCCTGACAGAGATTACATTGCAGCGCGTGAAGGCTATATAGATACGAAAATGCAGGAAATGATATATAAATTGCATGCGAAAGCATATTGGGTTGTCTGTATAGATAGTGGAATGGATGGCGCATTGCTTCGAATGGATAAAAATCATAAAGATGATTATTCTATTATTGGCTTCAGTACAGGAAAAGGAATAAATGGACAATATAATATAACAATAACTTCAAGGAAAACAATTTTAAAATCGATTGAGAAAAAATTAGAGTCCAAATTATATCAATTATTTCAGTGGGAAGAAGAGAAAATTAAAGAAGCTGCGAAGGTATGCATAAATGAAGCTGGTAAATTAGATGGAATAAGTTTGTTTTCTGCTGTAAATAGAAAAGATTATAAGATACATGAGTTTATGGCATATGTATTAACCTCTTTAAGAGAAAAGAAAAAAGTATCTGATAAAACGATGCGGATTCTAATTCATTTGGATTCTTATCAGCATTGGTTTTCTGATAATGAGACAGGCTCTGAATCAAGACCGGATTTTCTTATGCTAGAAGTTGAAAATTCATCTGATGATATTTTACATTTAAAGGCATCTGTAATTGAATGTAAGATAGCAGGAGAAAATACCGCCGATGAACATAAAAAGAAAGCATATAAGCAGGTAAAACATGGAATAGAAGTATTAAAAACTATTTTTGATCCTACATCAAAATCAATAAAACGGCGTTACTGGTATGCTCAATTGTATAGAGCGTTGGTTTTTGCTCAGGTTACTTTTGGAGATAATACCAATGAATTTACAGAATTATCTATAAAGTTGCGTGCTATTTTAGATGGAAAATTTGATATTTCCTGGAATGGTGTGGTTTTGGGATATTGGATTAATATGATAGGAGAAAATGAAATTCAAGATAGCACAGAAGATAGTGAAATAAGTATTTATAATATTCCACAAATTGTAATTCAAAGGTTGTTATTAGACACGGAAGAATCTGTTGAATATGTGAAAATGGACAGTGAAGTATTGGAAAGTGAGGAAGAGAAAAAGAAGAAAATCGAAGAGAGAGAAGAAATTTTGAAATTGGAATTAAGTAATATGCAAAGAAAAGAGTATAAAAAGGAGCTGAAAGAAAGTAAGGAAAAGGATAGTTCAGGAAGATTGGAAGGGAATGTTGTAGTAGAGCAGACAAAAGAGAGTTCCCCGGAAAAGAAGCAGGAATATGAGAGGGTTCTTATTGGAAAAGACAGATTATCAAATAAAGTTTTTTGGGAATTTGGTAATCCACAGTTGTCAAATAGGCATATGCTTATTACAGGAACTTCAGGACAGGGAAAAACCTATAGTATACAGACAATGCTTTATGAATTATCTAAATATGATATTTCCTCTGTAGTTTTTGATTATACAGAAGGTTTCAGAACTGACCAGTTGGAAAAACCATTTGTTGAAAGAATGGGGGATAGAATAAAGCAACATATTATCTATTCGGTAGGTGTACCAATTAATCCTTTTAAAACACATGAAATTGAAGTGGCGGGTATTATTCTTCAGGAAAAAGCGTCTGATGTGGCAGCCCGGATAGCAAATATTTTTAAACATGTGTATGGGTTTGGTGATCAGCAATTTTCGGCAGTTTTTGAAGCTGCCCGAAAGGGAATGGAAAAGTATGGAACAGAAATGAATATGGAACATTTTAAAGAAATGTTAGAAGCTGAAAAAAATAATAATAAAACAGCGCAGTCTGTTCTATCAAAGATGGCTCCTTTTTTCTATAGTATAGATTTTAATGAATCAGAAGATTTTGACTGGGGCAATATTCTTTATGCAAAAGAGGCCGAATTAAATATATTCCAGTTAACATCTATTGATAGAGAAATGCAGGTTATTATAACAGAACTTATGCTTTGGGATGCATGGTATTATACGAAAAAAACAGGAAATAAAAACAAACCATTTGTAGTAGTTCTTGACGAGGCGCAAAATCTCTCGCATAAAACAAGTTCTCCGAGTGCAGCAATTTTAACAGAAGGAAGAAAGTTTGGCTGGTCAGCCTGGTTTGCAACTCAGTCATTGAAAGTATTGGCAGACGATGAAGTTGTTAGACTGCTTCAGGCGGCAAACAAGTTATATTTTAAGCCGACGGATGATGAAATGAATAAAATGGCAAAACAGCTGGATATGACAGATTCGAGCATGTGGATGGAAGCACTGAAAAATTTGAAGAAAGGGCAGTGCATTGTTGTAGGTGATAGGATTGGAATGAATGGTGAATTTGGAAAAACAAAGCCAACTATAACAACAGTAGCTTCTTTTGAAGAAAGAGATTAACTGCAATCAAATAAAAAATTAACAATTAACAAGGTAGTATATTGTTTAAGATGATATGCTGCCTTGTTTGTTATTAATGAGGGCAATGCGATAACTTGGAAAATTGCAAAGTATGTTTCTCACAGTTGTATATCTTTTAGGAAATAATTTGTGGTGGGTATTATAAGCAAAAATGATACCTTTTTTGGAGAGATGGACTTGAAATAAAAAAACGATTATTGTTTAATAGTAGTATTAAAGGTAACAGGAGATTATATAACAGAGTATATTTATGAAAAAATATTAGCCAAAATTAAAGGAGCAGTACATGAACGATTATAACAGCTTAAGTGAAATCCTATATTCCAATGAATTAGACATCAAGAAATTTGAAAATCTGCTGAGCCACAATGCACAGGGATATAAATTTTTCTGGTTAGAAGCAATTATTAATTTGCTGCCGGAGAAAGAAGACGAAATTCGGTTTGATGAAATTATTGATGAAATGATATGGGAAGCGTGGCGAATCGTTACATATTATCATCTGCGGCTGGGACCAATGGTAAATGGAAGTGCGGCAAATTATCTGGAACGAGCAATCCGGACACTGTATAATTGTGCGAAAGATGAACTTTCAATCAAAATGTTGTCCAAAGAACAGTTGAAAGGACTTATCAGAAAACATAATGAACAGTTGCGGGAAGATAAAATTCATCTGACAGATTATGTCCCATATAGATTGATTAGTCCGTTTTTAGACAAGCTGGGAAAAGATTATGTGGAGCGAAAGGATTATGCAAGATTTATTGCATATCTGGATGGCTATAACAAGATGCATCATGGATTTTTTTATGGAATTGTGGATGCGGAAAACGAACTGGAAAAGAAAATCAGAATCAGTGAAGAGTGGAAGCGGTTTATTTTGCAGAATCATGCCATCATTTTAGGCTGGATTCGCTATAAAAAGGCAGCATATCTTCAGAATAGAAATCCGGGTGTACCGGGAATTATTTATAAACTTTCGGTAAAGCCACAAAATGAGAGACATCTGGAAAATGCAAGAAAGCTTTGGAAGATGGCATCAGAAATAGCAGAATTACCACTGCGGGAGATTTACACGGGAAATAAATTAAGTGTGGATGATTTTACATTAGACCATTTTGTTCCGAAATCCTATGTGGCAAATGATGAATTATGGAACCTGACACCAATGGGAAGCCGACTGAATTCAAGCAAGAATAATAAATTGCCGGATTGGAAATATGCAAAGGAGTTTGTAAAATATCAATATGAATTTTATGAGGCAATATTTAAAAATACCAGTGGCGCAGCAGAAAAATTGTTAAAGCAATTTGAAAAATGTAAAACCTATAACGTCAATGCCAGTTGGGCGGCGGAAGAACTATACATAGCGGGAAAAACAGATACTCAGTTCAAAAATCTGCTGCGTGATAATTTAAAGCTGACCTACGATGCAGCAAAACTGCAATCCTATGAGATTTGGAGAGTCTGATGCTATTGTTCCACATCCCAATTTGTGCTAGACTATCTGTGTCCCAAATCCGGAAAACAAAAGAAAATGAAGCAAACCAACCAAAGTGAAATAAAGTTATGAGCAGTAAAGCAGAAAGTAGAAGAAAAAGTATCGGGATGACATCCGGCTCTTTATGGAAGAACATCTTCCTCTTTAGCATACCGTTGATGTGTTCTCAGATATTAGAAGTATTATTTAATTTAAGCGATGTAGCAATTGTAGGAAAATATGCAGGATATATCCCCCTGGGGTCGGTTGGCTCGACCACGCTGTTGGTGTCCTTATTTACCGGCTTCCTGATTGGAATGGGTGGAGGTGTTAATGTAAGGGTAGCACATAAACTGGGCGTAGGCGATGCGAAGGGAACGGAAGAAACCGTGCACACGGCGGCATTGATTTGTCTGGTGGCAGGACTTATACTGTGCCTGATATGTAATATATTTGCGGAGCCATTCTTAAACATTTTACATACGAAATCAGAGTTTATGGATGGCGCAGTACTATATTTTCGGATTTATGCACTGGGGCTTCCGGCACTTGCAATTTACAATTTTGGAAATGGTGTTTTAAGTGCATCCGGCGAGACGAAGCTTCCACTTATTTATCTGAGTATTGCCGGTGTGTTAAATGTGTTGTTAAATCTTTTCTTTGTTATCCAGTGTAATATGGCAGCAGGCGGAGTGGCAATTGCCAGCGTTATTGCTCAGTATGTGTCAGCTATTTTGGTGGTTTCTCATCTGTGCCGGAGAAAGGATAGCTGCAGGCTTTACTTTTCCAGACTGCGTTTTCATAAGGAAGCGGCGAAAAGTGTGCTGATGCTTGGCGTTCCGGGCGGAATGCAGAATGCAATCTTTGCAATTGCAAATCTTTTTGTGCAGACCGGAGTCAACTCCTTTGATGCGGTTATGGTGTCCGGCAATTCAGCGGCAATCAATGCAGATACGCTGATTTTTAATATTATGATAGCATTTTATACGGCATGCGCCAGTTTCATGGGACAGAATATGGGGGCAGGAAACAGGGAACGCATGATAAAAAGTTACCGCATCAGTTTATTGTATTCGTTTCTGGCAGGCGCAATTTTTGGTGGGCTGCTGGTGGTTTTCGGAAGACAGTTCCTGTCTCTTTTTGCCAGCAAACCGGAGGTAATTGAAGCCGGAATGGAGCGGATTAAGATTATGGGATTTTCCTATGCACTTTCCGCATTTATGGACTGCACGATTGCGGCATCCCGCGGAATTGGAAAGAGCATCGTGCCGACCATTATTGTTATCATGGGCTCCTGCGTATTCCGTGTAATCTGGGTATATACGATCTTTGCATATTTTGGAACCATTGCATCCTTATATCTTTTGTATGCATTTTCCTGGTCGATTACAGCAATTGCCGAGATTATTTATTTCAAAGTATGCTTCCGGAAGCTTCGGATAGCGGCATAGAACCATAGAGTCATGGAAGAAAGTAAAAAAGAAAGCGGAAGAGAGAAAGAAAAATGGAAGAAAGACGTTCGGAAAATACAACGCTTTGCTATATAGAAAAGGAAAATTGCTACCTGATGATGCACCGGGTGAAGAAAAGCCATGATGTAAATAAGGATAAATGGGTTGGTGTTGGCGGTCATTTTGAAGCCGGAGAATCTCCGGAAGAATGCCTGCTTCGGGAAGTAAAAGAAGAAACCGGGCTTACTTTGGATGCCTATCGGCTGCGGGGCGTGGTAACTTTTGATTCCGATGCGTGGCCGACAGAATATATGTTTCTTTATACGGCAGATGAATTCCACGGTACGATGACCGAGTGCAACGAAGGAACACTGGAATGGATGCCAAAGGAAGAAGTATATAATCTGCCTATCTGGGAAGGTGATAAGATATTTTTCAGGCTGTTAGAAGAGAGGGAGAGCTTCTTTTCACTGAAATTATCCTATCGGGGAGATGCTTTGACCCATGCCATATTAGATGGGACAACCCGATTGAAATAAAAGTAAATTATAAGTAGAAATAAGCAACCAGATACCATTAATTAGTAAAACTAATTAGTGGTATTACTATATATAATTGGTTTTTATAAGCAAATGACGTTATAATGTAAGTAGCATTGAGCAGTGCCAGACCATAACCAGCCCGCTGGGCTGCTGGCAGTCCAAACGGGCTGATTATGGTCTGATAGGGCAAAAGCCCGTAGTATGGAAATGCGAAGCATTTCCATACTTGCACGGCAAGAGTAGTAACGTGCAGGAAGATAATAAAATCAGCACAAAATAAGAAGCAGGATAAATAATAATTTCAGGAGGAAGAACAATGGATTACAAAAACGCAGGCGTGGATATTGAGGCAGGATATAAGTCCGTAGAACTGATGAAGGAGCATGTAAAGAAGACCATGCGTCCAGAGGTTCTTGGAGGACTGGGCGGATTTTCCGGAGCATTTTCATTAGAGAAGATTAAAGAAATGGAAGAACCGGTACTGTTATCCGGAACAGATGGCTGTGGCACGAAAGTAAAGCTCGCCATGATTATGGACAAGCATGATACCATCGGTATTGATGCAGTAGCAATGTGTGTAAATGATATTGCCTGTGCAGGTGGAGAACCATTATTCTTCTTAGATTATATTGCATGTGGTAAGAATTATCCGGAGAAAATTGCAGCCATCGTAAAAGGTGTAGCAGAAGGCTGTCTTCAGTCTGATGCAGCATTAATTGGTGGAGAGACTGCAGAGCATCCGGGTCTGATGGCAGAGGATGAATATGACCTGGCTGGATTTGCAGTAGGTGTATGTGATAAGAAAGATATGATTACCGGCGAGACCCTGGCAGACGGTGATGTTCTGATTGGTATGGCATCAACCGGAGTACATTCCAATGGATTTTCACTGGTTCGTAAAATCTTTACCATGGATAAAGAAACCCTTGATACATACCATGAAGAACTGGGAACTACTTTGGGAGAAGCATTACTTGCACCAACCAGAATTTATGTAAAAGCACTGCGTGCCATCAAAGATGCCGGCATCCGTGTAAAAGCCTGCAGCCATATCACAGGCGGTGGTTTCTATGAAAATGTTCCACGTATGCTTCCGGAAGGAAAACATGCAGTGATTGAAAAGAACAGCTATCCGATTCCGCCAATCTTTACCCTGATGGCAAAAGAGGGAAATGTAGAAGAGAAAATGATGTACAATACCTACAACATGGGACTTGGTATGGTACTCGCAGTTGCACCGGAAGATGTAGATAAAACCATGGAAGCAATCAAATCTGCCGGAGACAAGCCATATGTTGTTGGTAAGATTGAAAACGGAGAAAAGGGTGTTACATTATGCTAAAAGTTGCAGTATTAGTATCCGGTGGTGGAACCAATCTTCAGGCAATTATCGATGCCATGGATAATGGAACCATTACCAATGCAAAGATAGAAGTGGTAATCAGTAATAATCCAAATGCCTATGCCTTAGAGCGTGCAAAAAAACATAATATCAAGGCACTTTGCATTTCTCCGAAATCCTATGAGAACCGGGCGGCATTCAATGCTGATTTCTTAGAAAAATTGAATGAATATAAAGTAGATTTGGTTGTGCTGGCAGGATTTTTGGTGGTAATTCCACCGGAAATGATTGCACAGTACCGCAACCGGATAATCAATATTCATCCATCCCTGATTCCATCTTTCTGTGGAACAGGCTTCTATGGATTAAAAGTCCACGAAGGAGCACTTTCCCGTGGAGTGAAGGTAACAGGAGCTACGGTGCATTTTGTGGATGAAGGAACAGATACCGGCCCAATCATTTTACAGAAAGCAGTTGCAGTAGAAGAGGATGATACACCGGAGATTCTGCAGCGTCGTGTGATGGAACAGGCAGAGTGGAAAATTATGCCACAGGCAATTGATTTAATTGCCAATGGAAGAGTAAAAGTCGAAGACGGGAAAGTGAAGATTCTTCCAAAAGCAGACCATTAGAATTGAGTAAAAGTAAATAAAGATTAAGTAGAAATGAATGAAAAATAACCGGATTAGGAGGAGCAGCATGAACGTATTAGTAGTTGGAAGTGGCGGAAGAGAACATGCAATTATAACCAGCGTGGCAAAAAGCAGCCGCGTAGACAAGATATACTGTGCACCGGGTAATGCAGGAATCGGTCAGCTGGCTGAGTGTGTCAATATCGGTGCAATGGAATTTGACAAGCTGGTAGCTTTTGCAAAGGAAAAAGAGATTGATTTTACCATCGTAGGAATGGATGATCCATTGGTCGGTGGAATTGTAGATGTATTTGAAGCAGAAGGATTAAAAGTATTCGGACCGAGAAAGAATGCTGCAATCTTAGAGGGATCCAAAGCATTTTCCAAAGATTTGATGAAGAAATATAACATTCCGACCGCAGGATATGAGACCTTTGATGACCCGAAAAAGGCATTGGAGTATCTGGAAACTGCAAAAATGCCAATCGTATTAAAGGCAGACGGACTGGCACTTGGTAAAGGTGTTCTGATTTGTAACACCTTGGAGGAAGCGAAAGCCGGAGTAAAAGAAATTATGGAAGATAAGAAATTTGGTTCTGCCGGCAACCATATGGTAATAGAAGAGTTCATGACAGGCCGTGAAGTATCCGTGCTTTCTTTCGTAGATGGCAAGACCATTAAGATTATGTCTTCCGCACAGGACCACAAACGTGCCAAAGATGGAGACCAGGGCTTAAATACCGGTGGAATGGGTAACTTCTCTCCAAGTCCTTTCTATACCAAAGAAGTAGATGATTTCTGTAAGAAATATATCTATCAGGCGACCGTAGATGCCATGGCAGCAGAAGGAAGACCATTTGTAGGTGTTATTTTCTTCGGTCTGATGCTGACAGAGGATGGACCAAAGGTATTAGAGTACAATGCCCGTTTTGGTGACCCGGAGGCTCAGGTAGTTCTTCCGAGAATGAAAAATGACATCATTGATGTAATGGAAGCCTGCGTAGACGGTAAATTAGATACCATTGATTTACAGTTTGAAGATAATGCAGCCGTATGCGTTGTTCTTGCATCTGACGGATATCCGGTGGCATATGAAAAAGGATTTGAAATCAAAGGCCTTGAGAACTTTGATGGCAAAGAAGGTTACTACTGTTTCCATGCTGGAACCAAGTTAAATGAGGAAGGAAAAATTGTAACCAACGGAGGCCGTGTACTTGGCATCACAGCCAAGGGAGCTACCTTAAAAGAAGCAAGAGCCAATGCTTATAAGGCAACGGAGTGGGTAGACTTCGATAACAAGTATATGCGCCATGACATTGGAAAATCCATAGATGAAGCATAAAGTTAAAGAATGATTTAACGAATCAACAAAATAGAAAGATAAGAAAAGTATCCGTAAAAAACAGAAAAATTTATGGGTACTTTTTCTATACTTAAAAATGCAATGCAATAAAGAGACGAGAATCAATGACGAATTCTTGAAATTAAAACAAGACATAATAAATTTTGATAAAATAAAAACCAATCATACTACGATAATTCAATTCATATTAGAACAGACCGGTTCATATTGGGATAGACCAATTCTTCCGCTCATCCCCCAGTCCGGCACATTCCCTTCTTCTAAAAAATAATAAAATCAGAAAATAAATTAACATAAACCTTAAAAGAAAGATTTTAAGATTACATAATATATAAAATAATAAAAATTGATAAGACAACTTGCAGGAGAAAAAGAAAATGCACAAGCTGCAATCATAAATTTGTAATGTTAAATTTTCTACTCTTGCGCTTGGTGGGATTATCCGATACAATATTAATTTAGAATATACTCTAAACAGTGAAAAAAACTAGCGCAGGAGGTGCCGCAGCATGAGTCTGGCAGATAAAATTTTTATCGATATGTGTCAGGATATATTGGACAACGGGGTAAGTACAGAAGGAGAAAAGGTCCGCCCACATTGGGAGGATGGAACCAGTGCTTATACAATTAAGAAATTTGGTGTGGTAAACAGATATGATTTATCCAAAGAATTTCCGGCAATTACATTACGAAAGACAGCAATCAAGAGCTGTACCGATGAGATGTTATGGATCTGGCAGTTGAAGTCCAATAATGTCAATGACTTACACAGCCATGTCTGGGATGAATGGGCAGATGAGACAGGCTCCATTGGAAAAGCATATGGCTACCAGATGGGAGTAAAGCATAAATATAAGGAAGGAATGTTTGATCAGGTAGACCGTGTGATTTATGACCTTAAGAACAATCCTTTCAGCAGAAGAATCATGACCAACATATATGTACATCAGGATTTAAGTGAGATGCATCTTTATCCATGCGCATACAGCATGACCTTTAATGTAACCCAGAAGAAGGGGGATGATAAGCTGACTTTGAATGCAATTTTAAATCAGCGTTCCCAGGATATCTTAGCTGCCAATAACTGGAATGTCTGCCAGTATGCAGTACTGATGCATATGCTGGCACAGGTGTGCGATATGCGTGTGGGAGAGTTAGTGCATGTGATTGCAGATGCACATATTTATGACCGGCATATTCCTATTATAAAGGAACTGATTCAAAGACCGACGTATGACGCACCGACATTCTGGTTGAATCCGGATGTAAAGGATTTCTATGAATTTACCAGAAATGATGTACGTCTTGATAATTATGTGACAGGACCACAGATTCAGGATATTCCAATCGCAATATAAAAGGAGCAGGTGAAAGAGATGAATTTAATCGCAGCAGTAGATGCTAATTGGGCAATTGGCTATAAGAATAAATTACTGGTAAGCATTCCGGATGATATGAAATTTTTTCGTCAGACCACAACCGGGAAAGTGGTAGTCATGGGACGTAAGACCTTGGAAAGCTTTCCAAATGGACAGCCTCTTAAGAACCGTGTCAATATTGTACTGACCAGTGATAAGAATTATAAAGTGAAGGGTGCCATTGTGGTGCATGATTTAGACGAACTGCATAAAGAGTTAGAGCAGTATAACAGTGAGGATGTCTATGTTATTGGCGGTGAAAGCATTTATCGTCAGCTTTTGGATGAGTGCGATGTAGCACATATTACGAAGATTGACTATGCATATGATGCAGATGCCTATTTCCCGAATCTGGATGAAAAGGAAGAATGGCAGATTACAGAAGACAGTGATGAACAGACCTATTTTGATCTGGAGTATTACTTCTTAAAATATGAAAGAATAAGATAAGCAGAAAGAAACGTGTAAGAAATGAATAATCTTATTTTCAGTTTAAATACCACCATGCCAATCTTTCTTGTGATGGTAATCGGTTATATCTTAAAGCAGATTGGTATGCTCAATGATAATTTTGTGACGGTGGCGAATAAGTTTAATTTTAAGGTGACCTTGCCATTTATGTTATTTCGGGATATTTCTACGGTAAATATCCGGGAAATCTTTGATTTGAAATATGTGCTTTTCTGTGCACTGGCAAGTACCGCCTGTTTCTGGGTAATCTGGGGAGCTACAAAGCTTTTTGTAAAGGATAAATCCATCCGTGGTGCATTTGTGCAAAGCTCCTTCCGGAGCAGTGCCGCAGTCATGGGACTGGCATTTATAGAAAATATTTATGGCAGTTCTGCCATGGGACCATTGATGATTATCGGGGCAGTGCCGCTTTATAATATCTTTTCTGTTATTGTACTGACCTTTGAAGCCAATGAAGATGGAGCGGGAGAAGAGGCAGTACATGGTGGCAGAATCAAGAAAGCATTTCTTAACATATTAAAGAATCCGATTATCCTTGGAATTGCCTTTGGTATGGTGGCAGCATTATTGTCCCTTGATTTTCCTGCCATGGTAGATAAGACCATTGAGAATGTGGCAAAGATGGCAACACCACTGGCGTTGATTGCACTGGGTGCAGGCTTTGAGGGAAGAAAAGCCCTGGCAAAAATCAGACCGACCCTTGCAGCATCTGCAATCAAGCTTGTGATACAGCCGCTTTTACTACTTCCGGTGGCAGCAGCCTTGGGATTTACTGGAGAAAAAATGATTGCAATTCTGATTATGCTTGCATCACCGACTACACCAAGCTGCTATATTATGGCAAAGAACATGAAAAATGATGGTGTGCTGACAGCAAGTATTATTGTGACAACAACGCTTTTGGGAGCATTTACCTTAACTGGCTGGATTTTTATCCTTAAGACCATGGGATTGATATAGAGGAGGACGTTAGATGGATATTACAGGAAGAAAATTATTTGTAAAGGCGATGATGGAAGAAGGCGTGGATACCATATTTGGCTATCCGGGCGGAATGGTCACCGACCTTTTTGATGAATTATATAAACAGGATGATATTCACCTGGTGCTTCCCAGACATGAGCAGGGACTGATTCATGAGGCAGAAGGATATGCGAGAGCTACCGGAAAGCCAGGCGTATGCCTGGTAACCAGCGGACCGGGTGCCACCAATATTATTACAGGACTCGCAGATGCGCATTTTGACAGCATTCCGCTTGTCTGTATTACCGGTCAGGTGCCACTTCCGTTGATTGGAAATGATGCCTTTCAGGAGGTTGATATTGTAGGAATGACCCGTTCCATAACAAAATACGGCGTAACCGTTCGGGACAGAAAAGATTTGGGAAAAATAATCCGCATGGCATTTCACATTGCAACCACCGGAAAACCGGGACCGGTTCTTGTGGATATCCCAAAGGATATCCAGTTAGAGAGTGGACCATCCGATTATCCAAAGAGTGTGCAGATTCGTGGTTACAAGCCAAATGAAGGCGTACATATCGGACAGTTGAAAAAGGCATATAAGCTTTTAAAGAGTGCCAAGAAACCATTGATTCTTGCCGGAGGTGGAATCAACATTGCCCGTGCCAATGATATTTTTGATGAATTTGTTACTAAAATGCAGGTGCCGGTTGTTACCACCATTATGGGAAAAGGAGCCATTGGCACATCCAATCCTTATTATATGGGAAACTGCGGTATGCATGGAAGATATGCAGCCAATATGGCAGTTTCTGAGTGTGATGTATTATTTTCCATCGGAACAAGATTCAATGACCGCATTACCGGCGATTTAAATGAGTTTGCACCAAAGGCAAAAATTGTTCATGTGGATGTGGATACAGCATCCATTTCCAGAAACGTTGTGGTGGATGTACCGGTAGTAGCAGATGCAAGAACCGCACTGGAAAAATTATCAGAGTGGGCAGAACCGAAGAAAACAACAGCCTGGATAGCCCGCATTGAGGAATGGAACAAAGAAAATCCTCTGGAAATGCGAAGAGATAAGGGACTTTCCCCACAGATGATTATGGAAGGAATCAATGAGCATTTCAAAGGGGCCATTATTGCAACAGATGTTGGGCAGCATCAGATGTGGGCAACCCAGTATCTTGAGATGGAACGTGGCGGAACCTTTATTACATCAGGGGGCCTTGGAACAATGGGCTTTGGATTCCCGGCAGCAGTCGGAGCAAAAATCGGCTGTCCGGAAAAAGAGGTTATCTGTATCACCGGAGATGGTGGATTTCAGATGAATATGCAGGAAATGGCAACTGCAGTATGTCAGGATGCACCGGTAATTGTCTGCATTTTAAATAATTTTTATCTTGGCATGGTTCGCCAGCAGCAGCAGCTTTTCTACGGAAAACGTTATTCTGCAACCTGCCTGCGTCAGCATAAGGAATGTCCGAACAACTGTAAGGGACCGGGAAAAGACTGCCCGGTATATGAACCGGATTTTGTGAAATGGGCAGAAAGCTATGGCGCAAAGGGTATTCGTGTAACGAACACCGAAGAAATGAATGCAGCCTTCGAAGAAGCAAAGAAGAATAAAAAGACTTCTACCGTAATAGAATTTATGATTGCAACAGAGGACATTGTACTTCCGATGGTTAAGAGTGGAACTGCAATGAGCCAGATGATTTTGAAATAGGAGGAACGTTGGTATGAAAAACAGATGGATTGCATTATATGTAGAAAACCAGGTTGGTGTACTGGCGAAGGTTTCCGGACTTTTTTCTGGCAAATCCTATAACCTCCAGAGTCTTACCGTAGGAACCACGGAAGATGAGAGTGTGTCCCGTATGACAATCTGTGTAACCAGTGATGATATTACATTTGAACAGATTAAGAAGCAGTTAAACAGTATGGTAGAGGTCATTAAGGTAATTGATTTAACCAATGTACCAATCCATATGAAAGAGATTCTTTTTGCAAAAGTGTTGCATTGCAGCGTGGAAGATAAAGCGGAGGTATTTCAGATTGCAACAACCTTTAAAGTAGATGTGGCAGATATTGGGGAAGACAGCGTATTGTTAGAGTGCAAGCTGACAGAACGCCGCAACAATGAACTGATATCTCTTTTAAAACGCCGCTTCAGGACCATCGAAGTAGTGCGTGGCGGTGCAGTAGCCATTGAATCGATCAGCACATCCTGCCGGTAATATGAAATATCGGGAATATGGGAAGTCCGTAATGCGGAATTCCCATATTTTTTATAATCTTTTTTTCAACAGTGCGATAAACTTCTCAAACTGCAATGGTGTTCCCTGAATTTCCTGTACCTTCAGACGGTTCTTTTCGTTGAAGCCTACAAGAATATCATGATTTGCTTCTGCTAAGTAGTCGATGATACCGTCGATATCGGATTTTAAGTTCTTCGGACACTGGATGTATAAGTGCTTTTTTGCAGAGATACACAGCGTATAGGAGATACTGAAATGGTACCAGAAGAACTTGTGCAGGGTGGAATGTTTATAAAGCCAGATGATTTCCTGAATCGGAACAAAGGCAATTCCATCCGTAGAGATTTCAATAAAGAAATGCTCGGTGATAAACATATCTTCCGTAGCCAGCTGTGGCAGTGTCGCCAGTTCCTCTTCTGCCTGCATAAGAAGAGTCTTCGGAGAACCGAACCGGGCAAGCTGCTGGCAGGGCGGTGACAGCCATGGAAAATGAATGTATACAAAATAACATATGATACTGAAAATGGCATAAAGTCCACTGCATGCAAAAAGCAGAATCAGAAAGATACTGAAGCCGTAACGGAAACCGGGCTCACTGATATAATAGGAGGAGCTTTCTCCGTAAATACCGCTGTCTGTCCAGTTCAAATCTGCTGCAATTTTAGAAAGCAGGGTATGGTAGGATTTGGTTGCGGTCTGGATTTTGGCATGGACAGTTACTTTGTTAATATTCGGAAGTCCCTCTTCGCTGGTCTTCGGAGAGAGCAGTACGATATTACAGCACCCATCCTGAATCGTATAGTAGTAATATCCATGGGTCTGCCCTAAGACTTCCTGTGTGTATCCGGTAAATTTTAAATCTGTCAGCGTAATACTGACATACCGGTCATTCTCTTTATATAATTTATCAAGAGAAGTTTTTTCGTTGATAACCTTCGGACTTAAGATGGTGCCGATGGGAAAGATAATCCAAAGAACAATCAACAGTATCATATATAGAATCGGCGAAAAAAGCTTATGCCGGTAAAGACTTTTGATGTGGTTGGATATATAGTGGTCTAATTGGTTTGTCATAATTCCTCCCAGTAGTGTTATGATTTTAAGTATAAAGTTTTAGGGAAAAATAATCAAGCCTTAGGGCGCGACTACTTGCTTTTATCAGGGAAAATTGTTAGTATTACAGAAGAATAGGACAGAAAGAGTGGTTGTGTGGAAGCATATACAGAATTTGCAACAGTTTATGATACATTTATGGACAATGTCCCTTACGAAGCATGGAAAAAATATCTGGTGGACATATTAAAAGCAGAGGGAATAAACGATGGCCTGCTTTTGGAACTTGGCTGTGGAACCGGAAGGATGACGAGGCTTTTAGCAGCAGAAGGTTATGATATGATTGGTGTGGACAATTCTGAGGAAATGCTCTCGGTAGCCAGAGAATATACCATGGAAAATACAGAGATACTGTATCTTCTTCAGGATATGAGGGAGTTTGAATTGTATGGAACCATCCGGGCAGTAGTAAGTGTCTGCGATTCCATGAATTATATCATGTCAGAAGAAGATTTGAGACAGGTATTTTCCCTGGTCAATAATTATCTCGACCCGGGCGGAATCTTTATTTTCGATATGAATACCAGATATAAATATGAGGAACTCTTAGGAGACAACAGCTTCTGCGAGACCAGAGAGGACAGCAGCTTTATCTGGGAAAATTATTATGACCCGGAGGAACAGGTCAATCAGTATGATTTAACACTTTTTATCAAAGAAGAGGATGATTTGTTCCGGAGATATGAAGAAACACATTTTCAGCGGGCGTATGAGATAGAAACTGTACGAAAATTAATCGAAGAAGCCGGTATGAAATGGGAAGGTGTCTTTGATGTAGAGACGGGAAAAGAACCGACAGCCTGCAGTGAACGGATTTATATCATCGCAAGAGAACAGGGGAAATAAGAAGAAAGAGGAAGAAAAAATGTCAGATTATATGGTGAGAGCAACAGCTGCAGATGGACAGATTCGTGCATTTGCGATTACATCAAAAGAGATGACGGAGGAAGCAAGAGTCCGTCATAACAGCAGCCCGATTGTAACAGCAGCATTAGGACGTGCCATGAGCGCAGCAGCAATGATGGGCAGCATGATGAAGGGAGAAAAAGACCTTCTGACCCTGCAGATTCAGGGCGATGGTCCGATGCATGGCCTTACGGTAACTGCCAATGCTAACGGGGGTGTAAAAGGCTATCCCGGCGTGGCAGACGTGATATTGCCACCCAATGCAGCCGGTAAATTAAATGTAGGCGGAGCCATTGGAAATGGTGTTTTAAGTGTCATAAAAGACATGGGATTAAAGGATCCGTATGTAGGACAGACCGAGCTTCAGACCGGTGAAATCGCAGAGGATTTAACCTATTATTTTGCAGTATCCGAGCAGGTACCATCTTCCGTGGGTTTAGGAGTTCTCATGAATAAGGACAATACAGTGCGTCAGGCAGGCGGGTTTATCATTCAGCTGATGCCGTTTACAGAGGATGCAGTCATTGATGCATTAGAGCAGAAAATCGCACAGATAGCATCCGTAACAGAAATGTTGGAAAAGGGCATGACACCGGAAATGATTTTAGAGGAAATCTTAGGAGAGATGAAGCTTGAAATCAATGATACGATGCCGGTTGCCTTTCGTTGTGACTGTTCCAAAGAGCGTGTGGCAAAAGCACTGGCAAGCTTAAGCAGGAAAGATTTGGATGATTTAATCAAAGATGAAGAACCGATTGAAGTAAAATGTCATTTCTGTAATGAGAATTATGTATTCAGTCCGGATGATTTAAGGGAGATAAGAAAATGAGAGATGGATTTATCAAAGTAGCAGCAGTAACACCAAAAGTAGTAGTCGCAGATCCGGTAGAAAATACCATTCGAATAAAAGCGGCAGTAATGGAAGCAGCAGCAAACGGAGCCAAAGTCATTGTGTGCCCGGAGCTTTGCATTACCGGATATACCTGTGGCGATTTATTTTTACAGGAGACTTTATTAAGAAGCGCAAGGGAGCGGCTGGTATGGCTGGCAAAGGAACTCGGTGCTTTGGATGCCGTTGTATTTGTTGGTCTGCCCCTAATGCATGAAGGCAAGCTTTATAATGTGGCAGCAGCTTTAAACAAAGGCGAGATTATCGGCATCGTGCCAAAGACCCATATTCCAAATTACAATGAATTCTATGAAGCAAGATATTTTACTCCGGGAAAAGAAGAAGCAGAGGGTGTAGATATTGCACCGGCTTATCATGTACCGATGGGAAGCCACATTTTGTTCCAGTGTGATGATGTATTGCCGGAGCTGGTAATCGGTGTGGAAATCTGCGAGGATGTCTGGACACCGAACCCGCCGAGTATTTCCCATGCTCTGGCAGGAGCAACTTTAATCGTAAATCTTTCTGCCAGTGATGAGACAACCGGAAAGGATATTTACCGGAGAGAGCTTGTTGCAGGACAGTCTGCCCGCCTGCTCTGTGGCTATGTCTATGCCAGTGCCGGAGATGGAGAATCCACACAGGATGTAGTATATTCCGGTCATAATATCATTGCAGAAAACGGAGTGGTTTTAGCAGAATCCGAACGTTTTACCAATGAGACGGTATATTCTGAAATTGATATGGAACGTCTGGTATCCGAAAGACGGAGAATGAGCACTTTTGCAGCAGGCAGCAGAGGCAAGGATTATCTTAGATTTTCTTTCTTTATTGATAAATCAGATACAACGCTGAGCCGTTTTGTGGATCCGGCGCCATTCGTTCCGGGCAATAAGGACAAGCGTGATAAACGTTGTGAAGAGATTTTAGCTATTCAGTCCATGGGACTTAAGAAACGGTTAGAGCATACCGGATGTAAATGCGCAGTGGTAGGCATTTCCGGTGGACTGGATTCCACACTGGCACTTCTGGTTACGGTGCAGGCATTTGACCGGCTGAAGCTTCCGAGAGAGCAGATATATGCAGTTACCATGCCGGGCTTTGGAACCACAGACCGTACCTATGAGAATGCATTAAGTCTCATTCGCTGTCTTGGCGCAAAGTTGATAGAAGTAGATATCAAAGAAGCAGTACGCATTCATTTCCGGGATATTGGTCAGGATGAAAGCGTACATGATGTCACTTATGAAAATGGACAGGCAAGGGAACGTACCCAGATTCTGATGGACATTGCCAATAAGAATAATGGTATGGTAATCGGAACCGGAGATATGTCAGAGCTGGCATTGGGCTGGGCTACCTATAACGGTGACCATATGTCCATGTATGGAGTGAATGCATCCGTACCGAAGACGCTGGTGCGCCATCTGGTACACTACTATGCAGACACCTGTGGAAATAAGGAACTTTCAACTGTACTTTATGATGTCTTAGATACACCGGTCAGCCCGGAACTGCTTCCGCCGGAAAATGGAAAAATCGCCCAGAAGACAGAGGATATTGTAGGACCGTATGAACTGCATGATTTCTATTTATATTATGTGATGCGATTTGGCTTTGCTCCGGCAAAAATATATCGTCTGGCACAGGTGGCATTTGCCGGACAGTATGACAATGCAGTGATTTTGAAATGGTTAAAGACCTTCTACCGCCGTTTCTTCTCACAGCAGTTTAAACGTTCCTGTCTGCCGGATGGACCAAAGGTCGGTACGGTAGCAGTATCACCAAGAGGTGATTTACGAATGCCAAGTGATGCATCAGTGCGTATCTGGATGGATGAAATCGAACATTTGAAATAAAAAAACTGCTGCTCAAAATGGAGCAGCAGTTCTTTTATAAAAACTATATGTGCTTAAGCTGTTTTTCAAAAGATTCTTTTGCCTTGCTGCGGCCGAAAGCAAAGTTCCTGCCGTAGACGAAAGAGTACATGACAGCAGCCATTACAAATGCAGTAACCACATCAAATACAGAATGCTGTTTTAAGAACATGGTTGCAAGAATAATGCTGAACATAAGAATGAAAGAAGCCAGCTTTAACTTCGGACGATTCTTAAATTCTTTACTGTTACAGATTGCAATGTGAACACCGAGCGAATTATAAACATGAATACTTGGAAACAGGTTTGTCGGTGTATCGGTTGCATAAAGCCAGGCTACCATATGGGTGAAGACATTGTCATGCTCAAAGGAATGCGGGCGGAGATAATGTCCGTTTGGATAGAGGCTGGATACTACCAGAAATACAGTCATTCCCACAAACAGGAATGTACAGAGCCGGTAATAATCTTCTTTATTTTTGAAGAAAAAGTAAAGAACCGCATATGCGACATATCCAAACCATAACATATATGGTACGATGAAAAATTCTATAAATGGGATTTTATCATCCAGTGCAGTATGTATTACGTTGAAATTTGAAGTCACATGTTTTTCCAGATAGGTAAACCATGGAAAATATATGAATACATACAGCAGAACCCATGCGTGCTTATATTTTTGAAAAAATGCTTTGAGATTTTGCTTAAAGTTATCTTTTTTCAATATCGGATTCCCCTTCTTTAATGTAAGAATACTACTTCTATTTTGGAATTCTAGCACAGCATTTTTTAAAAAACAATGCTATAAAATTGAATTTAATAATTTTTATGGAATTCTTAAGATTTTAATGGAAAAGGAACATTTTCATTGTGCAAGAATACAAGAAAATGTATTTCATTTTTTAAATAAATATTACAAATGCGGGATTTCATTGACAAAGAAAAACGGTCAACTATAATGGAAACTAGCAAAATAGAAAGGTTAAGGGATATGAAGAAGAAGGAAGAGAAACAGCAGGAAACTGCAAAGGAAAAAATGAGCAGAAAAAAACTCCTTTGTGTAATCGGAATTCCTGTAGGAATATTAGTTGTGATTTATCTGGTACTGGCACTGTTTTTTCAGAGCCATTTTGCATTTCGTACCACGATAAATAATGTGGGGGTATCCGCTTCCTCAACCAGTGGTGTGGAAAAGAAGATTACGAAGCAGGCATCCAGGTATGAGATGAAGCTGGTGGAGCGTGAGGATAAGACAGAGAGCATCAATGGAACAGACATTGACATGGAGCCGGTATTTGATAAGCAGGTAAAAGAGCTTTTAAAGAAGCAGAATGGATTTGCATGGCCGTACTATCTTATTTCTCCACGGAAATACGAAGTGGAGACCATGATATCTTTTGATGAAGAAAAATTGAAGGATGTTCTGGATAATTTGTCCTGTATGGATGAAAGCAAATGGACGGATTCCGAAAATGCACAGATTAAGGATTATACAAAGGATGGCTATGAAGTGCAGCCGGAGGTATATGGAACAAAAATCGATAAGGATGCATTTACGGAGAAAATCAAAGAAGCCTTGGATAAAATGCAGCCGGAATTTGACCTTTCCGGGGAAGGCTGTTATGAAGACCCTAAGGTGAAAGAAGAGGATGATGTATTTCAGGATGCCTTGGATACCTTGAATAAATATACCCAGATGAAGATTACCTATCAGGCAGAAGGCAAGGATGATGTGGTTTTGGATGGAGAAACCATCAGTACCTGGCTTTCTGTGGATGATGATTTCAATGTGTCTGTAGATGATGAGGCATTGAGCGCTTATGTAAAAGCTATGGCAAAAAATTATAATACCGCCTATGGAAACCGGACACTGGATACTTCTTATGGACAGACAGTGACAATTTATGGTGGAAATTACGGATGGTGGGTAGATAATGCAGCTGAAAAGGAAATGATACTGGAGGATTTGAAAGCCGGTAAGGATGTAAAAAGAGAGCCGGTTTATTCCCAGACGGCTAACAGCCATGGTGAGAATGACTATGGTAATACATATGTGGAAATCAATCTGACCGCACAGCATTTGTTTTTCTATAAGAACGGATCACTGGTGGTAGAATCTGATTTTGTCTCCGGTAACCTTGCAAAGAATCATGGAACGCCGTCCGGCTCTTTTGGTGTTACTTATAAGGCAAAGGATGCGGTGCTTCGCGGCGAAGATTATGAGTCTCCGGTATCTTTCTGGATGCCGTTTAACGGTGGTGTTGGAATGCATGATGCCAGCTGGAGAAGTACTTTTGGTGGAACAATTTATAAAAGAAGCGGTTCACATGGATGTATCAATCTTCCATACAGTGCAGCAAAAACAATTTATGAAAATATAGAAGCTGGTTATCCGGTGCTTGTTTATGAACTGCCGGGAACCGAGAGCCAGAAGGGCAAGGATATGGATGCAGCATCTGCAGTAGATGAGGCAATCACCTCCATTGGAACAGTAACCCTGGACTCCGCAGGAACCATTGCGTCTGTCCGTTCCCAGTATGATGCTTTATCTGACAGCGCCAAAGCATATGTAAAGAATCTGAATGTGCTGACAGCAACCGAGTCAGCTCTGTCACAGTTGCAGTATGAACAGGCCCTGCAGGAATTGCAGAATCAGGAAAGTATAGATGCACAGAATGTAACGAATACAATCATGGCATTGCCAGATACGATAACTGCCACAGATGCAGCAGCAGTAGCCAATGCAAGAAATGCCTATAATGCCTTAAGCGAGGGCGCAAAAGCGAAGGTACCACAGAGTGCACTGGACAAGCTGGCAGCCGCTGAAGCAGCCTTGTAAAATAAAAGCAGGGAAAGAGAATATCGCTCCTGCTCCTGTGATTTGCTTCCGATAAGATGTATGCCTACATGGGACGTCGGAAATAAAATTGAAAATAGAAATGTAATAGAAATAACACCAGCCTCTGCCTGGATGATTGCAGATACATGAGGGAGGGCTGTTAGGGACTTATGAAATTCGTTCGGAAACAGGCAACGCCGGTACAGGGATGTACCGGCGAGGCGCAGATGAACATGGATGTGAATTTGCGCCGGTTGCCAGAAGCAGATACGCTTTTATCGAATTTCTAATGTCCCTTACAGCTCTCTCTCGTATCTTATTCATTCAGGCAGAGACTGGTGTTTTTATATTTTCACAGTTATTTATAAATCCTTATCTTGCATATGGAAAAATGTTGCCAAATAGCAATTGAGATGTTGCAGACTAGAACGGCAATATTGCAAAGAAACAGGGCATATAGTATAATCTTATCAAGAAGTAAAAAATATAAATTATGTTGCTGACGAGCACAAAGACAGATGAATAATATCCTGTGAAAATGTGCCGGATAACAGGAACGGATGAAAATAAATCGAAAGGAGAATGTATTGATGAAGGAGCAGGTTTTGACAAGGTTTAAGGAATTATTTGGGGATGAAGGAGACATCCGTGTGTATTTTGCACCGGGACGTGTGAATCTGATTGGAGAGCATACGGATTACAACGGAGGTCATGTATTTCCATGCGCACTGACCATTGGAACTTATGGCGTGGCAAGAAAACGTGCTGATAAGAAACTGAGATTTTATTCCATGAATTTTGAACAGCTTGGTGTGCTGGAATCTTCCATTGAAGGCTTGAAACCGGAGAAAGAAGCAGACTGGACGAATTATCCGAAGGGTGTTATCTGGGCGTTTGGAGAAAAGGGCATGCAGGTAGATACCGGACTGGATTTGTTATTATTTGGAAATATCCCGAATGGTTCCGGACTTTCTTCTTCTGCATCTGTTGAGGTACTGACCGGATATATCTTAAAGGACTTATTCGGATTTGGTGTAACGAATCAGGATCTGGCTTTAATCGGACAGTTTTCAGAGAATAAATTCAATGGAGTGAATTGTGGCATCATGGATCAGTTTGCCATTGCCATGGGAAAAGCAGAGCATGCGATTTTCCTGGATACAGCAACTTTAAAATACGAATATGCGCCGGTTCGTTTAAAAGATGCTAAAATTGTAATTTCCTGCAGCAATAAGAAGCGTGGTCTGGGTGATTCGAAATATAATGAACGTCGTGCAGAGTGTGAGGAAGCACTGGCAGAATTACAGAAGGTGGTGGACATCAAAAGTCTTGGTGAATTGTCTGAGGAACAGTTTGAAGAATATAAGGGAGCCATCGGAAGTGAGGTCCGCATGCGTCGGGCAAAACATGCGGTATATGAGAACCAGAGAACCCTAAAAGCAGTGGAAGCTTTGAAAGAAAATGATGTGGAAACCTTTGGAAAGCTGATGAATGCATCTCATGTATCCTTAAGGGATGATTATGAAGTAACCGGAATTGAACTGGATACCTTAGTGGAAGAAGCCTGGAAGGTGGATGGAGTCATTGGATCCCGTATGACAGGTGCAGGCTTTGGCGGATGCACCGTCAGTATTGTAAAGGATGAAGCAGTAGAGCATTTTATTGAAGCAGTAGGAAGTGCATATGAAAAGAAAATTGGATACAGCGCAGATTTCTATGTAGTAGAAATTGGAGACGGTCCATCCAGACTGGCATAAGAAACAGGAGGTAAGTTATGATTTGTGAAGATATCTTAAAATTAACAGAATATGGCATGGTAACCGGACTGGTTCCGAAGGAAGATGAAAGATTTACCATCAACCGCCTGCTGGAATTGTTTGAATTAGAAGAATTAGATGAGGACGCTGTGACAGCTTATCAGTCACGGACACCGATGAGCAGAGAAGAAGCAGAAGAGAGTCTGGAAGAATTATTAAACCGTCTGCTGGATTATGCTTATGAAAAAGGCATTTTAAAGGAAAACAGCGTAGTATACCGAGATTTATTTGATACGAAAATCATGGGAATGCTGATGCCAAGACCAGGTGAAGTAATTCATAAATTTCAGAGCCTTTATGAGAAGGATGCAAAGGCGGCAACAGATTATTATTATACTCTCAGCCAGGACAGCAATTATATCCGCAGATACCGTATCAGACGTGATATGAAATGGACCGCAGAGACGGAGTTTGGTGAACTGGATATTACAATTAACTTATCCAAGCCGGAAAAGGACCCGAAAGCCATTGCAGCTGCAAAGCTGGCAAAACAGAGCGGCTATCCGAAATGCCTTTTATGTAAGGAAAATGAAGGTTATGCAGGAAGAGTCAACCATCCGGCAAGACAGAATCACCGTATTATTCCGGTAACCATCAATCATAGTGACTGGTTCTTACAGTATTCTCCTTATGTGTACTATAATGAGCACTGCATCGTGTTTAATGGAAAGCATACACCGATGAAAATCGAGAAGGCAACCTTTGGAAAACTGCTGGATTTTGTAAAACAGTTTCCGCATTATTTCGTTGGCTCCAATGCAGACCTGCCGATTGTAGGAGGTTCGATTTTAAGCCATGACCATTTCCAGGGTGGACATTATGAATTTGCCATGGCAAAGGCACCGCTGGAAAAAGAGATTACCTTTGCGGGCTTTGAAGATGTGAAAGCCGGAATTGTAAAATGGCCGATGTCAGTTATCCGCCTGTCCGCACCGGATACAGAACGGCTGATTGAGCTGGCAGATAAAATACTTCTGACCTGGCGTGGCTATACGGATGAGGCAGCATTTATTTTTGCAGAAACAGACGGGGAGCCACATAATACCATTACGCCAATTGCAAGAAAACGAGGCAATAATTACGAACTGGATTTAGTGCTTCGTAATAATATTACAACAAAGGAGCATCCGCTGGGCGTATATCATCCGCATGCAAAGCTTCATCATATTAAGAAAGAAAATATCGGCTTAATCGAGGTAATGGGTCTGGCAGTGCTGCCGGCACGTCTGAAGGACGAGATGGCACAGCTTAAGACGGCAATTCTTTCCAGGGCTGATTTACGGAGCAATGAAGTTTTAAGTAAGCATGCAGACTGGGTAGAGGAATTTTTACCGAAATATGAGAGCATTACGGAAGAAAATATCGACGGGATTATCCGAAAGGAAATCGGACTGGTATTCCGTGAAGTTCTTCTGGATGCCGGTGTATACAAATGCACCGAAGAAGGAAGAGAAGCATTCTTACGCTTTATTGACACGGTAAATAAATAGAAAAAGGTGTTTATCCGGGAGAGGGATTCTGGTTAACATAAGAAAAGAGCATCATTGGCATAAGGTGTCATCCAATGGGAAGGATGAAAAGCACCGCCTTTGATGCTCTTTGTTGTATGTTATGACTCTTGCAAGAAGGAAAGAAATGCATTAATATAAGAGCAATATGATAAATTATGCAAAAGAATAAGGACAGAATGGAGATTTTATGAAACAGCAGATAAAGAGTTCTTTGATATTATTATTGACCGCAACCATCTGGGGCGTTGCTTTTGTAGCCCAGAGCGTGGGCATGGAATATATTGGTCCCTTTACCTTTAACGCAATCCGATGCGTTCTGGGGGGACTGGTGCTAATCCCGGTTATTCTGGTTTTAAAGAAAAAGAAAGAGACAGGAGCAGAAAATCAGGAAAAAGAGGATAAAAAGACTTTGTGGGCAGGCGGAATTGCCTGTGGTGTAATTCTTTGCATTGCATCCAATCTGCAGCAGTTTGGCATTATGGAAGCAAGCGTTGGTAAATCTGGCTTTTTTACGGCATTGTATATTGTGATGATTCCGGTTATCGGAATTTTTATCGGAAAACGGCCAGGGATAAAGCTGTGGTTTTGTGTAGCATTAGCAGTTGTGGGAATGTATCTGCTTTGTATGAAGGACGGCAGTTTTACCATTGAGCGGGCAGACATCATGCTTCTTTTATGTGCACTGGCATTTTCCTTTCATATACTGGTGGTTGATTATTTTTCACCGAAGGTAGGCGGTGTAAAAATGTCCTGTATACAGTTTTTTGTATGCGGAGTACTTTCAGCAGTAGGAATGCTGTTTACAGAGACACCGGACATTTCCAATATTCAGGCGGCATGGCTGCCTTTGTTGTATGCGGGACTTCTTTCTTGCGGCGTTGGCTACACCTTGCAGATTGTAGGACAGAAAGGCATCAACCCGGTTATCGCATCCCTTATTATGAGCCTGGAATCCGTGATTTCCGCACTGGCTGGCTGGGTGATCTTGGGACAGGTATTATCACCAAAAGAAATTTTAGGCTGCGTATTGATGTTTGTGGCAATTATTATCACGCAGATTCCCATCGGAAACAAGAAAACAGATTGATTTTACGGATAGTCTCAGCTATACTGTAACAGAATAGAAAGAGAAAGAAGGCATAAGATATGTTGTCAAAAAAGATAAAACAGGCAATGGCAGGAAGCTCTGCAATTCGTGCCATGTTTATGGAAGGAAAAGAAATGGCTGCCAGATATGGGGCAGAAAATGTGTATGATTTCAGCCTTGGCAATCCGGCTACACCGGCACCGGAAAAAATTAAGACAGCAATTTATGATATTTTGGATAAAGAAGACCCGCTTGTGGTGCATGGATATATGGCAAATGCAGGCTATGAGGAAGTAAGGGAGGCAATTGCAGAGAACTTAAATGAACGCTTCGGAACCAATTTCCATGGGAAGAACCTGATTATGACAGTTGGTGCAGCAGGCGGTCTGAATATTATTTTTAAGACGATTTTAGATCCGGGCAATGAAGTTATGGTATTTGCTCCGTATTTTGGTGAATATAAAAGCTATGCCGCAAACTTCGATGCAAAGATTGTGGAAGTCATGCCAAATGAAGCAGACTTTATGCCGGATTTAGCAGACTTTGAACGAAAAATTACAAAAGATACAAGAGCGGTTATCATCAACAATCCGAACAACCCGACCGGAGTGGTATATTCAGATGCAGCCTTAAAAGAGATTGCCAGAATTTTAACTGTAAAGGAAAAGGAATTTGGAACCGATATTTATCTTATTTCCGATGAACCGTACCGCGAACTGGTTTACGATGGCGTACAGGAAAATTTTCTGACGAAATACTATAAAGATACGCTGGTAGGATATTCCTTCAGTAAATCTTTATCACTTCCGGGCGAGCGGATTGGTTATGTGGTAGTGCCGGATGAAGCGGCAGATTCCGCAGAATTAATTGAGGGAATTACCGTATCAAACCGTACTCTTGGCTTTGTAAATGCGCCATCCCTGATTCAGAAAGCAGTGGCAGAGTGCTTAAATGAAAAGACCAATCTTGAATTTTATGACCGCAACCGTATTGCTTTATATGAAGGACTGACGAAGCTTGGATTCACCTGCATCAAACCACAGGGAGCATTTTATCTGTGGCTGAAATCTCCGGTCGCAAAGGAAGAAGAATTTGTAGAAGCTGCGAAGAAATACCATTTGATTCTGGTAAAAGGAAGTGCCTTCGGCTATGGCGGTTATGTACGTCTTGCATACTGCACTTCTTATGAGACAGTAGTAAATTCCATGCAGGCATTTGCAAAGCTGGCAGCAGAGTATGGACTGAAGGCAGCAGAATAAAAAATCGGAAAACGAAAGAATGATAAAATCAAGCAGCAGATAGAAGGAGTAAGACATGAAAGCATGGGAAAATAATATACGCAAAGTTATCCCGTATGTTCCGGGAGAACAGCCGAAGAAAGAGAAAATGATAAAACTGAATACCAATGAGAATCCGTATCCACCGGCACCGGGAGTAAAGGATGTTTTAACCTCTTTTGATACCGACCGGCTGCGTCTTTATCCGGATCCAAAGATTGAGAAACTGACGGACGCAATTGCAGAACGATATGGTTTAAATTCCAATCAGGTATTTGTGGGCGTTGGCTCAGATGATGTACTTGCCATGTGCTTTATGACATTTTTTAATTCTAATCGTCCGATTCTGTTTCCGGATATTACTTATTCTTTCTATGATGTCTGGGCAGAGGAATTCCGTATTCCATATAAGCAGATTCCACTGGATAGGAATTTTACGATTCGCCCGGAGGATTATGCTGGGGAAAACGGAGGAATTGTATTCCCAAATCCAAACGCACCGACAGGAAAGCTGCTTCCGTTAGAAGATGTGGAACGCATCATTGCACAGAATCCGGATGTCATTGTTATTGTGGATGAAGCATATATTGATTTTGGTGGAACGTCTGCATTGCCGCTTATTGATAAATATGACAATGTGCTGGTAGTCCAGACCTTTAGCAAATCCCGTTCCATGGCAGGCATGCGGATTGGATATGCGATGGCACAGCCTGAATTAATCAAATATTTGAACGATGTTAAATATTCATTTAATTCTTACACCTTAAATTCCCTTACGATTGAAATGGGAACGGCTGCTATTTTGGATGAAGCTTATTTTAAAGAGACAACACAGAAGATTATTGCAACGAGAGAGCGTACCAAGGAAGAACTTCGGGCACTGGGATACCGGATGGATGATTCAAAGAGCAACTTCCTCTTTGTAACCCACGATAAGATTTCCATGGAGAGGCTGTTTGAAGATTTGAAGAAGAAGGACATTTATGTCCGTCATTTCTCCAAACCGGAGCGGATTGCAAATTATCTGCGTATTACCATTGGTACAGATGAAGAAATGGATACGCTGATTACGTTTTTGAAAAACTATAAACAGTCATAATTCGTTAGGAAAGGAGTATTATGTTATTACATTATCTGATTGTATTTTTTGTTTCCATGGTACCACTGATTGAACTGAGAGGAGCGATTCCATTTTCACAGGGCTTTGGACTTCCATTGATACCATCTTATATTATTTCCATCATTGGAAATATGCTGCCGGTACCATTTATTTATTTTTTTGCAAGAAAAGTACTGATTTGGGGTGCAGATAAGCCTGTTATTGGAAAATTCTTCGGCTGGTGTCTGGAAAAAGGTGAAAAGGGTGGTAAGAAGCTGCAGGCAAAGGCAGGAAGAGGATTATTCCTGGCATTACTGCTCTTTGTTGGAATCCCGGTGCCGGGAACCGGAGCCTGGACAGGAACTCTGGCAGCCAGCATCTTAGATATGGATTTTAAATCATCTGTTATCGCAGTGATGCTTGGCGTATTGCTGGCTGGTGTAATTATGATGTTAATCAGTGTTGGTGCATTTTCTATGATTCGTTAACAGAGTGGAATGTAAAAAGGATATCTAAGGGATAAAAAGCACAGCATGTATAGTAATGTTATTTACTATATATTCTGTGCTTTTTGAATAATGATTTAATTTCTGGTGCTTTGAACTACAGTGTGGATGCTTTTTCGGCAAAATCTGTATTTACAAGATCTTCATAAGGAGCGGCACCGGAGAGAACGCCGGACTCTTCTAAAATAGTAAGCATTAAGTCATATCCTTCTTCCCGGAGTATTAAATCTGTATTCCAGGTTTCCTGGTCGTAGTAGCGGCTTACAATAAGTGTAAGGGTTTTAAGATCTGTTTCACTAAACTGTGGTGCAATGACAGTTGCGATTTCTTCCGGACTGTGACCTGCTACATAATCCATGCCTTTCTGTAAAGCATTGGTGAAATGCTGGATAAGGTCGGCATTTTCCTTAAGATAGCTTTCTTTGGCACAAAAAGCAGTATATGGAAGATAGCCGGAATCCACGCCAATGGACGCTACCACATAGCCGTCACCGGACTGCTCCAAAGCAGTAGCGGATGGTTCAAATTCAATGGTATAATCCCCCTGCCCGCCGGAAAAAGCCGCTGCGGTAGAACCAAAGTCAATACTCTGGTCGATTTTGACTTCGGAAGGAGAAACACCATTTTCCCGGAGTACATATTCATATACCATTTCCGGTGTGCCACCGGCTCTTCCGCCCAGCACATCTTTTCCAATCATATCTTCATAGGAAAAGGAATCGGTGTTTTCCCTTGCAACCACAAAGTTACCGGCACGCTGGGTAAGCTGTGCAAAATTAATGACATGGTCTTTTGCGCCTTCCGTGTAGGCATAAATGCTTGCCTCCGTTCCCATGAATCCTACATCTGCATCCCCGGAAACAACGGCAGCCATGGTTTTATCCGCTCCAAAGCCGGTGGTCAATGAGAGCTCGATTCCCTCATCTTCAAAGTAGCCTTTTTCGATGGCCACATACATCGGTGCGTAAAAGATGGAATGTGCCACTTCGTTTAATTTTACGGTTGTTAATGCTTTAGAATCATCTGATTTGCAGGCACAAAGCGGGAAGGACATAAGAAGAATTAAGAAAAGAGAAATTCCTTTTTTATAAAATCGTTTCATAGAGCATCCTTAAAAGACATTTGTATTATAGTATGAAAGACAGATGAAAATGTGCTATGATGGATAGGATAGGATAGGATTGTCTGAAATTTAGAAAACAGTATTAAGACAAGAGATATAAAAGGAGAACAGAACATGAACGACTACGTAGACCTTCATACTCATACAATTGCAAGCGGACATGCTTACAGTACTATTGAAGCAATGATAAAGGCGGCAGAGCAGAAAGGAATCCATCTCTTTGGTATTACAGAGCATGCTCCGAAAATGCCGGGAACCTGCAGCGAGTTATATTTTAATAATCTTCGCGTGCTGGAAAGAAAGCATGGAGAAATGTATACGCTGTTTGGCGCAGAGCTTAATATCGTGGATATGGAAGGGCATGTGGATCTGCCGGAGCGTACCTTAAAGCAGATGGATTTGTGCGTTGCAAGCATGCATGGCCCGTGTTATAAGCCGGGAACACTGGAAGAGAATACCAGAACGTATCTTAATGTTATGAAGAATCCTTATGTAAATATCATTGGACATCCGGACGACTCTTATTACCCGGTAGATTACCGTGCACTGGTGGAAGGCGCAAAAGAGTATCATGTATTGTTAGAGGTCAACAATGGCTCCCTGACACCGGGTGGCTTCCGGCAGAATACGAAGGAAAACAGCTGCAAAATGTTAGAACTTTGCAAGGAATATAAAGTTCCGGTTATCATGGATTCCGATGCACATGTGGATACTGCAGTTGGGAATCATCAATATCCATTGGAAGTTATTCAGATGGTAGATTTTCCGGAAGAACTGGTGGTCAATACCAATGTGGAACTGGCGAAGAGTTTTTTGAATTATTTTAAATCACCGGAACATCTATAAGGAGTTATCACAGGTGAGAAAAGAATATCAACAGCGTTATTGACAAAAAACAAGAGTTAGCATAAACTAACTCTTGTAAGGAACATTACAATACACACAAAATACTTTGGACGTAAAGGGAGCAGACTTTTGATGCGGGTCTGCTCCTTTTATATGTCATCCATTAGGGGATTGCGATGTGGGAGAGAAATTTGTAAAAAAATTTTGCAGCAGTCGAAGCACATTTGAACATGGATGTGAATTTGTGCCGGTTGCCAGATGAAATGAAAAGTATATCGAAATTCCCAGTGCCCCTTGCAGACATTAGGTGGCATCTGTCCTCGACGGACAGTACCAATATTCTGTCAAAGCAACCGAAAAGACAGCTTATCATCAAGAAAAACAGACCCCTAAGAACGATTGACATTTCACATAAAAGAAAATCAGATGTGCTTTGACTGCTGCAAAATTCTTTGATTCTAAATGTTATCTCCACATCGCAATCCGCTAATTCTGCCAGTGAATCTCGCCTGCATCAAGAACCGCAAACCGGATCAACTCTGCACTGTCCAGGTTCTCATGATGCATATTGATTCCGTTAATTGAATGATTATCATAGGTCGTATAGTAATAAATTCCCTTATCCGCATTGCAGCAGGAGGTGTAGATTGTAATTTCATATTTCCCATCAGCAACTTCACAGCAGCCCCGCTGCTGGTCGACGGAACCTAAGATATGAAAGAACTGGCTGACACTTTCGATTTCTGAACTGCCGGAAATGGAATGCAGTCTGGTGAAAGCAACCCGGATAAAACGGGACTGGGAAGATAAATCGCCCGGCAGACCCAAAGCCCCCATACCGCGGCTGTAAGCCTGTAAGTTGAGCTTGTCGGAAAAATGATTTTCCGGCTGCCTGGATGAGAGCGCTGCATAATTATTTAAAGCAAACATCTGCATTGGAAAAGGTGGATTGTTGGTCAGCACACCGGCAGGATTGTCATAGATATGAAGCCCGTCTGCCATGGATTCCACAACGATGTTTTCGCTTTTATCGGCAATCATCCAGTGAAGCTGTGCTGCCGGAAAATGGCTGGCAAAAACAGTTCCAACGAGATTCATCTGTACTAATTTTTCTTTGGCTTCTGAAACAGAAGCACACTGGCTTAGAATCCATGGAATAAATTCAAATTGTGCAACATTTTCTTTTGTATCAATAATATCAGCATAAGCGGCATTTCCCACAAAGTTAAGCCCTGCCATGCAGACACCTTTTTCATTGCAGGCATCATAATAAAGAGGATAGTCAACACCATTGTCTGGTGCTACATGAGCCATGCCAATCATGGCATAGTGGGAGCTTAAAGTCCCGGCATGACGGAAATGAAAAGGATAGTTGCGAGGGGTGATGGTGACTTCATCACCATAAGAAAATTCATAATCAAGGGTTCTGCCCATGTAGAAGTTCTTTGTTTGATAAGTAGCTGCGGTGCACATAAAATAGCCTCCTTTTATCTTTCTTTTGTATTAGTATTCTGCTGATAAATCAGATTTATGTAATAGGACTATTATAACGTGGATACAGGGGTAAATCAAATTAAGAAATAATGAGAAAAAATATCAATACGAAAGGTTCTATTTTCAATAGCAGGTGTTATAATACAACTGGATTAGAAAGAACTAACATAAAGTAGTAACAACTAAGAAAGGAAGCACATTATGGGAAGATATTATCGGATGTCTAAAAAAGTAACAGAGGATCAGGTAAAAGAAATTCTTCGTGAAACATTAGAATTAGAAGATGTAGAGGAAGCAGAATATGAGGCAGAGACACAGCTTCTTAAAATTGTAACCAAAGATAACCAGTTTGCAGGTGTTATGACCAGAGTGGTAAATATCTGCAGCAGAATCGGCAAAGGAGCAGAATTATCATTTGCAAAATTTGCCATTGAAGGATAGAAAGTGAAGGGATTATTTGAAAACTTGTGAATATTGCGATGAGATAGATTATCATGAAATTATAGAATGCATTACCTGTGCACTGGATGCCAAGGACCCCTATACGGCGGGGCATTCCCAGCGTGTCAGTGATATGGCTATGAAAGTATGCCAGTTAATTGGCTTAAAAACGGAGAATATACAGCAAATCCATATTGCGGCACATCTCCATGACATTGGAAAAATCGGTGTTCCGGATGCTGTTTTAAATAAAGAAGGAAAGCTTGATGATGAGGAATGGGAGGCAATAAAAAGGCATCCTTCTACCGGAGCTGAGATTCTGAGCAAATCAAGACATTTAAAAGAACTGCAATATATCGTGCTCTGCCATCATGAACGATTCGATGGAAAGGGCTATCCGCTTGGACTCAAAGGAGAAGAAATCCCGGTGGGAGCAAGAATCATTGCAATCTGCGATTCCATTGATGCCATGACTTCAAACCGTAGTTATCGCAAAGCACATGATTTTGATTACTGTTATCAGGAAATCAAAAATAATCTTGGCAAGATGTATGACCCGATTATCGGACAGTATGTCTTAGACCACTGGGAAGAAATTATTTCCGTAATCAAAATTTCAAGATAAGATCCTGTTGTTGATAAGAATTCTCAATAACAAAAAAGAGTATGGACAATGGGTTTTAATGGCGGTAAGCTAAAAAACAAACAGAAATAGGAGGAATACATATGTTTGATTTTGTGAAAAAATTTAACTGGAAGAAGACCGGAATCTTTGCTGCCGGTGTATTGTTTGGAACAGCCGGAATTAAAATATTAGGTAGCAAGGATGCAAAGAAAGTCTACACAAACTGTACAGCAGCAGCATTACGTGCAAAGGAATGTGTCATGAAGACTGCTTCTAATATCCAGGAAAATGCAGAGGATATTTATGCAGAGGCACAGCAGATTAATGAAGACAGAGCTGCTAAAGCAGCAGAATATACAGATGAATCTGTAGAAGATACAACAGAAGAAACTGTAGCAGAATAAACATTGGGCATGCGATTTTGCTCGTTGTTCATGTAAACTATGAGAATCACCTTCAGAATATGCTGTAGGTGATTCTTTATCTAAGGAAGTATGTAATATGAGATTTGTTATAAAACATGAGATAAAAGGAAGACTTCGTATTCATATCATTCAGGGCGGGATGAGTTTCCGCCAGGCAGATATGATGGAATATTACCTGAGTAACTGCAAATGTGTCACTTCAGTGAAAGTAAATGAACGTTTACAGGATGCAGTAGTCTGTTATGTGGGAAATCGTGAGGAGATGATAGAGACACTGCGTCATTTCTCTTATCAGAAAGTGGATGTGCCAGAGACTTTTTTACAGAATTCCGGCAGGGAACTGAACCGGACTTACTGGGACAAGCTGGTAAATAAAGTGGTACTCCGTATGGGCAGTAAGATGTTCCTGCCATATCCAATCCGCGCAGGAATTACCATGGTCCGTTCCGTGAAATATTTGTGGGCTGGAGTGTCTGCATTGGCGAAGGGCAGGATAGAGGTTCCGGTGCTGGATGGAACAGCTATTGGAGTCTCTCTGCTTCGCAATGACATTAATACAGCAGGTTCCATTATGTTCTTACTGGGCATTGGAGAAATCTTAGAGGAGTGGACACACAAGAAATCCGTCGATGATCTGGCAAGAAGTATGTCCTTAAATATCAATAAGGTCTGGCTTGTAAAGGATGGACAGGAAATTCAGGTTCCCTCTAAAACAATCCAACCGAAGGATCTGGTACGGATTCATATGGGTAATGTAATT
>ERZ791744.458-NODE-458-length-40952-cov-18.798151_pt1 | contig 40952 bp, 42 predicted proteins | sample MGYA00510039_ERZ791744 | MGnify/ENA primary metagenome ERZ791744 (study PRJEB30046, sample SAMN00791969) | human gut metagenome | study: EMG produced TPA metagenomics assembly of the A metagenome-wide association study of gut microbiota in type 2... | reverse complement strand
CCAACATCGAATTGGCAGGACTGGAGGTGGCTCTGGTAAACAGCATGAACCGGGAAAAGATGCTCAAGCAGGTGTTGGACGGAGCAAAATGGGAGTACGATTATATCCTGCTGGACTGTACTCCCTCCCTTGGTATGCTCACCATCAATGCACTGGCGGCGGCTGACACTGCCTTGATACCCGTACAGGCTCAATATCTTTCTGCCAAAGGTCTGGAGCAGCTTTTGCAGACTGTCGGCAAGGTGCGGCGGCAGATCAACCCGAAATTAAAAATCGAGGGAATCCTGCTCACCATGACGGACAGCCGAACCAACTACGGAAAACAGATCGACTCCCTGATACGCCAAGCATACGGAAGTAAAATCAAGGTGTTCGGACAGACCATTCCCCGGTCTGTCCGTGCCGCCGAAACCAGTGCCGCAGGCAAGAGCATTTTCCAGCACGACCCCAAGGGCAAGGTGGCAGAAGCCTATCATTCTCTTGCAAAGGAGGTGTTGGCGGATGCCGAAAAGCGGCTTAAACGTAGCTCTGAAAGGGCTAGATGACCTGTTCAGTTCAGAGGAGACCCGGCAGGAAGAACAGCGGGAACAGGTACAGCAGATTCCTGTGGATGAGCTTTTTCCGTTCAAAGACCACCCATTCAAAGTGCTGGACGATGATGCAATGACCCGGACGGTAGAAAGCATTTCGCAGTTCGGTGTGCTGGCTCCGCTCATCGCCCGCCCCAGACCAGAGGGCGGCTATGAGATCATCTCCGGGCATCGCCGGAAACACGCCGCAGAACTTGCCCATCTGGACACCGTGCCTGTCATTGTGCGCAACATGGAGGATGATGCCGCCACGATATTGATGGTCGATTCCAATTTGCAGAGAGAACACATCCTGCCCAGTGAGCGGGCGTTTGCGTACAAAATGAAACATCAAGCAGGGCGACCACCACAAGATAATTATTCCCAACTTGGGAATAATTTTGGAAAGCTGTCAAGTAAAGAACTGGCCGAGGAACTTGGCACCAGTAAAAATCAGATATTCCGCTTTATCCGCCTGATAAACCTTGTTCCTGAACTGCTGGACATGGTGGACGAAAAGAAAATTTCGTTTAACCCTGCGGTGGAATTGTCTTATCTTGATGCAAAACAGCAGCAGGATTTTTTAGAAGCAATGGATGCTTCCCAGAACGCACCATCTCTTTCGCAAGCCATTCGGATAAAAAAGCTGGCGCAGCAGGGTGAGTTTGACTATGATGCAGTCTACAACATTATGAATGAGGAAAAGAAAAGCGAACTGGACACCGTAACCATCAAAAACGAAACTCTGCGGAAATACTTTCCGCGCAGTTACACGCCCCGGCAGATGGAAAGCATCATCATCAAGCTGCTCGACCAGTGGCAGCTTAAAAAGCAGCAGGCAAAACAGAAAAAGCAGGAAGAAACGCGCTGAGCATAGACTAAACCGTAAGACCCAGTTCCGGGTCTTTTATTTTTGCAAAAATTTTGGAGGAAACATCTATGAACTTTACTACCACTCACATTCGTTCCGAGAAAGTCACCATTGATACTCGCATCTACACGATTCTGAACGGCAGAAAAAAGCCTGGTGAGGTCTATCTCGCTGCCATTGCCCCGGATATGGAGCTGACGGTCATCACGCTGGACGAGGTTTCTGATATCCTGCCCTGTTTTGATGAGAGCGATGTCTCCATCAACGTTGCAGACACCTCGCTGCTGCTCAGCTATCACCCGGCGCAGGTTCTCAAGTTTGCTGGCAAGCGGTATCTGACCGGCCCGGTGGTTCTGTATCGTGCCAATATGGACGGTGACATCATTTCACTGTCCGTTGACCAGATCTACCTTTTCCAGAAATACCTGTCGCAGCACAGCGTTACCCTGATGATTGACGAGCAAAAACTGACCTGCATCTGCATTGACTGAGGTGATGCTATGCTGAACTTTTTCATCGGTTTTGCATTTTTTGAGTTCGGCGCACTCTGCGGCTTCTTTATCGCAGCCTTGATGAATGCGGCGCGCGCCGGGCAGGAAATCACCATTAAATTTAAGGAGAACAAGCATGGAGCAGGAGAAAAACACCCTGACGGTGCTGGAAATTGCACCGGGACAGTATCCGAAGCAAGTTGAGATCAGCGATGAGCTGAAAGCATTGCAGCAGACAGTCGGCGGTTCCATCGGTGCCACTTACCCTTTTGATGACTCTGTTGCCATCATCTACAACGATGATGGCAAGCTGATGGGTCTGCCCCTGAACCGCGCCCTGCGGGACGAAAGCGGCGAAGCCTACGATGTGATTGCCGGAACTTTCCTGGTGGTCAGCCTAGGCGAAGAAGATTTTGCATCTCTCACCCCGGAACTGGCAGAGAAATTTGAGAAGCAGTTTCATCAGCCGGAATCTTTTATTCCGCTGGGACGCAGGATGCTGATTGTTCCCGTTCCCGATGAAGCCGTTCGCACAGACGAAAAGAAAACGGCTCCCCGCCAGCCTGTCGAGCATGACCGGTGAAAGCAGTTTTCCGTGCAGGAGGTGGTGAAAATTGCAGGAAGAAATCGAGCAGAAGTCATTCAACATTATGATTTCGACCACGAAACTGTCTGCCCGGACAGTCCCCAATGCGGTAAAAGCAGCGATACGGCTGTATCAGTCCAAGGCATCCCAAGGAAAGCAGAGCGTCCGTACACTCCTGCGGCAGAATCGCGGTGTGTCCAGCGTGGAGATCAGCAAGACCGGTATTCGCGGCTTTGAGCGGTATAGGCGATTGGCTTAAATCGCTTCTGACCGCTGGCATCATGTCCAACCTGTCCGGGCTGTTCGATGCAGTCAACGAACAGGTCGGTGACATTGCACAGCAGGTCGGCACTCGACCATCTGCCTTTGAACCGCGCGTCTTTGCGATGATCGAATCCCTCTCCCGGAATGTGGTTCTGCCCATTGCCGGAATCATCCTGACCTTTATCGCCTGTTACGAACTGATCGAGATGATTACCCAGCACAACAACATGGCGCAGTTTGAGCCTGCACTCATCATGCGATGGGTGTTCAAGACGGCGGTATCCGTCTGGTTCATCAGCAACACGTTTGATACTGTGATGAATGTGAATCTTTTCCAAATCATCCTGTACCTGTGCAGGGAGATTCGGCTCTTTCAGTGCAAGGTCAGTAAAACCGATAATTGCATTCATCGGAGTTCGGATATCATGGCTCATATTAAATAGGAAGCGGCTCTTACTCTCGTTGGCTTCTTGTGCCTGTTTTGCCAGCTGTGACATTTCTTCCGCTTTTTTCTGCTCAAAGTCAAACAGCCGCCGCCGGGTACGCAGCTGTGTCAGAAGCACTACCACGAAGATCAGCACACCAATCGTCAGAATTGCAATTCCTGCAAAAAATCCAGGGTGCAGCCGAATCAGAACAAAGAGGTTGATGTTCTTCGCCTTGTAGCTTGTGTACTGAGCAGCCAGTTCGTCAATCGCACCGCTGGGCAGCGCATAGATTGCCTTGGTTAGAATGCCCGCCATCGCATGATCTACATTTGCACTGACGACCATTCGGTATTCATACGTTGGTTCACTCAAGGCCGTGTAGGTCAGCAGTCCACGTTCATCACGGTTGACAAATTCCTGTGCCGTGTATAAGTACACGAACGTTGCGTCTACCTTTCCGTTTAATACCACCTGCAACGCATCCTCGCGTGTCGGGACGGTCACACGCTCTGCGCCCGGTGCCAGATTATCTTCAATTCCATAAGTGCCCTGGTTTTCTGCAATGGAGATTTTCCGAATCGTTCCGTCAAAATCCCTGCGAGTGACCATCGCCAGCTTCATTGTAACATAGCTGACCGTTCCGGCGCACTCATGTGTCTCCAGCCAATCTTCAGATGGAAGTCGGGAATCTATAAAGACATCCGCACCATTTGTCTGCTGCCACTCTCTGAACTCTGCACGGCTGGAAGGAATTTTGACCTGATAAGGAATGCCTACATAATCAGCCACCATCTGGAAATAGTCCGGGAGGATTCCTTTCAGTTCACCATTTTCGACATAAGAATACGGCGCACGATCCGTGCTGCAAGCAATTGTCAGAACTTTTTCACCGCTGGCATACTGACGGATCAGTTCCTGCTCCTGCTCTGTAAAGGATAGATTCCGGTTTTCAAGGTGTGTGTGTAGTATTTGTTTTGCAGCGCATTTTTCCAGTCACCCCCGGCTGCGTTCATCTGGTCGATTGCATAATTGATTTCATCCAGAAGTTCTGTGTTTCCTTTTCGCACCATTGCATAAAAGTCGCGGGTGTCAAATTCTTCCAGAATACGTTCTCCTTTTGTCCGGCGCAGAGAACTGGAAACAACCGCATCGACCTTTTCTTGCCGCAAAGCCTGTGCCATTTCATCCGCAGATGGGTAATAAGTAACCGTATAGGAAAATCCTTTTTCCTTTGCCAGCTGTTCAAAATCATCATTCCGGCTGCTGTTACGCAGAACTCCCACGCGCATCCCATCATAGGTCGCATAGTCCTGCGCAATGATTGCTGTATTATCACTGCGCACAGATAAGACACAGCTGCTTGTACCGATTGGTTCAGAGAAATCAAATAATTTTTCGCGTCCAAGCGTTTTTTGTGCAGAAGTCAGCAGATCGATCTCACCATCTGCTGTATCTCATCCCAGCCGCAGTCATAGCCGAGGTATTCATACTCCACATTCAGATACCGCGCCATCATTCGCAGGAAATCATAGCCGTATCCGCTGCGTGTGCCATCTTCGCCCATCATGTGGTAGCCCTCAAATTCAAAGAAGCCTACCCGGATGACCTGTCGTGGAGCACTTTCAGCCGAAGCACGGGGCAGACAAGTCAGCAGAAGCCCCAGCATGAAAACGACTGCTATGAATGCACTGACGATGCGTATTCGTCCTTTTTGTATGGAAAACGCCTGTACCATAAAACTTCCTCCTCATCCACCGGACACCTGATGCTGAATCCATTCGACAACAATCCATAATAATTATACAAACTAGCGTCGAATCGTGCAAGGAGAAATCAACATATGTCCATTTTTTAGCACAAAATTCGGCTTTGTAAGTTCTTTTATAAGTTCTGTCCACATTTTCTTCCATATACTAAGCAAATGTGCTATAATTTATATAATTAGTATGTGTGTTGACATTTTTATCGAAGAGAGGACGCTTTTATGGACTATAATCAAGGCTCTATCTGGAGAAAATGGGATTTTCACGTTCATACGCCTTATTCCATTCTGAACAATGGATTTGGATTCGACCCATTCACATTAGGCGATGATGATTTGGAACCCAAATTCGATGAGTATGTAAAAAAGTTGTTTACAATGGCTGTTGAGCAAGGAATCGCAGCAATTGGCATAACCGATTATTTTATGATTGAGGGATACAAGCGCATTAAGCAGAAATACCTTGATTGTCCAAAGAAAATGAAAGAGTGCTTTCCGGACGATACTCTCCGCCATGCCGTTGAGCAAATTTACATCTTTCCAAACATTGAACTTCGGCTAGATACCTTTGTTGGAGATGCTGCTCATTCTGTGAATTACCATGTTATTTTTTCGCCGGAAATCTCAATTCAGGAAATCGAAGATAATTTCTTGCACCGACTCAATTATAAGTTTAATAACGCATCACATTCGCTGACAATAGCCAATCTCAAACGTATTGGAGAACAAATAAAAACTGATAATGCGGCTTCCGGTTCCGATATTCTTGTTGGTTTGAAGCATGCCACCGTTTCCTACGGTGATGTTCTTGAAAACCTCCAAAATAATCCTTCTTTTTCTGGAAAACATCTAATTGTCATTCCAGTAGATGAGGATTTGTCCGGTATTTCTTGGCGGGGAAGAGACTATTCCACACGGAGAGACTTGTATGCACAATGCAGCTGTTTCTTCACATCAAACAAAGGCACTATTAAGTGGGCATTAGCTGTCGGTGAAGAAAAAGAGCGGATTCACGAATTTGGCTCTATCAAGCCTTGCATTTGGGGCTCCGATGCACACGGCTATGATCGTCTCTTCAAGCCGGACAGGGATAATTTCTGCTGGATAAAGGCAGATCCTTCCTTTGATGGTCTCACGCAAATTCTATATGAACCCGCTGAAAGAGTGCGCATCCAGCCTGCCAATCCAAATGTCCGTGATGCACACCAGCTGATAGAGTCTATTCAATTTAACAACCAAGATTTTCAAGAATCGCCTATCTACTTCAATGATAGCTTAACATGTATTATCGGTGGAAAGTCTACTGGCAAGTCCATGCTATTGCGCCAGCTTGCGCTCAACATCGATCCGACTTATGCTTATGAGCAGGAGAAAGGTGGGTCACAATCAGCAACAAGTTTTCCTAAAGCTGATGCCACCGTCAAATGGAAAGACGGAACTACTGAAAGTCGAAAAATTGTTTATATTCCCCAGACTTACTTAAACCGAACAATCGATAATCCCGAAGAATCAACAGCGATTCACAGTATTATTGCAAATGTTCTTTTACAAGAGCCTGAGATCAAAGCCGCTCATGATACTCTTGCACATACTGTCAGCACGATTCGGCGAAAAGTACAGGCATCCATCGACAATTTGCTTTCAGAACAAAAGCATCTTGCGGATGTAGAAGCGTTGCTCAAGCGCGATGGTTCTTCTGATACTTACACCTCAACAATTTTCTCGCTGGAAGCAAATCGTTCTCAATTAGCTAAAACAACGAATATCACTTCTGAAGAAATTGAACGATTCAATTATCTTGAAAAGGAACTTCAAAAGTTAATCCATCAAAAAGAGACTATCGAGGCTGAACTCAGTCGTTACAACAGTTTGCCCGACCCATGCATTATTATCCCAGGATTCTTCAGCAGCGTAGATTTTCGCAATATTACACATACCTATGCTTCTTATTTTCCAAGAACTGAAAAGGCATTATCTACAGCGTTGGATCAAGCGAACCAAGCTGTTCTTTCAATTTGGACTCAAGCTATCAAACAGAACATTCAGGATCTCCATGACATTATTCAGCACACCGATGAGGAGATTCAGTCCACCTCCATTGAACATGGAGCCTTGAAAAACAAGGTTGCTCAAAATCAACGCTTGCAAGATCTCACCACGCAAATCAATACAGAGCGTACAAAATTGCAAGTTGCCAAAGATCGGGAGGCAGATCGTGAGCTGACCATCCAAAAAATCAGTGATTCTAAAAAGATTATTTTGAATTCACAATCTGAATTTTATAATGCTTATACGACTTTCTGCGAAGTTGTAAAACGCACAGGAACCAGAAAAAGTACCTCACTGGTTTTTGATGCAGATGTTGTTTGGAAGCAAGCAGATTTTACGCAGTACATTCAGGATACATTTAACAACAAAAATTTTTCTCCTTTTAGATCTGTCACAGGCATTGATTTGACCGATTTAAGTACCTTTAATTACAATTCCGACTTCCTAGAGAAACTTATTGAGGCTTGGGAAAATCCTGATGTGCGCGGAGGGCTTGCTCTTAAGGCAGGTCATTCAAGTGCTCAGGTTCTTCCGGAAATCTTTGGTGATTGGTATAATGTTCACTATATTGTCAAGAGTGGAAATGATAACATCGAAAGTATGTCTCCGGGCAAGAAAGCTCTTGTTCTGCTTGAAATGTTAATCAGTCTTGAAGATAGCAAATGTCCGATTCTCATTGACCAGCCAGAGGATGACCTGGATAATCGTTCTATTTACCACGATCTCGTAAAATATATCCGCGAGAAGAAAAAAGAGCGACAGTTTATTATCGTCACTCATAACGCAAATGTTGTTCTAGGTGCCGATGCCGAGGAAGTTATTATTGCCAATCAAGACGGTGTTGGCACTCCAAATGCTGAGAAACGTTTTGAATATCGTAGTGGCTCTATCGAAAATGATACCATTCCAACGGACGAGAGTGGAAACACTTTGTCCGGCATTCTAAATCAAACCGGTATTCAAACTCAGATTTGTGATATTTTGGAAGGTGGTCGCACCGCATTTCAGCTTCGCCAAAACAAGTATATCGGAATTTCTTAAAAAATACCGGGCATCCCAGGGTGCCCGGTATTTTTATTCCTTCCGCCCTTGCAAATACTTCAGCAATGTCTGGCTCGCCACAGAACTTGCCGTTTTGGAGAACGCCAACCCCAGTGTCCGGCAACAGGCAGGCTCCAATGGGCGGGACACCACGCCGGGGCAGCCGAATGCCTGCATCACCAGTTCCTGAGAGATGGTCACACCCAGCCCGCTGCGGACAAATGCCATGATGAGAGTGTCGTCCCGGAAACTGTATGCAATGTCTGGCTTTACCGGACATTTGAGCATCAGGTGCTGGATATCGTTGTCGCAGCCGGGTGTTTCGATGATAAGCGGATATTGGAACAACTGGGGCAGGGTCACGCTCTGCCGTGCCGCCAGCGGATGATCTGCCGGAAACACGGCACACAGCGGGTCATCCCAGAGCGGATAGAACTTCAGGTCATCTGCCACGATGGAGGACAAAAAGCCGCAGTCCACCTGCCCGTGGATAATCCAGTCCCGGATTTCATCATAGTTGCCGTCCAGAATCTCTACATCCACCTTGGGATAGTTCTCCTTAAAATAGTGGATGATCTGCGGCATCCACTGGGTCGTGATGCTGGAAAAACTGCCCACTCGCAGGGTGCCCTCCACTTTGTGGTTGATATTGAACGCTGCCTGCCGTAACCGGGCTTTCTGGTTAGCCATCTCCCGGATGTAAGGCAGCAGTCGGGTGCCGTTGTCGGTAAGTGTTACACCTCGGTTGACACGGGCAAACAACTGCACCTCAAGTTCTTCTTCCAGAGCAGCCATCATCTGGCTGATGCCGGACTGTGTATAGTTCAACGCTTCCGCCGCTTTTGAGAAGCTGCCTGTCTCGCACACTTTCAGGAAAATCTCATACCGGTCTTTTTGCTCACGCATGGTTCTTCTCCCATTACAAAAATTTATAGGCAGTAGTAAAATCATTCGGTTTACTGATATACTATCATGTGCTATCCTAACTTACAAGATGTTTTTTGGATAGGAGTTTGAAGAATCATGGAAAAGAAAACGAACAATTTTTCAGGGCAGCTTGGCTTTGTCCTCGCTGCCGCCGGAAGCGCAGTAGGTGTCGGCAACCTCTGGCGGTTCCCGTATCTTGCCGCAAAGGATGGCGGCGGTCTGTTCCTGCTTGTCTATCTGGTGCTGGTGCTGACCTTTGGATTTACGCTGCTTACATCGGATATTGCCATCGGGCGGCGCACGAAAAAGAGTGCCATCGCTGCCTATGCTGAAATGCAGCCCAAGTGGAAATTTCTCGGCATCCTGACTTTTCTGGTGCCCGTTCTCATTATGACCTACTACGCTGTCATCGGCGGGTGGATCACGAAATATGCGGTGGTCTACCTCACCGGACAGTCTGCCGCCGCAGCGGAGGACGGCTATTTTACCAGCTTCATTACCTCGCCGGTGTCGCCCGTGGTGTTCGCTCTGCTGTTCATGGGCGTGACGGCTTTCATCGTGTACAACGGCGTGGAGGGCGGCATCGAGCGGGTGTCCCGCTACATGATGCCCATTCTGCTGGTTCTGGTGGTGGTGATTGCGGGTTACGCCCTCACCCTGCGCCACGAGGACGCCTCCGGCCAGATGCGCACCGGTATGGAAGGGCTGCGCTACTACCTGACCCCGCACATGGAAGGGCTGACCGTCAGCCGCTTTTTGCAGATTTTGTTGGACGCCATGAGCCAGCTGTTCTTCTCCCTCAGCGTGTCCATGGGCATTATGATCACCTACGGCTCCTACGTCAAGCCGGAAGTTGACCTGAACAAAGCCGTCAACCAGATTGAGATCTTCGACACAGGCGTGGCTCTGCTGGCAGGTGCCATGATCATCCCGGCGGTTTATGTCTTTTCCGGCACAGAGGGCATGAGCGCCGGTCCCAGCCTGATGTTCGTTTCATTGCCGAAAGTGTTTGCCGCCATGGGCAAAGCGGGCGTTTTTGTGGGCATCCTGTTCTTTGTCACAGCTATTTTTGCAACCCTGACCTCCTGCATCTCGGTGCTGGAATCCATCACCGCAAACTGTATGGAGATTTTCCACACCAGCCGCAAAAAGACTGTGCTGGTGCTTGCAGTCATCTATCTGGCCGCATCTGCTGTGATTGCATTGGGATACAGCATCTTCTACTTTGAAGTGCAGCTGCCCAACGGCTCCGTGGGTCAGCTTCTGGACATCATGGACTACATCAGCAACAGCGTGATGATGCCCTTTATTGCTCTGCTGTCTACCATCCTGATTGGCTGGGTGATGACCCCGGATTATGTCATTGATGAGATGCAGCGGAACGGCGAGAATTTCCGCCGCAAAAAGCTCTACCGTGTGATGATGCGGTATGTTGCTCCGGTGATGATGCTGGTGCTGTTCCTGCAATCCACAGGAATACTTGCATAAAAAATTTGGGGAGGGAAAGTCTTATGAAAATTATTGTGATTGGTGCAGGTGCCATGGGATGCCTGTACGGTGCTTACCTGAGTAAGCACAACAATGTCACCATGCTGGATGTGTATGAGCCACAGGTGGAAAGCATCAACCAGAACGGCATCACCGTGTTGGAGGAAGATGGCACGGAGCAGCATTTTTCCAACATCCGTGCCATGAAGTCCGGCACCTGCAAAGAGGTGGCCGACCTCGTTATTGTATTCGTCAAATCCACCCACACCGAAAGCTCCCTTGAAGAAAACAAGGAACTGTTTGGCGAAAATACGTTGGTGATGACCTTGCAGAACGGCGCAGGCAACGACCGCAAAATTGCAAAGTACGTCAAAACCGAAAATATTATCATCGGTACCAGCAAACACAACTCGGTAAATCTGGGCGGCGGCAAGATCCGGCACAGCGGCAACGGTGTGACCACCATCGGCAGCAATCTGGAAGAAAACGTCCATCTTCAGACGGTCGCCGACCTGCTGAGCGAAGCCGGCTTCCAGTCTGCTGTTTCCGATGACATCCAGCGCATCATCTGGAGCAAGCTGTTCGTCAACCTGTCCATCAACACGTTCACGGCCATCACCGAAACGCCCATCGCCTATATGATTGAAAATCAGTACGCATGGGACTTTGCCGAAAAGATGATCTGTGAAGCCGTAGATGTAGCCGAGGCAGACGGCACACACTTCTCTTATATGGAAGTGCTGGACATGGTGCATCACGTCTGTGAGAATGCCGGAAAAGGCTACTCTTCCATGTATCAGGATGTGAAACGGTGCATTCCCACCGAAATCGACGCCATCAACGGTGCCATCGTGGAGCAGGCTCGCCGCTATAACGTGTCGGTACCCTACAATAGCCTGATCGTTGACCTCATCCACGCCATTGAGGGCGCATACAAGTACCGGAAAGAATAATCTGCCTGTCAAGTGGATGGACGATGCGTGTCCATCCACTTTTTCATGTCAAAATTGCAATTTTTAACTGCCTAGAAACGTATCTAAATTAAAGCAGCTCTTCCTGCTGCCGACCGAATCTTTCCTTTTACTGACAGGAGGACACTTCCATGAAAATTTCTGAGGAATATCGCGCTCTTGCCCTTGACGCTCTGCGGGGAAAATGGAAAACGGCGGTTCTGGCTGGCATCATCGCCAGCGCATTTGGAGCCAACATTGTAAGCGGCTCATCGAGCATTACATCTCGCTCCAATCAGGACTCCAGTTTCAGCATGGACTTGTTTTCAGAGCCGAATGGCGGAAAATTGTTGACATTCCTTGTGATTTGCATCGTCATCCTGGCAGTCGTCACCTTCATTGCAGGCGGATTTGTTCGTCTGGGCTACGCCCGCTTCAACCTGAATCTGGTAGACGGCGAGAATGCGACTATTTCGGACTTGTTCTCTCAGAAAAATCGTCTGAAAGACGGTTTTTGTATGAACCTGCTGATAAGCGTGTACACTTTGCTCTGGACACTGCTTTTCATCATTCCGGGTCTTGTGAAAGCATACAGTTATGCGATGACCCCGTATATCATGGCAGAGCATCCGTTTTTGACTGCCAATGAAGCTATCACGGAATCCCGCCGTATTATGGATGGAAACAAGTGGCGGCTGCTCTGCCTGGATTTCAGCTTTATCGGCTGGGAACTGCTTGGTGCGCTTCCCATGTGGGTCGGTTTTTATCTGCTTCTGAGCAACTTCCACGGCTCGGATGCTATGGGCATTTCTCTTACTTTGCTACTGTCCGTTCCGCTGAGCATCGGATACTTCTTCGTGCGCCCCTATGAGGAAGCGGCGTGGGCAGCGTTTTACCGTGACATTACCACTGTGACTGCGGAACATATACTTCAATCATAAAGGACTTGATATTCCATGAAACGTCGTACATTTCTTCTGGGTGCGGCCGCACTGCTTCTCTGTGGTGCAGCCACATCCTGCTCCGCACAAAAAACAGACGATGAGCCGATTCTTCAGCAAATCGAGTACAGTAATCTGACCGATGAGAACACACAAATGCTCCTGACCGGGATATTAAAGGATGCGGCTGTATCGGATGCCCGCATCCGGTTGTTTGCAAATCATGTTCAAAGATTCAATCAGGATATGGATTCTGCATGGCTCACCACGAGTTTTGAAACTTCTGAGCCTTCCGATTTGAAATACGATCCTTATGCTATGCAGGATTTGTGGGCCGAAAAAGAAGGCTCATTCCCCGGATGGAACTGCCGAATCACGGCATTCGGTCTGTTTGGAGATTTTGTTTCTTTCCATGGGGATATTTCTGCGGATGCTGGTGCGGGCACTCTGTTCATGGACTACGAAACACTGGACGAAGATCCAGATTCGCTCTGCGGCGACAGCCCGCAAAAGTTCAGTGCATGGTTTGCACCTGTTGCCACAACCAGTACCACAGATATACAGGTTCACTTGAAGAATTTTCAGAACGCATGGAAAGAGCGCGGCATCACCTTTAGCGACAGCACAAAGATTCGGTTGATCTCCGTTATTTTTCACGATAATTTTGGTGAGAACGACAACACCTTGATGATTGGGCACACGGGCATCCTGCTCCCGGCTCCAGATGCTCTGTACTTCGTGGAAAAAGTTGCGTTTCAGGAACCATATCGCTTTCTGAAATTCAAAAATCGGACGGAGTTAAGCGATTATCTCATGTTAAAGTATGACACTGCATGGGGACAGGACACGGCGCATCCGTTTGTTCTGGAAAACGATACCCTCATGGATGGCTGGCGCATATTGGACACATCGACTGAAACCTGAAATCTTTTTCAACGTCAAAGGGGCTGTTGCACATGCGACAGCCCCTATTTTTGTACGAATAGGCGTAAGAATCAAACAGTATCAATGTCCAAAACAAAAGCATGTGCAACAAATTTTCTCGAAAATCAGAAATTTTCGATGGATTTGTGATGCACATGCTTTTTGAATTGTTTGATTATACGTTTAATTTTGAAAACGACTGCTGCACTTTCGGCTAAAACGATGTGCAACAGCCCCGTTTTCTCTTATGCCGTGCAGTGGTCGTTCACTGCACAGATCGATAAGAAGGAAAACTTAAATTTCATACCATCTGATTTCATTGGCATCCAGATGCAGGCCAAAGCTGTTGCCATCAGTCGTATAAACTGTGGTATCCTGCGGCTCGTAAGTGTTGTTCACAACGCAATACTTGCCATTTTTAACATAAGCATGAGAACTTTCATCGCTCACCCTCCAAGTTTCGGATCAGGGCATTCCCACTTGTAGTCCTTAAATTGGATCAGCCGATACGTTGCGATCTCGCCCTCTACGATCTCGATTTCCTTGTTGAACTCCATGCCCATTTCATAGCCGTACGCTCTAAAATCCAAGTTGTACTTTTGGGACATTTCAATATAGGGTTGCTCTTCGATATTCCATGCAGCTTTCATGTTCACAACGAGGATCGACTTCTTGCCCTCTTCGCAGAAGTCCACATACTCGCCTTTTTCTATGAAGTTTCTTCTCGTCCCCTCGATATGAGCACTCTTGTCTACATACAGGTACATTTCTTCGCTGTCGGGGTCGTGCTCAAATCGAACAGCACCCTCTACAAGCTCCGTGTGTGCGCCGTCGCCCAGCCAGTTCGTAGTGTAGCAATGCAGACATTCCTCCACCCACCGCTTAATATCTTCTGGTTTTCCGCGGATTTTCAGTTTTCCCTCTACCCAGTTCGGCATAATTCATTCTCCTTTCAAAATCCACACCCGATGCTCACCGTACCCGCTCCACGACAGCGCGTTCTCATGGGTATCAACAGCAACATCAAGGTGCGTTCCCTGCACTCCCGCGCCCTTGTCCTGCACAATGCGGATGCCCACATTCTCAATGTACAGAACCGTTCCATACGGAAAGATTGACTGATCTGCCGCCACGGTCACACCTGCCTGTATGGGCTGTCCGCTGGCCGTAATTCCGTGTCCTTCTCCGCAGATATGTTCGTACTGTTCTGTGCAATATGCCGTGCAGAAAAATGTACCTGCCTCTGTCAGCTCGATTTTCCTGTCCGCTGTTTCATCAAGGCGAATTTGCAGAGAATCAATAACTTCCTCGTCCTCTACAGCCCGGTCGATCCAGTTCTGTGCACGGCTTGCGTAAATATCCCGCTGGGTCTCAAGGTCTGCAATACGGCTTTTCAGCACGCCGACCTTTGCGCTGTTGACGATCTCAGCCGCGAAGAACAATACCAGAATCGCTTTCATTTTCCGTGTCATTTCTACACCTCGCTGTCGGTCATCTTTCTTCCCTGTACTTCATGCCGAGAAAGTCCGCGACGCCAAAACTTCCATCTTCGCAGCAATGCGTTTCATGCATAAGCGGTTGGTTTTCAAGTTTTGTCGGTGGCTCAATCCCGCTGGCGGCAAGCGCTGCATTAGCCATTGCTTTCCGAGCTGTCCATTCGTCACCAGTTCCGCCGTTGGTGAATGTTTTCCCGCACAGCCTGCACCTGAACGTCATGTAGTGTCCCTTCATTACTTTTTCCCTTCTTTTATTTCTTGCACGGGTGGCCGGAATCGAACCGGCTTGCCTGCCGATGGGGGATCAGAACGGCGGACAACTTCCTTGCTACACCCGCATATCAGAACCCACCGCGCAAGAGAGCAGCGCGGCGGGCCGGTCTTGGTCAAGCAGACCTTCCACCTTTGGCTTGGGTGGATCGGACAAGGCATTTCTTCGCTCATGCGGCGTGCACGCCCAAATCGGTTTCCGCACCGTCATGCGGGCGTAGCTTGGCAGAAAGGCAGCGTGGTCTTGCACCAGCTTACACGGGAGAAACGCCGCCATACGGCACCCTCTGCCCCTGTCGGTGCGTCAAATTATGGACAAACGCACCGGCTTCCATGAATACCTGCTGCAAAGCGGCGCGGACGGGGTGTGGCCCCGCTGGCGGTTTCCCCCTGCGTCGTTTCAAGGTTCAGCCCCGCGCCATATAAAAGCCGCCGCGCTGACGCGGTGCGTGGCGGCTCATTCATACCTTAGATGTTTTTGTATCAGCAGCACCCTTGGTTTTTTCGTAACGTTCACAGTTCGTATCATAGCCACTGCACGGTGCACACCGTTTGTGGGTGATCTCGAACGTGTGCCTGCACTGTTCATTTTTGTGCAGGTCTTTTTCGGTGGGACTTCTGTTATGTACCTTCATTTACAGCCTCAGAAAGGAACTTCATCGTAGTGTGTAGCGATCATATCCGCGAAGTGCAGACACAGGGCTTCCGGGTAGCGGTCATAAACAGCACTGAGCGTATCCCAGTCCTGCGACCCGCTGTATGCTCCCATGTGCCAGCGAATCGCCACGATCTCCCGCGCCGTCAGCTTGATGTACTGCTGTGCCATGATGACGCTTCCTTCTCCATGGCCCACCAGACCGGCGTCAAAGTATTCGTACTCACCTTTGCCTTTATCGCGGTACTTGCCCACCTTGCAATAGTCGTGCAGAAGCGCTGCCGCAAGAACTTCATTCCGGTGACATTTCTTGAAAGCGTGATTCGTTCTGCACAGTTCCATTGCCGCCTCTGCCACACAAACCGAGTGCTCACACAGACCGCCGGGATGGTTGGAATGGTGCTTAATGCTTGCAGGCTTTTCAAAGAACCCCAAAGCCACCATCTGCTGCCAAAGGTTTTCCGCTCCCGGACGATCAGCAAGGCCGCTCTCCGCCCAGAGAACCTCAAACTTTTCTTTCGGCTTCATGTCCTCATACAGTTTTTCGTTATCCATGGTTCGGCTCCTTCTGTTTCAAAAATTCTGCCCGGCCCTCCGGGTATCTTGTCGGTCTGTCGAAAATCTCCGGGTGCTTTTCGAGCATATCCAAAAGCATTTCCCGCATGGACGCCGCCACAAAGGGCGTAAATTCACTGCTCACACTCCCCCGCCTTTCTGCCTGTATTTCTGGCAGCGGGTTTTGTTTTCGTTCCTCCCGCCATTGGAACCGCCCTGTGTCAGTCCTCCGGTTCAAAGAGCATTGCCACAAAGGCTTTCAGCTTGTTCACTGCAGCTTCTTTTTCGGCTTCCGTCTTGGCCGTCTTTTCAGCCCAGCAGTCCTTGACCATTTCATTGATGATCTCAAACATACTGTCTTTCAGACCTGCCAGATTTTCCTCGTCATCGGCTACCGCCATGAGGACACGGGCCACAATAAGCTCTGCCGCCGTCATCATGCCAACCGAACCGCCGTGAATGCTGACTTCCAGACCATCAGCCGTTCCCACGGCTGTAATTTCCACATTACAGTTCATGCTCTATCCTTCAAAGTCAACCGTTCTGCAGTTTGTTTGCCAGCGCCACAATGAAGTCCTTGAAGCCCGGCTCTGTCTCTGCAAACTGCCGTGCCATGCGGAACCCTACCGTCTCGCCAACAGGAGGCTTTTCCTTCTTCTCTGCCGGAGCCGCCTTTCCCTGCGCTTCCAAATCGTTCTGCACTGCATCAGGAATTTTGTCCTGAATCTTCTTGATAACGTACGGACGAAGCGGTTCGGGAACTTCTGCTACAACGCTGCCCACGATCTGGATCGTCAAATCCAGCAGATCAAGCCCGTTTCCCTTGAACTCGACCGACGCACCGCGGCCCTTGACCTCTCCGTGAATAAATGCGTATGCCATACTCTTTGTCCTTTCTGCTTGCAGGTAAATTTTCGGATATGTGGGTGCGCCCCGGAGTTGACACCGGGCGGCGGGGCTTGACGCTCCCCGCCTGCACTGGCCGCACCATATAAAGGCGGTGTCGGACATACCGCCTGCCCATGCGGGCCGCTCTGGCGTGTTCTTTCAGCCCTTGCCAGATAAGGCTTCATCTCGCCGACGCCGCCGTTCTTCGCACTGACGGCGGATGATCTCTTTTCCCTTGCGAATACGCTCGGTTTCTTCAAATCTCCATCTGCCGTAGGACAGCCCCGCGGCGTCGGCCTGCCGGACATCCAGCATCAGCTTGTCCGGCTTCATCTTTTCGGCCATTTGCTCATACCCTCGTGCTCCTTGTTGTGCTTGTACTCCCCGCCGTGCTATAATTTGAACATATAAAATGGGGAGGGGGTGAATTTATGAAATACTACTTTGTCGATCTTCGCGCACTACCCATATCTGAACGTATAGCAGCTTGTAAGAAAATGGAACAGTACGCATGGGAAGTCTTTGAAAAGGTTGGAACATCCGGCCTTGAATCCGCAGAGGTTTGCTGGACATCGCCAGAGGACTTTGAATCTTCTCCTTGTTTTCCTCAAGGATGCAAATGCACGCTTCTGGGAAACTGATCTTACGTCTTTGTGGCGGCGTGTGTAATAAGCAACGCCGCCGGAAAGTCCGGGTCGTAGTTGAACTCGATCCGGGCTTTTGCTTTATGGTCAACAAACCTCATGAATGCCCCGATGTCCCCCAACTTCTGAAACGCTTCTTCCTTGCGCCATACACCGATCCCGACGCCGTTGCAACGAACTTCTTCCGGCTTGTAGCCGTAATGTTTCAGAACTTCGTCCGGGTCGATTTCATCAAACGTCTTTTTGTTCAGCGCTTCTACAATGTGTTCAGGTTTCAGCGTCATGTGCTCCGCCCTCCTGCCTTTCGGATTCCTGTGCGGCGCTTTCCCTCTGCACAATCTCAGCAATCGGAATATTCAGAACCACCGACAGACCGCCCGCAAGGGACAAGTCCATCCGCTTCTGACGCTCTCCGGTTTCGACCATCTGATAATACTGCCGCGAGATTCCAATGCGGTTTGCAACATCCTGTTGCGTAAGACCGGCCTTTTCGCGGGCTTCAATAAGGTATTCTCTCACCTGTTCTCTCCCTCCCTTGCAACGTGTCGTTGCTATCATAATAGCTTTGCTCCTTTCAAATGTCAACAATACGTTGCATTTTCAGCGTATTGCACAGTTTCTTTGCAACATTTTGTTTCCTCTGTTGAAAAAGCAACAATCAGTTGCTATAATAAAGTAAAAGGGGGATGCTCAATGGAAAATCTGACTATCATCCGTAAAGAATCTCACGCTACCCAGCAGGAAGTCGCTGACTATCTCGGTATTTCTCGTCAAGCATACGGCAACTATGAATCCGGCAAGCGTGAACCGGACTATGAAACGCTCTTAAAGCTCGGTGAATACTTCAATTGCAGCATCGACTATCTTCTTGGAAGCAGCCGTGGTGTTCGTTATCCCCTTCTCTCGGAGTTTGAGCGTAACCTATTGGAGCAATATCGAAGCGCGACACCTGCCATTCAGAGCGCAGTTTGCAAACTTCTTGATCTCAATGGTGAGGCTTGATAGAATCCATGAGGTTCCCCTGTCAATACAGGGGAACCTCCGCGTGCTACACTCTGTTGCTTACATATCCAGTGTAGCACGCGGAGCCGCCATCTTTTCCAAAGTCAATTCGCCTTTTTACTCCACAATTTTACGTTGATTATCTTTTATTCTTCATTTTCGTAAAATTTGCAAAAAGAAAAAGCCCGCCGGGCCGAAGCCTGACGGGCTATAGATGAAACTGTATTTATATAATTCAGCAGCGATTTATGATTTTTCGTCTCACACGTTGCGCTTTCGTCTAATCTGCGGGTTAAATGAGACGATTACTCGAAAGGACGCTCAAGGTATGGCAAAAAGAAAATTCAACAAGGGCGGCGAGGTTCGGCTGGTCGCCTATTACAGATACAGCGGCGGCAGCGGGCAGACTGAGCAATCCATTGAGGGCCAGCGCCGGGACTGCGAGGCCTACGCCCGCCTGCACAATATGACCATCCAGAAAGAATATGTGGATCGTCACATCAGCGGCAAGACCGATGATCGTGCGGCATTCCAACAAATGATTGCTGACAGCGACAAGGGTGCATTCGATATGGTGATCTGCTGGAAAACAGACCGCTTCGCCCGGAACCGCTATGATTCTGCCGTGTACAAGAAGCGTCTGCGTGACAACGGTGTTGAGATCGTCTATGCTGCTGAATCCAACATTTCCGGTGCGGAAGGTATCATCATTGAGGGCGTGATGGAAGCGCTGGCCGAATACTACTCCGCCGAGCTGGCTGAGAAGATGCGCCGCGGCATGAGGGAAAGTGCTCTCAAAGGGCAGGCCATCAGCCGTTGCCGCGCCCTTGGCCTGAAAACGGACGAGCACAAACGGTTCGTCATTGATGAAAAGACCGCACCCACTGTGCGCTTTATCTTTGAGCATTACGCCGCCGGGGAATCCGCCATGTCTATTGTTGAACAGCTCAACGCCAAAGGACTGCGCACCAGTCAGGGCAACCCCTTCAACAAGAGCAGCATTCCCCGGATCATCCAGAACGAAGCCTATCGCGGCGTGTACATCAGCAAATCGTATGACGTGCGCATTGAAGGAGCCATTCCGGCCATTATCGACGATGAACTTTGGGAGAGGGCACAAACCATGTTGAAACTGAACCGTCAGCTCAAGGCAAAGAATGAACCAAAAGCGGACTACATCCTGTCCGGCAAGCTCTACTGCTCCTGTGGTTCCCTCATGCGCGGTATGAGCGGCCACAGTGCCACCGGCGAAGTCTACCGCTACTACACCTGCCCCAATAAGGACTGCCACCTGCGGAACATCCCGAAGGACGATCTGGAAAGAAAGGTCATGCAGTCCATCGTGGATCACCTCTTGCAGCCGGAATCTATGGAAGCACTGGCCGAAGCCATGGTCGAGGTGCAAAAGGCCGACGTTGAAAAGCCCAACGCCGAACGTGTAGCCATCGAACAGAGCCTTTCCGATGTCCGCCGCCGCAGTAAAAACATTTTGGACGCCATTGAAAACGGCACCGCTAATGCGCAGCTGTGCGCCCGTCTGGATGATCTGACCGAACAGGAGCAGACCTTGAGCTTCCAGCTTTCTTCTCTGGAAAAGGAGAAGCCTGTTGTGTTCACAAAAGAGCAGTACCTTTTCCTGCTGGAACAGTTCTTGATGGAGCCGTCCGAGCGCACACCGGAGTATGGTCGCCGTCTTGTTAACACTTTCGTAACAAGTATGGTAGTTAGCGGCCGTGAACTGGTTATCAATTTTAATGTTTCGGACGAAACCGTTAACAAAAACAAAAAAACATCCCAGACAAACTTACAAAAAGAAAGTTCGTCTGGGATGCGTCTGGTCCGAGTGGCGAGAATCGAACTCACGGCCTCTTGAACCCCATTCAAGCGCGCTACCAAAACTGCGCTACACCCGGATATCTGCAAGCGGTTATCGCTCACAGCTCAATTAGTATACTTGATTCAGGGTGTTTTGTCAAGCTTTTTCTGCCAAGTTTTTTCAAATAAATTTTCAAAAATCCGGCTCGTTTTCCTGCAGCGGCTGATCCCTTGCGGGAAACATTTCAAATTCAACAGTGGCAAGTGCAATTGCAAACACACTCTCGGCACCGGCTGCCAGCAGCGCCTGTGTGCAGGCTGCTGCCGTGGCACCGGTGGTGATCACATCGTCTACCAAAAGCACCTTTCTGCCCTCCACAAGTTCCGTGTCCGTCACCCGGAAGGCACCCGCCACATTGGCAAGGCGCTGCTCAAAGGGCAGGCCCGCCTGATGCCGCTTTGCACGAGTGCGGCCCAGTGCTTTCGGGTACAGCGGTATCCCCAGTGCGCGGGCCAGCGGCACCGCCATGAGCTGCGGCACATTGTAGCCGCGCGCTCTGCCGGATGCCGGTACGGGAACGATGCAGTCGTACCCAAGGGACATGCCTTCCACAAGCTCCGGCACCGGTTCTGCACCGGCCATATGCATCTCGCTGCCAAAGGCCAGCTTTGCCAGCCAGAGGCCCAGCTCCACCGCCGCCCACGGTGCAGCATGGTATTTTGTATGCAGGATGCCGCGCCGCACACAGCCCTCATACCGGAACGGTGCTGCTGCACCGGTCAGTTCCCCTAAATAATGCTGAGAAGCGTCCAGCCGCATTCCCGGCTTTCTGCGCAGCTTTTCCAGCTCCGCGGCACAATCCGGGCAGACAGGCACACTGCCCAGCACCCGATCACAAAACGGGCAGCGGCGTGGGTACACCAACTGCCTTGCCCCGCGCAGAATGCGGCGCGGGACGCTGTAATAATCCATCAGTCCTTTTTGACGGCCACGATCACGCGCACGCGCTTGCCCGCAGCACAGCCAAAGTTATCGTACCAGCCGGTCAGGTAGTAGCCCTCCGAGTTGACCTCGGTCAGCTTGGTGGCGTAGTACTGACCCTTGTACCACAGATACACCTGTGCGTCGTCCGCCATCTCAAAGCGGGTGCCGTTGCTCATGACCGACGCTGCACCCACCTGATCGATCTTCATGGGCATGAGCTGGACCATCGTCCGCACGCTGCCGGTCGTCTCTCTGCGGGCTGCAACACCACCTACCAGCACCGGATATTTGACGTTGGTGGTGAAAGCTACCTGCGAACCATTGACATAGCACACATAGGTAGCACCGCCGCCAATATAGCGGAAGATGGACGCATACGGTTCGCCTACAAGGCTGCCCACCTGCCGCAGACCAAGGCTGAGCAGGCTATCCGTGTTGGCTGTGATCTTCTGCCACAGAGTGGAGAGGATGTCGCCGTTGATCACACCCCACAGCACTTCGCTGGTGGTGGGCACCAGAACATCCTTCAGGTCGTCCACGATCTTATCCTGCGTATCCGTGCTGTCGCTCTTGCCGGTGGAAATGATTTTGGCCAGCGTCTGCAGTTCCGAGTAGTTGACTGCCACATTCTTGATATCATCCAGCACGCCGTAGGTCCACAGGTCGCCGGTGACATCATTCAGGATCAGGCGGTCGATCTCGCCCTTCTCATTCAGCGTATAGTAGCGGACGTTCAGAAGATTCAGGTCTGTCCCCGCTAGGCGGCTGGGACGAACCGTCCCAGCCACACCCTCCGCAGTTGTATCCAGAATCTGTACATCGTCGGCAAGGGCATAGCTGCCCAGTGCCGTTGCATCTGCATTGACCTTGCCGGTAACGACCTTGTTCTCGATGCCGCTCACGGACTCGCCTTCCGGCGTTACGCGGATCTCTACCAGCCAGCCCTTGGGGTAGTTCAGGCTTTTGTCCACATTCACAGTGCGCTGAACACCATCGGTGCACATGACAGCCACGCGCTGCAGCACATCCGCGCCGTTATCTTCCACAAGGCTGCGGGCTGCGCCCTGCACCACGCCGTAGAACACCTCGTCGGCCTCTGCGCCGGTAATAACATCCGCCGCCTCATTGTTCATGCCCAGCAGCAGAGTGACCACTTCGCCCACGCCGCCGCCGTTCAGGCTGGACACCTTGGAAGCCACTGCTGTGCTGCCCAGCTGATAGCTGGTGCCCGCCACGGTAACGGCCGTGGGTGCGCTGGCGCTGGGCGAAACGGCAGTGATGCGGCCTGCTGCTTTGCGGGTGTAGATCCATACAGTCTGCAGACTTTCGCTGTAATAATACACATCGTAGCGGTTCAGCTCTGCAGAAGCCGAGACCTTATCGTTGCGGTAGATGCTCACCGGCGTAAAAGGCAGCTGGGTGCCTTCCGCTGCCACAAAGGGTCCCTTCAGGCTCTTGAGCATTACCGTGGAGGTGTCCACCTGACCGTTCGAAACCGTAAAGCCCAGGCTGGTACCATAGGCGCTGCCAGAGGCGGTGTTTGCCGTGAGGGTGTTATACAACAGCAAAGCACAGTCCTCATAGTTCATGGCCTCGCTCTGGCTGCGGTTCAGCTGGTTACGCAGGCCCAGTTCCTGCGCCTTGTTCAGCTGTGCCGTCGGGAACACGCCGTTGAGGTCGGTCATTTTATAGCCCAGCAGCTTGAGCGCTGCGGTGCAGGCTTCTTCCAGCGTGACCGTATTATCCGGGCGGAATGTACCATCAGTATAGCCGTTTATCCAGCCCTGCTGCACCGCAATGCGCACATAGGGTGCCCACTGAGAGCTGCCGGGCACATCCTTATACAGTGTGCCCAGATTGCCCTGCTGGCTGGCGCTTTCGCGGTAGGCCGAAAAGGAGACCAGCATCTTGGCAAATGCACCGCGGGTGACGGCAGCATCCAGACTGCCGGTCTGGCTGGTATCCATAGCGCCCAGTGTAATGGCCGTCTGGATGGCCGAGTTGTTCAGGCTGGCCGCCGATGCCGGAAGCACCAGCACGGATACAGCCAGGCATGCTGCAAGCAGACATGCGAAAAGACGTTTTTTCATAGGTATATTCCCCTTCCTTGGTGTTTTGCAGTCCGGTGCAACGCCGGCTGAGAAGAGTTCAGTCATAGCGCAATGCTTCAATGGGGTTGAGCCGCGCTGCGCGCTTTGCGGGCAGGTAGCCGAACAGCACGCCAATCCCCACCGAGATGCCAAAGGCCACTGCGATGGAATTGAAGGACGGGCTGACCGTGACCGTTGTGCCGCTGGTGAACATGGGCAGCACCTTGTTTGCTCCCATGGATACGATGTAGCCCAGTGCAATGCCCAGTGCGCCGCCGAGGGCCGAGGTGGTGGCTGCTTCCACCACGAACTGCGACAGAATGGTGCGTTCCTTGGCACCCAGTGCCTTGCGAATGCCGATCTCGCGGGTGCGCTCAGTCACCGACACCAGCATGATGTTCATGATGCCAATGCCGCCCACCAGCAGCGAAATGCTGGCAATGCCGGTCAGGATCACAATGACCATGTTGATCATGTTGTTCATTTCCTCCAGCCACTCGCTGGCGCTGTAGACATAGTAGCCGTTATCCGAGCCAAGCAGGCGCTGCAGTTCGCTTTCCACCGCAGACTTTGCTTCGTTGGCGCGGCCCTCATCCTCCATGACCGCGGCATAGTTGTTCACCGTGCTCTGGCTGGAAAGACGCATGGCCGTGGTATAGGGCAGGTAAACGCAGTCGTCATCGCTGCCCTGCTGCATGTCCGGATCGCTGACTTTGGCCGCCAGCACGCCCACGATGCGGAACTTGTTGGCACCGATCTTGAGCGTCTGGCCAAGGCCGTTGCCGCCAAAGGCCACACGGTTGAGGTAATCGCCGATGACACACACATGCTTGTTATCCTTCATATCCATGTACTGCAGGCCGCGTCCCTGCGCGATCTGGTAATTTTTCATGGCGGAATAGTTCTCGTCCACGCCGCTGATGTTGGACCAGCGGTAGCTGGTAGTGCCGATCTTCAGCGTGCCGCTGCCGCTGAAATCGATCTGCGGCGAAATGGACTGGATCAGCTCCGGGTACTCCGTGGGCAGCTTGTACATTTCCTCCACCGAAACGGTGCGGGAGCCGTTGCCCCACACCTGCACCGAAAGGGTGTTGGTACCCAGTGCCGAAAAGCTGTCGCGCATGCTTTTGGTCATGCCGTTGCCCAAGCCCACGATGACGATGACTGCCATAACGCCGATGATGATGCCCAACATGGTAAGGAAGGTGCGCAGTTTGTTGCTCCACACGTTCTGGATGGCCTGACGGAAGGTTTCAATAATCATGCTTTCTCCTCCTCATCCGGCGTTTCCGGCAGCAGCGTGGGCTGCACCACGGCTTCCGGTGCATGGGCATCGCCATCGTAGACCACCCGCCCGTCCTCCAGACGGATGATGCGGTCTGCCTGCACCGCAATGGAATTATCGTGGGTGATGAGCACCACGGTGTGGCCCTCATCGTGCATCTGCTGCAGCATTCCCAGCACTTCGCGGCCGGTGTGGCTGTCCAGTGCGCCGGTAGGCTCGTCGGCCAGAATGACCGCCGGGTTCCGCACCAGTGCCCGAGCGATGGAAACACGTTGCTGCTGGCCACCGGAAAGCTGGTTGGGGCGGTTCCTGAGCTTATCGCCCAGACCCACCTGCTCCAGCACCTCTTTGGCCCGGGCGTGGCGCTCGGCGCGGCCGATGCCCGCATACACCAGCGGCACCTCCACGTTCTCCATCAGGTTGAGCCTTGGCAAAAGGTTGTACTGCTGGAAGATGAAACCCAGCATCTCGTTGCGGACGGATGCCAGCTCGTTGCGGCTCATCCGGCCAACGTCTTTTCCGTTCAGGCGGTAGGTGCCGTGGGTGGGCACATCCAGACATCCGATGATGTTCATGCAGGTGGATTTGCCGGAGCCGGACTGGCCCACGATGGCCACGAACTCGCCTTTTTCGATTTTCATGGTGATGTGGTCTGCAGCCTTTACCGTGGTGTCACCCATCTGGTAATACTTGCACACCTCATCAAACTCGATCAGAGCGCTCATGCATTCCTCCTGTGTCAGCCCAGATAGACCACGCCGTCTGCCTGAGACGGATTCACGTCATCCCCTGCGGAGCCCTGCTTTTCCTCGGCTTCCACAGGCTCTTCCGCCGGTACGGTCCCGTTTTCCGGTTCTTCTTCATCGACCATGCTGTTCGCAGCATCGGCGCCTTCCTCGCCCTCGGTGCCCTCTGCATCCGCCTCGTAATAGCCGCCGTCGTCATAGTACGTATCGGTACTTGCTGCGGCAGAGTCGTAAGCCACCGTGTCATTGCCGGTCAACCCGCTGACGATCTGGGTGTAGTTGTCATCGCTGACGCCGGTCTTGACCGGCACATACACATAGCCGTCCGGCGCGATCATGCCCGGGTCTGCGTTGACTGCGCTGGGGGAGTCCTGCGTGACCAGCACATAGCCGCCGCGCACGATGGCAGCGTTGGGCACGGTAAGGGTATTCTTTGCCTGTGCCACCACGATCTCAGCATTGGCGTTCATGCCCGGGCGCAGGCCATCGGTCTCATCAATGCGCACCTTGACCGGGTAGGTGGTGGTGCCGCCATTGGAGGTACCCTTCAAGGAAACACGGGTCACAACGCCGGTATAGGTTTTGTCCGGCACGGCATCCGCCGTGACCTGCACGCTCTGACCCACCGACAGGCTGCTGACCTGCAGCTCGTCCACGTTCAGGGTCATCTCCAGATAGCTCAGGTCAAAGATCGTGCACAGGTCCGAGCCGGCGGACAGCGCGTCCCCGGCCTTGGCATTCTTTTCAATAATGGTGCCGCTGATGGGCGAGGTGATGGTGTAGTTGTTCATGGCCTCCTGCAGATTGTCCATGTTCAGCTCGGCGCTGCGCAGGCTCTCGGCGGCAGACTGGATGGCCTCGGTCAGGTCCTCGCCGCTGATCTGCAGCACGATATCGTCCTTGTTCACGGCTCCGCCTTCCGGCACATTGATGGCCGTCACGGTACCGGCGGCAAGGGCAGTCAGGGTGCGCTCTGCCTGATACTCAAAGCACTTGGCGGCAATGCAGTTCACGCCATTGATGGTTGCCGTTGCTGCCTGCGCAGTGGTCAGGCCGCCTGCATTGCGCACAGCAATGGTCACGGTGCGGGTGAGCAGGTTGCCGGTGCTCAGAGCATCGGTGCCGGTCACAGCGGTCACGGTGCCGGTCAGCATTTCAAAGGTGCCGTCCAGCGTCACCTCTGCGCTCTGGCCCACCGAGAAGGTGGCGGCATCTGCTGCCGGGAACTCCAGCCGCAGCACCATTTTGGAGCTGTCACGGATGACCGCCACTTCCTGACCGCTGGTCACTTCGTCGCCCTTGGCCACCTTGAGGGCACTCACAACACCTGCCACCTCGGCGCGGACATACTGGCGGTCTGCCGTCTTGTCGTAGCTGCGCTGTGCCTGCTGCAGAGCAATGGACGCCTGCTCCGCCTTGGTGGTGGCATCAGAGGAGTCCACTGTGTACAGCACGGTGCCTTCCTCCACGATGTCCCCTTCCTCAAAGCTGCTGGTCAACACCTTGCCCGCTACCAGCGACTTAACATTATATGTATTGGCAGGGTTCAGAGTGCCGGTTCCGCTGAGGGTGTTGGACACATCCCGTTTGGACGGCGAGACCTGCACATAGTTGATGTCCGTATTGGCGTTCTGTGCCTTGTCCGGGCGCAGGATGAACCATCCGCCCAGCACGGCCACGCACACTACCGGCACCATCCATTTCCAGTTCTTGCGGAAAAAGGCTGCTGCTTTGCCGCCCTTCGCTGCGGGCTTTGCCTCACCCGCAGCCGTCTGCTGTACCGCAGCATCCTGCTTCTTTTTAAAGATCATGCTTGCTGTTTCCTCCTGTATCTTTCAGGGCATGCCCTGGTTTCGGTATCGGGCGCAGGCTTTGCAAAAGCGCGCGATAAAGAGTTTATTGTTAGTTTATCGCATTTTCGTCTATTACACAAGCGTCTAAATTTTGTTTTGACGCATTTGTGTCAAAGTTTTACCCAACTTTCACACCGTGCCCTCTTTTGCCTTCCAGACAAAACAAAAGAGACAGTGCCCCGCTCTTGCAGGGTACTGCCTCTTTTTTTGAAGCACGATCTTTATTCAGCTGTAGTTTCCACTACCACATACACCCCGGCAGGGACGCATGCAGCCCATGCGCCGTCCTTGTCCAGCCAGCCGAATTGCTCGCACACATGGTCCGGGCACTGACTGTCCAAAAACGCGATGGCACCATCCTTTACCTGCAGATGCACGACATAATTGCCCATATCATACAGGTAATCGTGGTCTGTATCCAGCGGCAGAGTCTCGGTGATGCCATCGCCAAAATCGACGGTGGCCTGCAGGCCGCTGCCCTTGCTGCTGTGTGCTGCGCGCACGCCGAAATACAGCGCTGCTGCCAGCACAAGGATCACTGCAGCAAAGATCAGGTTCTTCATCCATGGCTTCAGGCCTTTGGAGCCGGAAGCGTTTTCAGGTGCTTTGCGGGTACTCATGCAGCGTAGTCGCTGGCAGCCTTACCTGCAATGCGGCCAAACACGGTGAAGTCTGCAACAGCGTTGCCGCCCAGACGGTTTGCACCGTGCACACCGCCAGTGACCTCACCTGCTGCAAACAGGCCGGGGATCACAGTGCCGTCCTCCTTGAGGACTTCGGTGTTGGTGTTGATGGTCAGGCCGCCCATGGTGTGGTGCACACCGGCAGTGACCTTGATTGCATAGTACGGAGCAGTATCCAGCGGGTTTGCAAAGCTGGTGCGGCCAAAGTCGGGGTCATTCTTGGCCTCAACATAGCCGTTCCAAGTCTTCATGGTCTCGGCAAAAGCAGCCTCATCAACGCCCATTGCCTTGCCCAGCTCCTCGTAGGTCTCGCCGGTCACGGTGTAGCCCTTCTTGATGTAGCCCTGAATGACGCTGGAAGCATCGACCATAGCCTGATCGACCACCAGCCAGCTGTAGCTGCCAGTCTGAGCGATCTCAGCAGCAGAGACCACGTCACGGGTGCCTACTTCGTCGATGAAGCGCTTGCCCTCGGCGTTGATCAGCACAGCGCCGTCGCCGCGCAGACCCTCGGTGATCAGGGCAGCGGTGTTGGCCTCAACGGTGGGGTGGATCTGGATCTGGTCCATATCCACGGTGCCAGCACCGATGGCGGTGGCCATCTCAATGCCCTGACCCTGAGCGCCGGCAGCGTTGGTGGTCATGAAGCCCTTCAGCTCAGGCTTGTACTCGACAACCATGTCCAGATTTGCGCCGAAGCCGCCGGTGGTCAGCACCACAGCCTTGGCGTTCACAGTGACGGTCTCGCCGGTAGAACCGGTGGCCTTGATGCCCACAGCAGCGCCGCTCGCATCGGTCAGGATCTCGTTGGCGGTGGTGTTCAGCAGGATCTGAACGCCAGCCTTCTCACAGTTCTCCTCCAGCAGGGGGATCATGTAGGAACCGACAGAAACGGTCTTGCCCTCTGCGTCCACAGGGCGATGGATGCGCTTGACGGATGCACCGCCAAAGCTGGAAACGCTGTGCAGGGTGATGCCGTGCTCGTCCAGCCAGTCGATGGCATCAGCAGAGTTGGAGCACAGGGTCTCCACCAGAGCAGGGTCGTTGATGCCCTTGCCGCCGATCATGGTGTCCAGCTCCATCAGCTCAACAGAGTCGAAGTAGCCGGTGGGGTTCTTCTGGTACTCTGCCCACTGCTCAGAGACGGTCTTTGCCAGAGCGGTGATGGTCTCGTTGTCAGCGTACTTTTCAGCAGCGGTCTTCAGGGTCTTTTCGACACCGGCAGACTCGCCGAACTCGTTCTCATCCTGATACACGGTCTTGCCGGCGTTCATGCCGCCGGTAGCGCGCACAGAGTTGCCGCCCACCATGGCCTGGCTCTCCACGATCACAACGCTCTTGCCCTCGGCAGCAGCGGTGATGGCAGCGGTCATGCCTGCGCCGCCTGCACCCACGATGACAACGTCAGCGTCAACGGTGGAATCCTCGGCCTTGGTCTCGTCGGCCTTGACCTCGATCTTATAGTCGTCAGCGTTCAGGCCGGCGGCAGTCAGGGCAGCGGCTGCTGCCTCCTTGATGGCGTTGGAGGTGATGGTCGCGGTGGACACGCCGTCCACGGCGATGCTGCCGGTCTCAGCGATCTGAGCGGGCAGCTGCTCCAGTGCCAGCGTACCGATGCCGGGGGTCTCGTCCTTACCCTCAGCGGTGCAGCCGGTGATCTTGCCGTCTTCCAGCGTCAGGGTAACGGTAACGTCGCCGCCCATACCCTTGGCAGTGCCGGTGAAATCGCCGGACACGCCGCCTGCGGTGGAAGCGGACTTGCTGCCGCAGCCGTAGCCCAGCAGACTGACACCCACAACAACCGCCATGGCCAGCGCAGCCACGCTCTTGCGGATCTGATTCTTTTTCATTGTTTCTTCCTTCTCATATTCGGGTTGCTTGTGTTCGGACATCTATCAGCAAAAAAGGGGGAGCTGCTCATTCGGAAAGCAGCTTCCCCTCGCTGAAACTTAGAAAAGACTTAGGCGTTAGCCTGAGCTGCAGCAACAGCGCATGCAACGGTAGCGCCGACCATGGGGTTGTTGCCCATGCCGATCAGGCCCATCATCTCAACGTGTGCGGGCACGGAGGAAGAGCCTGCAAACTGAGCATCGCCGTGCACACGGCCCAGAGAGTCGGTCAGGCCGTAGCTTGCGGGGCCTGCGGCCACGTTATCGGGGTGCAGAGTACGGCCCGTGCCGCCGCCGGAAGCGACGGAGAAGTACTTCTTGCCGTTCTCGATGGCCCACTTCTTGTAGGTGCCAGCAACCAGATGCTGGAAGCGGACGGGGTTGGTGGAGTTGCCGGTGATGGAGCACTGAACGTCCTCCTTCTTCATGATGGCAACGCCTTCCATGACATCGTTAGCGCCGTAGCACTTGACGGCTGCGCGCTCACCCTCGGAGAAGGGGATCTCCTTGACGACGTTCAGGGTCTGGGTGGGGATATCGTACTCGGTCTGCACATAGGTGAAGCCGTTGATACGGGAAATGATGTAAGCTGCATCCTTGCCCAGGCCGTTCAGGATGACACGCAGGGGGGTCTTGCGGACCTTGTTTGCAGTGCGGGCGATGCCAATGGCACCCTCAGCAGCAGCAAAGGACTCGTGGCCTGCCAGGAAAGCGAAGCAGGTGGTGTCCTCGCTCAGCAGACGAGCGCCCAGGTTGCCGTGGCCCAGACCGACCTGACGCTGCTCAGCGACAGAGCCGGGGATGGTGAATGCTTCCAGACCTTCGCCGATGGCAGCAGCGCACTCGGCAGCATCGGTCAGGCCGCGCTTGACGGCGATGGCGGTGCCCAGGGTGTATGCCCAGACAGCGTTATCAAAGCAGATGGGCTGCACGCCGCGCACGATCTTGTCGCAGTCGATGCCCTTAGCGAGGAGCATCTCGTTGCAAGCGTCCAGAGACTCCAGGCCGTTGGCCTTCAGGCATGCCTCGATTTTCGGCATGCGGCGATCCATAGATTCAAAAGTTGCCATGAGTTGTTCCTCCTCTCTTATTCCTCACGCGGGTCGATGTACTTCACAGCGCCCTGCTCCTTGCTGAAGCGGCCGTAAGTACCCACGTTCTTCTCGTAAGCCTCGTTGGGGGTCTTGCCGTGACGGATATCCTCCATCATCTTGCCCAGCTTGACGAACTGATAGCCGATGACCTCATCGTTGGCATCCAGAGCCAGCTTGTTGATGTAGCCCTCGGTCAGCTCCAGGTAACGGACGCCCTTGGCCTTGGTGGAGAAGATGGTGCCGGTCATGGAGCGCAGGCCCTTGCCCAGGTCATCCAGACCTGCGCCGATGGGCAGACCGTCCTCAGAGAAAGCGGTCTGGCTGCGGCCGTAGACGATCTGCAGGAACAGCTCACGCATAGCAACGTTGATGGCATCGCACACCAGGTCGGTGTTCAGAGCTTCCAGAATGGTCTTGCCGGGCAGGATCTCGCCTGCCATAGCAGCAGAGTGGGTCATACCGGAGCAGCCGATGGTCTCCACCAGAGCCTCCTCGATGACACCGTTCTTGATGTTCAGAGACAGCTTGCAGGTGCCCTGCTGGGGTGCACACCAGCCCACACCGTGGGTGTAGCCGCTGATGTCCTTGATCTCATAGGCCTTGACCCATGCGCCCTCTTCGGGGATGGGAGCCGGACCATGCTTAGGACCTTTGGTGATCGGGCACATATTCTGTACTTGCTGCGAATAGGTCATAATCATACTCTCCTTTTGACAAATGTTGCTTTGCAGCACAAAGCCGCCGCCGCGCCCTGCCGGCACAGCCGCTGCCCTTTGCTGCTTGCATCTGACCGGGCGCGCCGCTCTCTTTCAGCGCCTTAACCGGTACTACCACGCATGATTTTATTATAGAGAAAGCTGACGGATTTTGCAATACATTTCCGGTAAAAAACATCAAAACTATTTGCAGTTGCCTTCCGCTAACTGTCAATTCGGATGCTTTTGTCATTTCATTCGTCAAGTTTTTGTCAACTATGTCAAGAGGGCAAATTTCACGCTCCTGTGTCCTGCCTGCGCGGTGTCTGCCCGGCAGGCTTCAGTACCCACATGGCCGCAAAGCCCGCCGCTGCGCCGCCCACGGCAAGCCAGTGCCGCCCGGCTTCCAACCCCCAGAGATTTGCTGCAAACGGAAAGGCCAGACTGCCCACGCTCTGCCCCAGTGCCAGAAAACCGTAGTTCACCCCTGCGTGCGGCAGGCCGAACAGATCGGTGGAAAGGGCGGGCAGCACTGCTGCAAGGCCGGAATAGCAGAAGGTAAGCCCCGCATAACAGGCGATCACCCACCAGCCCTGCGCAAACGCAAACCCTGCCGAAAGCCCCAGCGACACCGCAAACAGCAGCAGATCGGTGGGCCTGCGGCCAATTTTATCGCTGAGCATGGGCATCAGCAGGCGGCCCGCCGCACTGCCCACGCTGCCCAGCACCACGCTCCACAGAGCAGCTCTTTCGTCCAGCCCCCGCTCCACGCCCAGCTTCAGGATGATGGGGCTGAACAGAAGCACCGCCGGGGTGGAAAAACACACCGCACCTGCGCACAGCCAGTACTGCTTTGTTTTCAGCATCTGCCACGGGGAAAGGTCAATGGTATTTTTGTCGCTTTGCTGCTGTTTTTCGGCATCCTGCGGCGGGTCCTGCAAAAGCAGGCTGCCCGCAAGGCAGACGGGCAGCGTTATGGCCCCCAGCGCCCAGAACGCGCCCCGGATGCCCTGCACGATCCCAAAGCCGCTGACCGCCGTGCGCACGAACACGGTGAGGAACGCACCGGAAAGGCCCACCGCCCCGCCGATCACGCCGGTGGCAAGGCCCTTGCGCCCGGCATACCACTTCTGTGCGCAGGACTGGATGGATGGGTACAGAAACGCCGTGCCCAGCCCCGCCGGGATGCTGAATGCCAGAAAAAAGCTGATCGCACTGCCGCCCGGCAGGATGGCCGCTGCAAAAAATCCGCCGCACAGCAGTGCTGTTCCCCACAGAGCCGCACACCGCGGGCCTCGGCTGTCCTGCAGAAAACCGCCGAGGACGCACCCCACGCCGAACGCCGCAATGAGGATACCGAAGGCATAGCCTGCCCCCTGCTCGCTCAGGCCGTACTCGTCCATGACCGGCTGCTGGAATACGCCCCACGCCGCCGGGATGCCCGTGAGCACCTGAATGGCTGCGCCCGCCGCAAGGATGGTCCACGGATGTTTTGCTGTAAATTGCTGTTTCATCGTCTGTCCTCCGAATGGTTTTTCCTTTACAGTGTGCCCATTTCAATTGACAAAACGGCAGATTTCTTTATAATGAATAAGGTAAAAGTATTTACATTGATTTATATAGAGAGGAACCATCTTATGAAAACACAGGCATTGAAGGGCATGCGCGACCTGCTGCCCGCTGAGCAGACCCTGCGCGATTACATTCAGGGCAAAATTCTGGAGACCTACCGTGCGTCCGGCTTCGAGCGCATTTCCACCCCCATGCTGGAGGATATGGAGAATCTGGACAAATCCGACGGCGGCGACAACCTGAACCTGATCTTCAAAGTGCTCAAGCGCGGCGATAAGCTCACCGCTGCCCTGAACACCGGCGATCCCAAGCAGCTGTCCGATATGGGCCTGCGCTATGACCTGACCCTGCCGCTGAGCCGCTACTATGCCGCCAACAAGGATAAGCTGCCCAGCCCCTTCAAGGTGATCCAGACCGACCGTGTGTTCCGCGCCGAGCGCCCGCAGAAGGGCCGTCTGCGCGAGTTCGTACAGTGCGATATCGACATTCTGGGCGATTCTTCACCCAACGCCGAGGTGGAGCTGATCGACGTGACCACCCGTGCCCTGCTGAACATCGGCTTCACCGGCTTCACCGTCAACATCAATGACCGCCGCATCCTGCGCGGGATGCTGGAGAGCATGGGTTTTTCCGCTGATACCCTGGATTCCGTCTGCATCACCTTTGATAAGATGGACAAGATCGGCGCCGATGGTGTGAAGGCTGAGCTGACCGAAAAGCAGCTGCCGGAAAATGCCATCAACGCACTGGCCGACTTCATTGCCGCAGGCGAAGTCACGCTGGATGCCGTGGCTGCCCGCTGCGCAGACCCCGCCATTGCCGACGACCTCAAGTATGTCCTTGCTACCGCCAACGCCATGGCTGCAGGCCGCTATCAGGTAGCCTACTGCCCCAGTCTGGTGCGCGGTCAGGGCTACTACACCGGCATGGTGTTTGAGATCACCTGCCCGCAGTTCAGCGGCGCCGTGGCCGGCGGCGGCCGCTACGACAACATGGTGGGCAAGTTCCTGGGCACTCAGGTGCCCGCCGTGGGTTTCTCCATCGGCTTCGAGCGGGTGTGTGGCATCCTGCTGGAGCAGGGCTACCAGATCCCCGGCGCAAAGCAGAAGATCGCCCTGCTGTACGGCAAGGATGCCGACTTCACCGCCGTTCTTGCCAAGGCTGCAGACCTGCGCAGCAGCTACAATGTCACCGTTCTGCAGCAGGCCAAGAAGCTGGGCAAACAGTTGGGCCAGCTGGAAGCTTCCGGTTTTTCCGGTGCCGCCTTTATGGATAAGGATGAGATCAAAATTTTTGCGCAGCAGTAAATAATTGCACACAAAGCCCCTTTACTTTTGATATGCTACCCCTAGAGTAGACAGAGTAAAAACAAAACTCTGAGTACTCTTGGGGTATTTTCATGTCAAGAAAAAACACCTCAGAAAATCGAGCGATTTTCTGAGGTGTTCTTGTTTTTTCTGGTTTAAAAGCCGGTAGGCGGCACATAGTAACTGGGGATCGAGGCTGTTTTCTGCACATTTGCCTGCTGGCGCAGCGCTGAACGGGTCACCTCTGCCCAAGAATACTGGGTCATATACTCGCCGCGATAGGAATTGGTGGCCGAGCGGCTGCCCCGCAGGAAATTGTAATAATCACAATCCACCTTGCTGGTGTCCAGCGCCAGTGTGCTGCGGCCGCGGATGAGCAGGCCGGTAACACCTGCATCCTCCAGCGTATGGCTCAGGTCAAAGATCAGATTGCGGAGATGGCTGTGCAGCGATGCGGTGTCGGGCTTATCCTCCCACAGCACGGCCAGCATTTCGCCGTTGTTGCAGGTGGCACCATTGCGATCCACCAGATAGGCCAGCAGCTCCTTGCTCTTGCTGCGCTTGAATGCCAAAGCGCGCCCGCCCACGAAGATCTCAAAATTGCCAAAGCACTGGATCTTGATGCCGACAGGGGCATTCTCCGGCGGGTAGCGCAGATGCTCCAGCACATTGCGCACATCTGCCTCGTTTGCAGGCTTGAGTAAAAAGCCGCTCACGAAGATCTGCAGCGCTTCCAGCGCATACTCCGGGTGCTCTGTTACCACAATGATGTTGCAGCGCGGCTGCAGCTTCTGGATCATGCGCGTCAAAGCAAGCCCGTTCATGCCGGGCATTTCCAGATTGAGGAAAGCCGCGTCCATCGGCCCCTGACGCATCCAGCTCAGTGCATCCTCGGTCGTCATGGCGCTGACATAGTCACAGTCGGGTGCAACGCGGCACAGGATGCGGATCAGCGAGTTGATTGCAAGCTGTCCATCATCGACGACCAGTATCTTCATTCGTACACCCCCGCAAGTTTACCATACATGTTCCCTGTTTCAGTTTAACACTTTGTCCTTTGATTCGCAAGTTTTTTTGCACAAAAAGCCAGAAGCTCCACACTTCTTTACAAAAGGACGTTCCTTTCCCATCCGTTTCCTCACGAAGCAGCTGGCTGAAAGAGGCGTCTTTCCCATTTTCATTTCCGGTAGTCAAAGCAACTATACAAGATACTCTGTGCCATCCAGTCCGGTCAGTTTTTGTGCTGTCGTTTGTCCCACACGGGTGCAGAGCCGCTCATACGCCTGCCGCATCCGGGTCGGGCGCGAGGTGCAGTTGTGTGCATCGGAAGAGACCGCGTCCACCAGCCCCGCCTTGACCCAGTGCTCCAGCCGCATCCGCTGCCAGAAGCCGCTGTCCAGCACAGCCGAACAGTTGATCTGGCAGCGCAGCCGGTACTGCTCATGCAGGCGGGCCAGCAGGCCGTGCTGCGCAAGGCAGGGATACCGCTCAATGTGGGCCACCAGAATGCGGTAACCCGCACCCGTGATCTCCCGCAGGGCCGCTTCCAGCTCCTTTGCCGTTATGTTCGGCACAAATTCCAGCAGCACCCAGCCGGTATCTCCCAAGGTCAGCAGCTGGCGCTGGACTGCCGCATATCCCGTCGCAGGGGTATACAGCAACTCAGAGCCGTGCTCCAGCTTCAGGTCGTAGCCTTTTTGTGTGCAGTATGCGCGGGCCAGCGCCAGATGCCGGTCGTAGATTTCCTGCGGGAAGCGTTCCATGCCCGGCGTACTGTGCGAGGTAGCAAACAGGTGCCGCACACCGTCTGCTGCCGCTGCATCCAGCATGGCATACATTTCTTCTCTGGTCTGCGCACCATCGTCCACGCCGTAGACGAAGTGCGCATGATAATCCGTAAAGCCGCTCATTTCTTTTCCGCTTCGTGGCTTCGTTTATAATACTTTCTGTAATATCCGTACTTTCCATACTTTGAGTAGGATTTGTAGTACTTGCGGCCCATATAGTTGTCGTAGTCCACCTGATTGAGCACGGTGCCCAGAATGGGGCAGCCGGTCTGCTCGATCTGCTGCTTCACGTCCAGCAGCTCCTGACGGCTCACATCGTTGTAGTTCACTGCGATCAGGGTGCCGTCACATGCCTTGGCGATCTCCGCCGCATCGATGACCACGCCCACCGGGGGTGCGTCCACAATGACGTAATCTGCCATTCTGGCCAGCATATCCAGCAGTTCGGCAAAATGGCTGTTGGTCAGCAGCGCCAGCGGGTTGGGCACATCGCGGCCCACCGGCACCATGATCGCGTTGGGGATATCGGTCTGGTAGATGACCTCATCCATGCCCACCATGCCGGCCAGAAAATGGGAGAGGCCCTTACCGTCGTTGCGGCCATCCTCATATTTCAGGCCGTAGTCACTGTTGACCATGCTGCGGCGCAGGTCTGCGTCCACCAGCGCCACCTTGATGCCGCGCTGTGCCAGCGTGCGCATCAGGTTTATGGACAGATAGCTCTTGCCCTCTGCAGCATGACAGCTGGTGATCATGATCTTTTTGACACTCGCACCTGCAAAGGAGAGGTTGGTGCTCAGGGTATTAAAGGCTTCATTTCCCGCATAATCCAGAGCCGGAAATTTTGTGATCTTCAGCTGTTTCATGCTTTCCTCCCAGAGCTGCCACCCACACGGCGGCGGACATCATTGGCAAACCGCTTGGTGCGGCGCTTGAACTCGCTTTTCTCTTTCGGCTGTTCGCCAGCATCGGCCAGCGGGATCGATGCCAGCACCACCAGACCGGCGTACTTACGGATGTCCTCTGCCGTCTTGTAGGTATCGTCCAGCATGGTCCGCAGCACCACCACGGCGCTGGCCAGCACAAAGCCCACTACAAAGCCCAGCAGGATGTTCTTGGCCTTGTTGGGGCTGAACGGGTTCTCCGGCACACGCGCAGAAGACATCAGGGTGGGCTCGTCCGTCTTCATCTTTTCCGAGATGTACTTTGCGCCCACATCCGCATACTCGTTTGCGATCGCTGCTGCTTCTTCCGGATCCGGGTTCGTGACCGTGATATCCAGCATACGGGTGTCGCTGGTGTTGGTGACAGACAGCATACTGGCCATATCGGTGTAGGTGTAATCCAGATCCAGGTTGCTGATGACCTTTTCGTGGACTTCCCACATTTCAAAGACCTTGATGTAATCGCTGGTCAGCTCGCTGCCGACCTGCAGATCGGAGAAGTTCAGCACCGAATCATTGCGGCTGACCACATAGATGGTAGCCGTTGCCTTGTACATCGGCGTTACCAGAAAAAACGTATAAAGCGCCATCAGTACGGCACCCACCACAGCCGTGGCTGCAATGAGCGTCCAGTGGGCCAGCAGGCCCATGAACAGTTCCAGCAGATCAATGGTATCTTCTCCCTGTTCCGGCTGTACCGCCAAAGCTGTGCGCTCCTTCACAAAAGTATCTTGCTGCACGATTTCACTCCTTATAACCTTATAATACTGCCGCCCATGCGGCCCGGGCGTTGTGCCCTTTCCTCTATTTTTCTGAATCCTATACGCCAAAAATGCGGCGTTCCCTTTTTCATCAGGGAGCACCGCAGAACATTTCTAGTTCTTAGCCCTCAATGGTCTTCACGGCCACCAGAACGAAGTTGGAGCCATAGAGCTTGACCTGACGGCCCTTCAGGTTCACCACGATCTTGCCATCCACGACCTTACCGGGCACAGTATAGTAGGTATAGGTCACAGTGCCGTCTGCCTTCGTCTTGGGCACAGCCACCAGAACGGTAACTTGCTCGTTATCCTCGTAAGCAGCCTCAATGACCTTGGACTCAATGGTCAGCTTAACATTTGCAGCGTCGAGCAGGTTAGAGGTCTGCATCTCAAAGGCCTGCGTTACAGTAACATCTATAGTCGTCTTCTTTTCTTTCGAAGCGCCCGCAGCCTTCTGCAGGTCTGCATCAGAAGTGATGTCTTGCAGGACTTCCTCGACCTGAGCGGTATCCTCCTTGGCAGTGACCTTCACATCGCTGACAATGCCCAGAACACCGGTGACGGTAGCAGAACCGCTGGCCTTGACCTCATCTGCCACAGTCTTGCTGGGCGTTGCTGCCAGAACAGACACACCCATGCCCACGACCATAGCAGCGGTCAAAACAGCGCTGATAACTTTCTTCATAATGAAGATCTCCTTTCACTTCAAGCCGCACTCCCCAAGATGCTGCTTTCTATCGCAAATGCTTTTCAACATTTACATCATTCTTCAACAGGCTCCCAGAACAGCGTCAGAACCGCTTTCTGGATGGAAGCTTCGGTCGGATAGAACTCGGTGAATCCGTCCTCTGCCACCTTGTGTTCGCCTTCCAGTGCAATGGCAGGTTCCACAGTATCGTCCTTTGCGGCCCACACCTCATTGACCAGCTGACCCTTTGCAAGGTCGGTGACCAGATAAGGCTGCAGCGCATCGTACACCTGTGCGGTGAACTGCTGATCCTGCTGCACCCTGCTTTCCAGCTGTGCGGAAAGCTGTGCAAGATACTCTTCCTGCCGCACCATGCGGGCTTCGTTGGTGCCTTCGCCAATATCCATGCGCCTACGCACAAAGATCTCAGCCTGATCGCCCTGCAGCGTCAGGGTAGCTCCCTTGGTCATGGCCGGGTCTGCTGCGGAGAAATCATCCTCCAGCGTCACGGTCACACCGCCTGCAAGGTCATTCAGCACCGAGATGCCGTCCAGACTCATAGCCAGATAGAAATCAATGTTTTCCCCCTGCAGCAGGCGGGACACCGCATCACGGGCATAGCCGCAGCTTTCCTCCTTGCCATCGCCAAAGCCATGGGCAAGGCTGATCTGCATCTGAGTGGTGCCCACCGGATTGCCCAGCATACCCAGCACCGTCACCTCTGCCATGGTGTCGCGGTCGATCTTGAGCTGACGGACCGTCTTGTCTTTGCTGTCTATCACAATGAGCCGCTGAAAATCCGCCTGACCGCCCTGATAGGAGCCTTCTGCTTCCACCTCGCTGTCATGGTCGATGCCCATAACAAGGATGGTGGTCAGATCTGTGCGCCTGCGGTAGGTCACGCCGTCCACTTCCATGGTCTCAGCGGTCTCCTGCGGCAGCTCCGTCCGGGTCTCCGGCTTTTGGCTGCGCTTTTCCAGCCAGCTTCCGCCCACAAAAAACAGTACAGCTGCCAGCACCAGCACAGCCAGCGCAGCAGCGGCACCACGATATTGTTTTTGTCTGTTCAAGCGGGTAAGCTTCCCTCTTTTCTTCGGAATATAGTTTTCTGCGGGAAGGTCTTTCCATTGCCACAGAAAGATATTCCTTGGCCTATTATATCGTCACAGGTGTGCAACTGTCAATGTATTTTCGTTATTTTCCGGCAGGAAATTTCGCATTTTCAGCCTTTAGGGAGCCACAGATAAACACAAACCCCGGCCATGCAGAGTTCATCCGCACAGCCGGGGCCAATTGGTATTTTATTTGATATCCAGTTCAGGCGGCACATCGATCTGGTCCGAGACATACTTGCCGTTCTTTTTGCGCTGCCGCACGCACTCCGTCAGCAGATATTCGATCTGCCCGTTCACCGAGCGGAAGTCATCTTCGGCCCAGGCGGCAAGGGCATCGTAGAGCTTCGCGTTCAGGCGCAGGGGCACCTGCTTTTTTGGTTCTGCCATCAGTACAGGCTGCCGCTGTTCACGATGGGCTGGGCATCACGGTTGCCGCACAGCACCACCAGCAGGTTGGAGACCATTGCCGCCTTGCGCTCGTCGTCCAGCTCCACTACCTTGTTCTCATTCAGGCGTTCAAGGGCCATTTCCACCATGCCCACAGCACCGTCCACGATCATCTTGCGGGCATCGATGATGGCGCTTGCCTGCTGGCGCTGCAGCATCACGGCTGCAATCTCCGGCGCATAGGCCAGATAGGTGATGCGGGCTTCCACTACCTCGATGCCGGCCTCGGCTACATTCTTCTGGATCTCGTCCCGGATGCGGGCGGCTACCACCTCCGAGGAGCCGCGCAGACTGCCCTCATCGGCTACGCCGTCGCCGGTGGTATCCACATTGGGAGCCACATCTGTAGGATAGTTCTCGGAGGTGACTTTTCTGACATTGTTACTCGATGGCAT
>ERZ791744.413-NODE-413-length-44113-cov-4.623020_pt1 | contig 44113 bp, 40 predicted proteins | sample MGYA00510039_ERZ791744 | MGnify/ENA primary metagenome ERZ791744 (study PRJEB30046, sample SAMN00791969) | human gut metagenome | study: EMG produced TPA metagenomics assembly of the A metagenome-wide association study of gut microbiota in type 2... | reverse complement strand
TATAAGCGTGGGTTCATCATATTTGGTGTGGTATCTTTAACTATGGGAAACTCCCGTTTCCCACTTGCTGACGGCCTGACGGGACACGTCCAGCTGCTGGGCCATCTGTTCCTGGGACAGACCGGCTTTGCGGCGCAGGTCGATGAGCTTTTCACACAGGGTCATAGAGAATGCCTCCTTTGATGTTGATGGCGTCAGCATACCGAAAAAGGCCGCAACTGTCCACCAAGTGGGGCTGGAAGTTCCGCAACCGACGGTTGCGGGCCGTTTTTTCAGCCCCAGAGCTGGCGGGAGAGGTCCTGGGCCAGCTTTTCCACTACGCCGGGGGCGTAGGGCAGGGGCAGTCCGGCTGCGGCCAGGGTCTCGGCATAGGTCCTGCTGCCGCCGGAGGCACACAGGGCGTGATACCGGGCCCAGCCGTCTGCGGGGTCGGCGTCATAGGCGGCCTTCAGCTGCTGGGCGCAGATGATGGACAGGGCGTAGCTGATGACATACCGGGGGGACATATACAGGGCCATGTTGGTGAATAGGTCGCACCCGGCCAGTACCTGCTGCCGCCAGGGCTCGTTGTTCCGGGCCCGGCCGAAGGACTTCTCCGTGCGGTCGAACTCCTCTGCCCACTGGGCCAGAGAGGCGTCCGGATGCTCATACAGCCACGTCTCAAAGGTGTGGATGGAGCAGAAGGCGCACATCTCCTTGATGAAGTCATAGCGGTGCTCCGTCAGGAACTGCCCGGCGTGGTCGCCGAAGAAGTCCCGGGCGTAGGGCTGGGCCAGCAGCTCCATGGTCTTGGAGTGGACCTCCGCCAGATCGGGACTCAGGCCCGCATAGTCCGCCACCGGCTGGCTGCGGATGGAGAGATACCCCTGGAGCCCGTGGCCCAGCTCGTGGGTGTATACGGTGACGTCATCGGAGGTGCCGTCGCAGTTGGCAAAGACAAAGGGCATATCATAGGGCGCGCCCAGCATCTCGCAGAAGCCCATGCCGGAAATTTTATTGGGAGAGCCAGTCACGTCCAGCAGGTCGTGGCGGACCATCTTGTCGAAAAACTCCCCTGCCTCCGGGCTCAGGGCATGGTACATCCGGCGGGCTGCCCGGGGCAGCTCCTCCGCCGCCACCGGCACGGCGTTGCCCTCCGGGAACACCAGCGCCCGGTCATAGGGCAGCAGCGCCTCCACCCCCAGGCGCTGGCGCTGCTCCTCCTGCAGCCGCAGATACAGGGGGGTGATATGGGTCTGCACCTGGCGGCAGAACGCGTCCAGCTCCGCCCGGCCATAGCCCAGACGCTGCTGGGCCAGGTCGCCGTAATCGGCGAAGCTGTCGAAGCCGTTGGCCCGGGCCAGGTCGATGCGGGCATGGACCAGCTGCCGCAGGATGTCCTCCAGCTGTCCGGCGTTTTCCAGCACCGTCTGCTGCTGGGCGTCATAGGCGGCCTTGCGGCGCGCCCGGTCCCGGCTGGCCAGAGCGGCCCGCAGCTGTCCGCCGCTGAGCAGCTCCCCATGGACCGGATATTTGGCGGAGGCCGTCAGCTGCTGATACAGGGCCGTCAGCTGGGAGATGCGGGCCTGCAGGTCCCTGCCCCCGGCGTGAATTTGGTGGTCCAGGGTCAGCAGGCGGCGCAGCTGGGGGCCGAAGGCCTGGTCCAGAGCCGTGGCATAGGGGCTTCCAGCAATGGCGGCGGCCAGGGACTGGCTGTCCAGGCTGCCCTCCAGCCGGGGCAGGGTCTCCTGCAGCTCCCGCTGGTAAAATTCGTCGGTGACGTCGTGGAAGGCCCGGATGGTGGCAATGCTCTGGCACAGGCCCACTTCCTGCTGCAGGGCGTCCCGCTGGCGGACCACGTCCAGCAGGTCCTCCGGGCTCCGGGCCTCCCTGGCCCGGCGGGTCAGGTCGTCATACCGGGTCTGAAGGGCCTCCACGTCCGGGCTGGTATAGGGAATATCAGAAAATTTCCAATTCTCGTTCATAGCGTCACTCCTTTGGATAGATGATGGACAGGGCCATGCGCTCCGGCCGGATATTGTCCCGGATAAAGTCCAGCAGATCCTGCTGGGTGATGGAGTCGTACACCTCCGGGAAGCGGAAGGGATCGTATCCCTGGAAGCAGCCCTCGGACACGGTGGAGGCGATGGCCTCGAAGGAGTTCAGGCTCTTGATGGACGCGCCGAAGCTGGCCCGGCGGAGCCGTTGGACATAGGCCGGGTCCACCCCCTCCCGGACCACCCGGCGTGCTTCGTCCAGAACGGCCTGCTGCACGGCCTCGGGGTCGTTGCTGTCGCCGCCGCAGAACACATAGGCGGCTCCCGGCAGCAGGTCATAGGCGCTGTCGAAGGTGCCGTTGATAAGGCCCTGGCTGTACAGCCGGGTGAACAGGGGGCTGGACTCGCCCATGAGCACGTCGCAGGCCAGGTCCCCCAGAATGTCCAGGCGCATGCGGTCCGGCCCCTCCGGCACCGGGGGGCACTTGAAGCCCAGCAGGAAGGTGGGCATGGCCACCTCCATCCGGTCCTCGATGCGGGCCATGTGGGGGGCCAGGTCCTCCTCCCGGCCATAGTCCCGGGGGATGGCGGGGCCACTCTCCCGGGGCAGAATTTCCCGGGCGGCCCGGACGACCTCCGCCGGGTCCACGTCGCCCACCACCACCAGGCACATATTGGCGGGGGTATAGAAGGCCTTGTGGCAGTCGTACAGGGTCTGGGCGGTGATCTGGCGGATGCTCTCCACGGACCCGGCCACGGACTGGCGGACGGGGCTGTGGCGGTACAGGGCCTGCATCATCTGGCGATAGACCTGCCACTCGGGGTTGTCCTCGATCATGCCGATCTCCTGGGCGATGATGCCCTGCTCCTTCTCCACGCTCTCGTCGGTGAAGTAGGGGACGGACACGAAGGACAGCAAAATCCGGAGATTGTCGTAAAAATGCTCGGTGCAGTCGAAATAGTAGGCGGTGACGGCGTTGCTGGTGTAGGCGTTGGGCTCGGCCCCGCCCCGGGCCAGGTCCTGCATGGCGCTGCCATCGGCGGTGTCGAACATCTTGTGCTCCAGATAGTGGGCGATGCCGGCAGGGGTGTCCAGCCACTGGCCGTCCAGCCGGAAGCGCATATCCATGCCGCCGTAGCGGGTGGTGAAGAAAGCGAACTTCCGGGCATAGCCGGGCTTGGGCACCACGCAGACGGGCAGGCCGTTGGGCAGGGTCTCCCAGATGGCCTTTTCCCCGATGCGGGGGTAGGTAAGGGTTTTCATCAGGCCTCCTCCTTTCCGTGCAGGAAGTATACGGTGTCCAGGGTCACGCTCTGGGCGGCGGCCCGGATGCGCTCCGGCGTCACCTGGTCCAGCAGGCGCTGCATGGTCTCCGGGTCCTCGCTCTGGCCGGTGGCGGCCTGACCCAGGCAGTAATTTTCCAGGGCTCCCTGGGAATCCGACAGGGAGGTCAGGGCGCTGCGCATGGTGCTGCGGGCCCCCTCCAGCTCCCAGGGCTCCCAGTGGCCGTCCCGGATCTCATGCAGCTGATGAAGAATCTCGTCCAAGGCCCGCTGATAGTCGGCGGTCTCGATGCCGGAGGACACCGTGAGGATGCCCTTGGAGCGGACATAGGTGCTGGAGGCGTAGTAGCACAGGGACAGCTTCTCCCGGACGTTCATAAAGAGCTTGGAATTGCTGGTGCCGCCGAACAGCAGATTTGCCAGGATCATGGCGGGCACATCGTCGGTGGCGCAGCGGAAGCCCATGGACAGCTTCCCCTGGGTCACGTCCATGGCCTCGTGGATGATGCGGGGCTCCGCCGGGGCGGCCACGGCACGGGGCGGCTCCGGGTCCAGGCCCGCGCCCCGGGGCAGGGCGGCGAAGGCCTCCAGCAGGGCGTCCTCCACCCGTGAGATGGGGGCGCTGCCGCAGTAGAACAGCTCCAGCCGGGAGGCGGCCATCATCTGCCGGCTGTAGGCATGGAGCTTCTGGTTGTTGATGGCGGCGGCGGCAGCCTCGTCGCCCAGACGGCTGACGCCGTAGGGCTCATAGCGGCACATCTCCTGCAGAAGCCGCAGGTCCGCCCAGTCCCGCTTGTCGTTGCGGATGGAGCGGATGCTGTCCAGCAGGTTGGCCCGCTCACTGTCCACATACTCCGGCAGATACCGGCCGTTGCGGGTGACGGGGTCCAGCAGCAGCTCCCCCAGCAGGGCGGCGGTGGGCTCCAGCAGCTTTTCTCCCTGGGGGGCGAAGCTGTCGTCCATTACCGAGGCCACAAAGCCGATGCACTGGCACTCCGCCCGCTTGCGGATGGTGGGGTTGATCTGCGCGCCGTAGAGCTGGTCCATGGCGGCGGACAGCTGCTGGATGTCCGGGCAGCTCATGGTGCCCCGCTGGAGCACCAGCGGCAGCAGCGCGCCGCAGGACGCCGTCTCCCGGCGCAGGGGCGTGATGAACTGCGCGGAAAGGCAGCCGGTTTTGAACTTTTTGGCAGGCAGATAGGTGAGATATACCCGGTCCATGATCTCGCGGCGGGTTTTCTCCATATGCGGCACCTCCAGGATACAATAATACATTATTATATCGCAGGCGACGGGAAATGAAAAGGGCTTTTCCATAAAATAAGGCTCCCGGCCGGTTGGCCGGGAGCCTTGATAAATTTAAAGGGAATCAGGCCACGCGCTTGCCCTTATAGCGGGACTTGACAGCCATGGCAATCAGCCCGCAGCCGCACAGACCGGCCAGGGTGGACCACAGGGCCACGCCCATGTCGCCGGTTTTGGGACTGTTGCTGCCAGTGTTGCCAGAGTTGCCGGTGTTGCCGGTATTGCCGGTATTGCCGGAGTCGCCGCCCTGACCGGGCTGACTGGGCTGGCCGCTTCCTCCGGCGTCACCGCCGGAGCCGCTGCCGGTTTGCTGATAGCCGCAGACGGAGCAGACGCCATCCACGAAGGTGTGGGCACCAAAGCCGTCCTTCTGGGCGTTATCCGTAACGGTGCAGCCGTCAGCCAGGCAGTCATGCCAGTGATTCTCGCCGTCGGAGGACCAGGTATCGGACCACTGATGCGTATGCTCCTTCACCAGGGGCTTGTCCTCGGCGCTGTACATGCGCCACAGCTGGGTGCCGTAGTAGGGATTGGCGGTGCCCATATACACGCCGTTCTCGGTGGAGCAGATGGTGCGCAAACCGTGGTTGGAGCCGTCGCCGAAGCCGTCCCGGGTGATGGCGTCGAAGTTCACGCCGTCCTTGGACACCAGCAGGTCAAAACCGTTCTCGCTCTGCTGGGCATAGTAGTTGCAGCCGAAGTAGTACACAAAGTTGTGGATCGTGTCGTCATACACGGCCTTGTCCAGGGCGGCAAAGATGGCCTTCACGGCGCTTTTCAGGTCATCCTTCAGGCCCTGGGTGTCGGCGCTGCACATAGCCACGCCGGTGACCTGGGCATATTCCTGGGCAAAGCCTGCGCTGTCCAGCTTCACGCCCAGCAGGTCGAACACCTTCTGCTTGAAGGCCTCATACTCCTCCAGCATGTTCCGGTAACCGGGCACGGGGTTCTTGTCGGCGGACATATCCGTGGCAAAGCCTGCCAGCATCTGATACAGATGGGCGGTATACTTGGTAAACAGGACCTTGTCCAGGAACCAGGTCAGATACTTGTTGTCGTGCTGCTGCAGAACCTCCAGCACGGCGTCCTTCAGCATATCGGCCCGGCCGCTGATGTCGGCATAGTCCATATTGGCCACCTGGCCGTCGGTGATCTGGGTGAACTGATAGGTCAGAGTGGAGGTGTCATAGGTGCCGATGTACAGCTCACCGTTGTGCTCGCCGTAGCGCCAGACATACTGGTTGGAGTTGTTGCCCAGCCCCGCGCCCAGGTTGCCGATGGGGCCGTCGGGGAAATAGGGGTTGTCGTCCTTACCGGCTACCTGCTGGAAGTTGCCGTCGGCGTCCATGCGGTACAGATAGATGGAATGGTCCAGATCGTTGTACAGCAGCTCGAAGTTGCCGGAGGCGGGGACCTCCGCCAGGTCCAGCATGGGATCGTTGTAGGTGCCCAGGTACAGATAGCCGTTGTACACCCACATGTTGCAGCTCATGGAATAATTGATGCCCAGACCGAAGCCGTAGCCGCTGGTGCCGTGGTCGCCGATGACCTGGGTCCAGGTGAAGCTGCCGTCCTCATGCTTGTCGCCGCGGTACATGGCGAAGCCCTGCTTGTTGATGTGGCCGTCGATGGACTTATCGGTGACCATGGTGACATACATGGAGCCGTTATACTCGATGATGTCCCAGATACCGCCGCCGTTAAGGCCGTCCACATGCATCACGGCAGGCAGGTTGTCAAAGTCGTCCTGGTCGGCCACGCGGCGCCAGGAGCTCAGGCCCGCAGAGGGGTCAGAGCTGGCCACGATGATGCCGCCGGGGGTACCCTTGCCGTCATAGTTGTCGGAGGCCAGGCACATATAGATCTCGTCATCGAACACCAGCAGGCCGTGGACACCATTGGAGACGCCCCGGGTGTAGTTGGTGTTGTGATAGGCGATGCGGCATTCATTGGTTTCGGGGTCCACCTCGATGAGGGTGGCGGTGGGGTTGCCCATGCCGGCAAAATAGATCTTGCCCTTGAATTCAAAGGCCATGCGATAGCCGGACAGATAGTTCACGCCCTTGAGATAAGGGGGATAGCCGGGATAGATATCGGGATAGTCCTTGAGAATGTCCCGCTCCCGGAAGATCACCTGGGCCTCACCGGTGTAGCGGTTCACAGCCATGATCACGGGGGTCCACTGGGACATGGGGGTTTCATCGAAGGTGTCCGTGCCGAACATGACCTTCACAAAATCTGCCGCAGCCCGGCTGGTGTCCACGTTCTGGTCCAGCTTGCCCGCCTTCTTCATGGCGTCCAGGGACGTCTTGACGTTGTTGTGATAGATGTAGTAGGTGGAGTTATAGCAGGTGCCGATGTAGACATAGTCACCGGCCTCGGCCATGGACCAGGAGTAGCTCTGGCCCCGGTCCTGAAGGTCGCCGGTCAGGATACCGTCCACCTCTCCGGCGCCCAGCGTGGGGTGGGAGACCTTGTCGATGGTGTAGCCGCCCTTGGAGTAAACACCCTGCTCCAGGGGCTCGTAGCTGATGGTGTCGTCGTCATTGCGGACGACGGCTGCCAGTGCGCCGTTGACCAGGCTGACCGTCATAACCAGGGCCAGCAGAACAGCGGTGCAGGCTTTGAACGCTTTGTGCATGTTATCCCGCTCCTTTGAAATAATTTGCCTGTCCTCGAACGAAGAACACTTTATCTATCATATGTGCGCCGACAGGCACACAGTAATTTAACATAGTTTCCATGCTTTTACAATAGAAAAAAACTGAAAACGCAATAATTTTTTCTTATAACAGAAAAAAGAACGGGCGATGACGGCGTTTTTTGCAGAGTTTTCCTATAAAGGCAGCGAAATGTGGAAAATTTTGCCCAAAGGCGGTTGCCAAAGGGCGGCAAGGGGTGGTAAAATAAATGTATCCTATTCCAACCGGCGGCGGCCACTCCACTTTCTTGGCCCCCTGCCGGAAAAACAAAGGAGGAACCAGGTCCCGCTGAGACTGGCGGTGCGGCAGTGTGGAGACCTGCCGTAAGGCGCTGCGGCTTCGCCGGGCGCGAGACCGTTCCATGCGGAGGCAGAACGGTTACAGTCTGTATATTATGGCAGAGGTCATTCTGAAAAACCTCAAGAAGGTGTACCCCAACGCGGAGAGCAAGAAGGCCAAAAAGGGCGAGCCCCAGAAAAAGGGCAATCTGCAGATCACCGACGAGGGCGTGGTGGCGGTGCAGGATTTCAACCTGCACATTGCGGACAAGGAGTTCATCGTGCTGGTGGGCCCCTCCGGCTGCGGCAAGTCCACCACCCTGCGGATGATCGCCGGTCTGGAGGACATCTCCGGCGGCGAGCTGACCATCGGCGGCAAGCTGATGAACGACGTGGAGCCCAAGGACCGGGACATCGCCATGGTGTTCCAGAGCTATGCCCTGTATCCCCACATGACCGTGTATGAAAACATGGCCTTCTCCCTGAAGCTGAAGAAGCTGCCCAAGGACGAGATCGACAAGAAGGTCCGTGAGGCCGCCGAAATTCTGGATATCACCCAGTATCTGGACCGCAAGCCCAAGGCTCTGTCCGGCGGCCAGCGGCAGCGTGTGGCCATTGGCCGGGCCATCGTCCGGGACCCCGCCGTGTTCCTGATGGACGAGCCCCTGTCCAACCTGGACGCCAAGCTCCGCAACCAGATGCGGGCCGAGATCATCAAGCTGCGGGAGCGCATCGACACCACGTTTATCTACGTCACCCATGACCAGACCGAGGCCATGACCCTGGGCGACCGGATCGTCATCATGAAGGACGGCTTCATCCAGCAGATCGGCACCCCCCAGGAGGTGTTCGACCACCCGGCCAACCTGTTCGTGGCGGGCTTCATCGGCATGCCCCAGATGAACTTCTTCGACGCGAAGCTGACCCGGCAGAGCGGCAGGTATGCCGTCACCGTAGGCGGCGTCACCGTGGAGCTGTCCGACGAGAAGCAGCAGCGCCTGGCCGAGCACAACGTGGCGGAGCAGGACGTGACCCTGGGCGTACGCCCGGACCACCTGATGCTCTGCGCCGATGGCATCAAGGGCACCGTGGACGTGTCCGAGATGATGGGCTCCTCCGTGCACCTGCATGTGGCGGCCGAGGGCAAGGATGTGATCGTCATTGTTCCCACCAACGGCGCCGCCGCCCACTTCCCCATGGGCAGCGAGGTCAACATGATCTTCGGCGGCAACGTGGCCCACGTTTTCGACAAGGAGACCGGAAAGAACCTGGAGTGGTAAGGGCATAACGGCAATAGAAAGACAATCATCCCCCGGCGCAGACGCGCCGGGGGATATATTTATGCGATGAGCGGATGCTCAGGCCCGGCGCTCCTCGTGGATGAACATGACCAGGAAGCTGACGGTCAGCAGGGCGCAGGACACCCAGATTCCCCGGACGGCGGATGCGCCGGTCAGCATGGCTCCCAGACCGGCACCCAGGGCGAACAGGCCGATGACGCCGAAATATGTCAGGGCATTGCGCAGGGCCTCCGGCTCATGGGTGTGGAAATAGGCACACAGGGCCTCTGTGCCGCTGCGCATGTTGCCGATGCACATGGTGCTGGCGTAGGCGTGGCCACGGACCTTGCGGAAGGTCTGCAGCTGCATGGCGCAGGAGAAGGACACCAGGGAGTTGGCCACAGTGTTCAGTGACTGGGGCATAAAGCCCACCGCAAACAGCACGGCGATCTCCGCCAGGATAATCAGCTGACGCCAGTGGACCTTTTCCATGTGCTTGAAGCGGCGGTGGATGCATTCCGCCGCGAAAATTCCCGCCATAAAGGACAGAACGGGGATCAGATACCGCAGGCAGTGGTCCCAGGCCCCCTCAAACAGATAGGCGCTGAACAGCACAATGTTGCCGGTCTGGGCGTTGGCAAAAACGCCGCCCCGGCAGAGATAGGTATAGGCGTCCTGAAGGCCGCCGGATACGATGATGAAGGAGGCTGTCAGCATGGATTCGGACATCTGGCCCCGCAGTCGATGGATAAACACAGCTTGCACCAGGCTTTCTGAGAATTGACCGCCCTTCGGCGGCCCACTGATTATACGACAGGGGAGGGGATCCGTCAAGAGTCCGCCGGGGGAGGGGGTTGGAGGGAACGGAGAGGTGAATTTGCGGCCAAATGGTGAGAGAACAGGAGGATTTTTTCGGTTTTTCCGCGTAAAATCTATGTAATAATTCGAAATTTTTATCAAATGACAATTTTCAGCAGTTGACAGGTATGGTACAATGGTTTTTATTATGGAATAGAATGTTTTCTCATCCATGCCGCGATCGGTGCGGCGCATACACCAGTAACAGAGAAAGGAAGGTGCCCTGTCTATGAACAAAGACAACCAGCCGAAAAAGACAGAGCAGAGCGCCAAAACAGGGAAAAAGTCCGGAAAGGGCCGCCGTGTGGGGCAGACCATCGGCATCGTCCTTGGTACCATCCTCCTGGTCACCGTGCTGACCTCCGCCATCTTCGTGGGGATCTTCATGACCTATGTCAACACGTCCCTGAAGGGGCATGTGGAGGTGGACATGTCCGAGTACGACCAGAAGGTGTCCACGGAGCTGTACTATCAGGATCCGGATACCAAGGAGCTGGTCATGTACCAGACCCTGTTCGGCGACGAAAACCGCATCTGGGTGGATTTTGATTCCATCCCCAAGAACCTCCGCAATGCCACCATCGCCATCGAGGACAAGCGCTTCGAGAGCCACCACGGCGTGGACTGGCACGGCACTGTCCGGGCCGTGTTCCGTACCCTCACCAACGGCAATACCCAGGGCGGCTCCACCATCACCCAGCAGCTCATCAAGAACGTCACCGGCAACAACGAGAACACCGTCAAGCGCAAGGTGACGGAGGTGTACCGGGCTCTGGCCCTGGAAAAGGACTATTCCAAGGACGAGATTCTGGAGATGTACCTGAACACCATCTACCTGGGCAACCAGTGCTACGGTGTGCAGACCGCCTCCCGGACATACTTCCACAAGGACGTGTCCGAGCTGACCCTGGCTGAGTGCGCGTGTCTCATCAGCATCACCAACAACCCCTCCCAGTATGACCCCCTGCGCAGCGACTGGACCCGGGAGCAGAACCGCAACCGGCAGCTGGACGTGCTGGACGCCATGCTGGCCCAGGAAAAGATCGACCAGGCCACCTATGACGCCGCCAAAGCCGAGGAGGTGGTATTCACCAACGGCTACACCAACCTGGGCAACTATGTGGGGCCCCAGGAGGAGGACGAAAAGCCCGCCGTGGTCAGCACCGCCAACAACTCCTACTTCACCGACGAGGTCATCACCGATGTGGCCGAGAAGTTTGTGGAGGTCTTTGGCCTGACCGACGACCCCGCGGATGCCGACGGCTATGTCCGCACCGCCTTTGAAAAGGCCGTCAGCAAGGTCTATAACGGCGGCTACAAGATCTATACCACCCAGAACCCCAAGATCCAGGATATTGCGGAGTCCGTGTTTGAAAACACCAACTATGCGAACTACACCGACTCCAAGGGCGAGCCCCTCCAGGCGGCCATCACCATTGTGGACCCCTACACCGGGGATGTGGTGGCCATGGTGGGCGGCACCGGCGCTAAGGAGGTGGACCGGGGCTGGAACTGGGCCACGTCGGCCCGGCAGCCGGGTTCTGCCACCAAGCCCGTGTCCGTGTACGCCCCGGCTCTGGATAACGGCACCATCACCGCCGCCTCCGCCATCGACGACTATCCCGTCCGGGACCTGCCCGGCTACGGCGCATGGCCCTCCAACTCCGGCAGCGGCTTCCGGGGCCTGACCTCCTTCTATACCGCCTTGGTCCGCTCTCTGAACACCTGCGCCGTGCGCACGGTGGAGAAGCTGGGCACCTATCAGTCCTACACCTTCATGGTGGAGAAGCTGGGCTTCACCACCCTGACCCAGGCCGACAGCCAGCAATCCGGCAACATGGGCCTGGGCGGCTATGAATACGGCGTCACCACCGAGGAGATGGCGGCGGCCTACGGCGCCTTCGTCAACGACGGCGTGTATACCCCGCCCCGGACCTTCTACCGGGTGGAGGATTCCCAGGGCAACCTGGTGTGTGAGAACAACAAGGAATCCCATGTGGCCATGAAGCAGACCACCGCCTACATCATCCGCCAGACCCTCAAGAGCGTCATCACCAGCGGTACCGGCGGCGAGGCCCGGTTCTCCGGCATGACCATCGCCGGCAAGACCGGTACCACCGACGAAAACCGCGACCGCTATTTCGCGGGCTTCTCCCCCTATTACAGCGCCGCCGTGTGGACGGGCTATAAGTCCAACGAGCGGTTCTCCGAGTCCCTGGGCAACCCCTCCGCCGTGCTGTGGCGTGAGGTCATGCGCCGCATCCACGACGGCCTGGAGAACAAGGACTTCAACAGCTGCTCCGGCCTGGTCCAGGTCACCGTCTGCCAGGACAGCGGCCTGCTGGCCACCGACGCCTGCACCCACGATCTGCGGGGCAATCGCGTCACCACCGTCACCGTGGCGGCAGACACCGCCCCCACCCAGAGCTGCAACGTCCACAAGATGGTGCGCTACTGCAAGGACGGCAAGCACCTGGCCACGGAATACTGCCCTGCCAGCAGCGTGGTGGAGATCGCCGCCCTGGATTGGCCCCGTGAGATCATCAAGAACATCAAGGCCCAGGACGACGAGTACCTGCTCCAGACCCTCACCGGCAAGGAGGAGGGCGAGCTGTGCCCGGTGCACAACAAGAAGCCCTCTATCTTCCCCATCATCCCCGGCGATGACGACGATGACGACGACGACACCCGCTTCGGCTCCTGGTCGGATTGGTGGGACAAGCTCCTGCCGTAAGCCCAAGATTTTTCCCAAAATCCCCGCCTCATCTACTGAGGCGGGGATTTTGCAAGGACTTTCGCTGAAGTCTCTTTTTACATTTCTAATAAAAAATTAAAAATTAAATTGTAAGCTTTGCGTATTGCTTTTTACAGAAAAAGGCTGTATGATAGGCATGTAAAGCAGAGAGACAAAAACAAGGATGAATGGTGAATTATATGGCACTGAAGAAGAACCTGGACGTGACGATCCACGAGGCATTTCTGGAGGAGATCCTGCGGGGAAACTGGTTGCCGGGCCAGGCCCTGAACCTGGACGAGCTGGCCGAGCGCTACGGCGTCAGCCGGACGCCGGTGCAGCAGGCTCTGAAGCGGATGCATACCCAGGGCATGGTGGTGTTTTCCAGCAAGGGACATTTCTCCGTGCCGACCTTCAGCGAGAAGGAAGTGTGCGACATCATTGAGATTCGCCTTCTGCTGGAGCATCAGGCTCTGACGGACATTCAGCGCAAGGCGCTGCCGGTGGACTATCAGACGCTGGACCGTCTGGCCAGGGAGTGCGTCCTCTCCAACGAAACGGACGATGTGGTCAGTGCCCGCCGCACGGACCTGGACTTCCACCGGGTGCTGGTGGAGCAGGCCGGGAACCGGTGTCTCAGCGAGGTCTATGACCGGATCCAGGGCCAGTTCATTGTGGCCAACTATCTGCTGGCCAGCCACACCCGGGTGCAGCAGGAGAGCGCCTCCGGCGACCATGAGATGGTGCTCGATGCCCTGCGGGCGGGGGATTTCTCCCAGGCCCACAGCATCATTGAGGAGCATATCCAGGGCGCCTGCCAGAAAATCCTGATCAAAATGCACGCATAAACGAAACGATATCCCCAACCATGAGTTGACGGCGGTCCGGAACAAGCTCCGGACCGCCGCGCCGTTATCCGCTCCACTGCACAATGGGATAACCTTGAGCCATCGGAAAGGGATATCTTTTTTCAGACCATAAAAATTAAAAATTAAAAATTTTTCTTATCCCTTCCTGCGAAGCAGGTTACATAAAAATTCAACAGATAAAAATGGGAAAGGAAGAATTATCATGAAAGTGAAAGAAACCGCCAAGAAGCCTTATGGTATTTGCCCTGCGTCCATGACCATCTGGAACGCTGACCAGACCTATAACAAGAAGGGCATGGAGAAGTATCTGACCTGGCTGCTGGACAACGGCGCACAGTCCATCTCCATCTGCGGCAGCACCGGCGAGAACGTCGCCATGAACATGGAGGAGCAGCGCGAGATCATCGGCCACGTGGCGTCCTTCCTGAATGGTCAGGTGCCCCTGATCTGTGGTACCGGTGGCGTGATGGTAATCCTGCCCTACTACCTCAATCCCCACAAGAAGGCCGTTATGCAGCACTTCCGCGACATCCGCGCCGCGCTGGATATCCGCATGATGATCTATAACAACCCCTGGTTCTTGCCTCTGTGATGATTCTTACGCTGGTGGCCTGCGGCAGCAAGCCCAGCGATAACAACAACAATACGGATTCCACCGCCTTCCCCACCAAAACCATGACCATTGTCTGCCCCTACGGCGCAGGCGGCGGTACGGACCTGGCCCTGCGGATCCTGGCCGAGTGCGGCAAGGACACCTTCGGCCAGACCATCAATGTGGAGAATAAGACCGGCGGCTCCGGTACCGTGGGCCTGACCGAGGCTCTGAACGCCGCCGCTGACGGCTACACCCTGGGCACCTGCTCCGTGGACCTGATCACGCTGCCTCTGCTGGGCCTGGCTCCCGCCGAGACCACCCGCGACGCCTTTGATCCCATCTGCGTCATCAACGGCGAGCCTGCCGCCATCATCGTCCGCGCTGACTCCCGCTGGAACACCATCCAGGACTTCCTGGCTGAGGCCAAGGAGAAGCCCGACGCCGTCCAGCTGGCCAACTCCGGCATGGGCAACATCTGGCACCTGGCTGCCATCGGCATCGAGCTGGAAACCGGCGCCAGCTTCAACCACGTCCCCTTTGACGGCGCTGCTTCCGCCCTCACCGCCGTTCTGGGCGGCCATGTGGACGCCGTGACCTGCTCCGCCGCCGAGGCTGCCTCCAACATCGCCAGCGGCGAGCTGAAGGTTCTGGCTGTGGCCAACACCGAGCGCCTGGAGGCCTATCCTGACGTGCCCACCTTCCAGGAGGTCGGCGTGGATCTGACCATCGTGGCTCTGCGCGGCCTGTGCGTCAACAAGGATCCCCCCGACAACGTGAAGAAGGCTCTGTGCGACGGCTTTGAGAAGGTCATCAACAGCGATGCCTGCCGCGAGAAGATCGAGGCTGCCAACATGACCTACATGCCCCTGAACGCTCAGGAGACCAACGACATTCTGGACAGCATGTCCGGCAACTTTGAGAAGATCATCAACGCTTATCTGAATTCTGCGAACTGATCGTCTTAACCGACTCAAGTGGGCGGTACGCACAGGGGTGTGTACCGCCCACACTCGAAAGGAGAACTTATGAAAAAGCTGAATATTGTATTCTCCGTGGTTCTGATAGCGGTTGCCGCATTTTTCTTCTTTTGCGCCGATACCTTCAAGATGCTGCCGGGTCAGACGGAGATCGGCCCCGGCGCTTTTCCCAAGGCCGTTTGTGTGGGCCTGGCAGTGTGCGGCGTCCTTCTGATCATCCAGGAGCTCCGCGAGGGCGGCAGTGAAAAGGCGGAGCTGTTCAGCAAGAAGCTGCTGATCGGCATTGCCACCGCCGTGGCCTATTTTGTTCTGCTGAAAATTCTTGGCTTCGTGCTGGACAGCATCTGGGTCGTGTTCGTGATGATGGCCCTGCTGCTCAACGAGCCGTTCAAAAAGGCGTGGCCGCTGATGCTGGCCGTGTCGATCCTGGCGCCTGTGGTGCTGTATGCCATCTTCGGTATGTTCCTGAAGGTCCCTCTGCCCAACGGAATCCTTTCCGGCCTGTTGGGCTGATATGAGTTAGAACGGAGGTTTATATGGGAGTAATTACAGCGCTGGGTGAGCTGCTGTCTCCTCAGTATCTTCTGATGATGATCGCCGGTACTATGGGCGGCATCATGATCGGCGCAATGCCGGGCCTGACTTCGGTGATGGGCGTGACGCTGCTGCTGCCCTTTACCTATGGCATGGACCCCGCGGCCGGTATTTCCATGCTGCTGGCCATCTCCTTCGGCGCGATTTACGGCGGCTCCATCACCGCCATCCTGATCGGCACACCCGGCACGCCGGCCTCGGCCGCCACCATCCCGCTGCTTCAAATTCCTGAAATTTTATCCCCCCGGGAGGCTTCCGCAGCGGGGCGGAAGCCGCTACAATAGAGAAAAATGCGGCGCACCATAGCCGCAAACGGAAATCGGAAAAGGAAGCATGGCCATGATTTCGGAATTGGAAAAGAGAGTGCAGCGCTACTGGACCCAGCGGTCCCACGACTTTGGAACCGTCCGGAGAAACGAATTGGAGGACGAGATGGGCCGGAAGTGGTTCCAGGAATTGGAAAAGCACCTACCGGAAAACGGAAAATTAAAGGTTCTGGATGTCGGAACGGGGACGGGCTTTTTCGCGGTGCTGCTGGCCCAGGCCGGACACCGGGTGGAGGGGGTGGACCTGACCCCCGCCATGCTGGAGGAGGCCCGGGCCCTGGCGGCCCAGCGGGGGCTGGACATCACGTTCCGGGAGATGGACGCCCAGACCCTGGACTATGAGGACGGATGCTTCGATGCCGTTATCAGCCGGAACCTCACCTGGACGCTGCCGGACCCGGAGCGGGCCTATGGCCAGTGGTTCCGGGTGCTGAAGCCCGGCGGGGTGCTGCTGAACTTCGACGCGGACTACGCCGCCAACGTCCGCAGCCGCAGCACCCAGAACCGCCGGGTGCCGGCGGACAGCCCCTATGGCCATGTGGGCATGACCGACCGGCTGCAGCGGGAAAACGACGAGATCACCCTGACCATGGACGTGGGCCGGGCCCGCCCGGCCTGGGACCGGGAGGTGCTGGAGGGCATCGGCTTTGCGGACTGCCGGGTGGACACCCGGGTGGGGCGGCGGATTCTGGGGCCCCTGGACCTGGAGCACGCGCCCATGTTCGGCATTGCGGCCCGGAAGCCCTGACGGAAAGAGAGGAGCACATTATGCGTACATTTGCCACCTATGAGGAAGAAAATATCCACTACTGGACCCATCGGGCCTCCGGCTACTCCGCCGTCAACCGGGAGGAGCTGGCCACCGATCAGAAGGCCGTGTGGCGGGGCGTGATCGCCGGGAAAATCGCCGGAAACCACCCAGGGAAGCGCCCGGATGAGATCCGGGTGCTGGACGTGGGCACCGGGCCGGGCTTTTTTGCCATCATTCTGGCGGAGCTGGGCTATCAGGTGACGGCGGTGGACTACACGGCCTCCATGCTGGAGGAGGCCCGGCGCAACGCCGGGGCTTTGGCCGGGTGCATCCGCTTCCGGCAGATGAACGCCGAGGAGCTGACCTTTCCGGCGGACTCCTTCGACGTGGTGGTCACCCGGAACGTGACCTGGAACCTCCGGGACCCGGAGCGGGCCTATGGCCAGTGGTCCCGGGTGCTGAAGCCCGGCGGGGTGCTGCTGAACTTCGACGCCAACTGGTACCGCTATCTGTGGGACCGGGGGGCGGAGCAGGCCCATGCCCGGGACCGGGAGAACCTGTGGGCCTCCGACGTCCGGGACGAGACGGCGGGAACGGATGTGTCCGCCATGGAGGCCATCGCCCGGCAGGCACCGCTGTCGGCCCGTATGCGGCCGGGCTGGGACCTGGGGGTCCTGCGGGGCCTGGGGCTGCAGGCAGCGGCGGACACCGAGATCTGGCGGCAGGTCTGGACCAGGGAGGAGCGGATCAACAACGCTTCCACCCCCATGTTCCTGGTGGAGGCCCGGAAGTGTCCCCTGCCGCAGTAAGGTGGCGGCATGAGGCGATACATTCTCAAGCGGCTGCTGCAGCTGATCCCGGTGCTGCTGGGCGTCACGTTTCTGTCCTTCGCCATGATGCGCCTGGCCGGAAGCGATGCCATCACCGAGCTGTACGGCGACAAGGGGGCGGTGTCCCAGGAGATCATCGACGCCAAGCGGGCGGAGCTGGGACTGGACCGGCCGTTTCTGAGCCAGTATTTCTCCTGGCTGGGGGGGCTGCTGACCGGCGACATGGGCACAAGCTATGTGTCCGGCCGGGACGTGTTCGGCACCTTCGTGTCCAAGCTGCCGGCCACCCTGCTGCTGACGGCCCTGTCCGTGGCGGCCACGGTGCTGCTGTCGGTGCCGCTGGGCATCCTGGCCGCCGTGCGCCATGACCGGTTCACGGACTATTTCCTGCGATTCTGTAGCTTCATCGGCAACGCCCTGCCCAATTTCTTCGTGGCCCTGCTGCTGATGCAGGTGTTTTCCATCCGGTGGAGGCTGCTGCCGGTGCTGTCGGAGGGGACCTCCCTGCGCAGCGCCGTTCTGCCCACCCTGACGCTGGCCATTGCCATGTCCGCCAAGTATATGCGCCAGGTCCGGGCCGCCGTGCTGGAGGAGCTGAACCGGGACTATGTCACCGGCGCCCGGGCCCGGGGCGTCCGGGAGGGGGTCATCCTGGGCGGAAGCGTGCTCCGGTGCGCCATGCTGACCATCCTCACCCTGCTGGCCCTGTCCGTAGGGAGTCTGCTGGGGGGCACGGCCATCATCGAGAGCATTTTTCAGTGGGACGGCGTGGGCAAGCTGGCGGTGGATGCCATCACCATGCGGGATTATCCCATGATCCAGGCCTATGTGGTGTGGATGGCGGTGATCTATGTGGCGGTGAACCTGGTCACGGACCTTCTATATCACGCGCTGGACCCGCGGATCCGACTGGGGGTGAGCCGGGAATGAGACAGCCATCCATCCGGCGCGGCGTCAGGACCCGGCTGGTGATTTTCGGGACCCTGGCCCTGCTGCTGATTCTGTTTTCGGCGTTTTCCGCGTATCTGACCCCCTATGACCCCTATTTGCAGGACCTGAGCCAGGCCAAGGCCCCTCCCTCGGCGGAGCATCTGCTGGGGACGGACCGCTATGGCCGGGATATGCTGTCCCGGGTCATCGTGGGGAGCCGCACCAGCATTTTCTCCACGCTGCTGCTGGTGGCGGCAGTCACCGTGCTCGGCACCGCCGTGGGCCTTTGCGGCGGCTTTTTCGGCGGATGGGCGGATGCGGTGCTCATGCGTGTATCCGATATATTCCTGGCCTTTCCCGGGCTGGTGTTCGCCCTGGCGGTGGCCGGGGCCCTGGGGGGCGGGCTGCACAACGCCATTCTGGCGCTGGCCGCCGTGTCCTGGCCCAAATATGCCCGACTGGCCCGCAGCCAGACCCTGGCCCGGAGGGAGGCCCCCTGGATGCGGGCGGCGCGGCTCTCCGGCAGCGGCACGGCGGGGCTTCTGCTGCGGCATATGCTGCCCAATATCCTGGGCCCCATTCTGGTGACGGCCGTGCTGGATATCGGCACCATGATGATGGAGCTGGCGGCCCTGAGCTTTCTGGGCCTGGGGGCCAGGCCGCCTATCGCCGAGTGGGGCAGCATGATGAGCGATGCCCGCAGCCTGATGACCACCTCGCCGTGGATCACCTTTTCCCCGGGAATCGCCATTTTCGTGTCGGTGATGATCTTCAATCTGCTGGGGGACGCCGTCCGGGACTATGCGGACCCCAAAAACCGGGGGAGGTGAGGCTATGGAGGCGCTTCTGGAATACCGGCAGACGGACGTGTGCTACGGCGGCGTCCGGGCGGTGCGCGGCGTGAGCTTTACCCTCCATGCCGGGGAAATCCTGGGCGTGGTAGGGGAGAGCGGCTGCGGCAAATCCACCCTGCTCCGGGCCGCCATGGGCCTGCTGGGTCCCGGGGGCCTGGTGACCGGGGGAAAGATCCTCTATCGGGGGGAGAATCTTCCGGACCTGTCCGCCAGGGCCCGGCGGCGGCTGAACGGCCCGGAGCTGGGCATGATCTTCCAGAGCGCGGGCAGCGCCTTCTGCCCGGTCCGCAGGGTGGGAGATCAGCTATACGAAATGATGCGGGCCCACGGCCCGATGGATAAGAGGGCCTTCCGGCAGCAGGCCGGAGCGCTGTTGGACCGGCTGGGCCTGGAGGACGCCCCCCGTATCCTGAATAGCTATCCCTTTGAGCTGTCCGGCGGGATGCAGCAGCGGGTGGGCATTGCGGCGGCTATGCTGCTGCGGCCCCGGGTGCTGCTGGCGGATGAGCCCACCGCCGCCCTGGACGTGTCCGCCCAGAAGCAGGTCCTGGAGGAGCTGCTTCTGGTGCGGGAGAGCTTCGGAACGGCCGTGGTGCTGGTGTCCCACAATCTGGGGCTGGTGGCCGCCATGGCGGACCGGGTGCTGGTAATGCGCCGCGGTGAGATCGTGGAAGCCGGAGAGACCCGGCAGGTGCTGCGGCAGCCCCGGGCGGACTATACCCGGCGGCTGCTGGAGGCCGTGCCGAAACTGAGGAGGGCGTGAAATGGAACCGATCCTGTCTGTTCGGGAGCTGACCAAAACCTTCTCCCGCCCGGGGCAGGGGAAGCAGACGGCCGTAAACGGCGTCAGCTTCGACCTGCGGCCCGGGGAGCGCCTGGGGATCATCGGCGAAAGCGGCAGCGGGAAAACCACCGTGGCCAACCTCATCACCCGGCTGCTGGACGCCGACGGAGGGCGCATCCTCCTGGACGGGGAGGACATCACCTCCGTCACCGGCCGGGACCTGCGCCGGGTGTACCGGAAGATACAGATGGTGTTCCAGACCCCGGCGGAGTCCTTCGACCCCCGCCGCACCTTAGGGGACGGGGTGGGGGAGAGCCTGCGCGGCCTGTCCCGCCGGGAGGCCCGGCAGGAGGCGGTGCGCCTTATGGAGCGCTGCGGCCTGCCGGGGGAGTTTGCCCGGCGCTATCCCCATGAGGTCAGCGGCGGGCAGTGCCAGCGGGTGGCCATCGCCCGGGCCCTGGCCGTGGGGCCGAAGGTGCTGATCTGCGACGAGGCCACCTCGGCCCTGGACGTCACCGTTCAGAAGGAGATCCTGGACCTGCTGCGCGGCCTGGAGGGGGACCTGGCCATCCTGTTTATCTGCCACGACATCTCCCTGGTGCAGCAGTTCTGCCACCGGGTGCTGGTGATGCACCGGGGCGAAATCGTGGAGCAGGGGACGCCGGATGAGGTGATCTGCCGCCCGCAGCACGCGTATACCCGGCACCTGATCGACAGCGTGCTGTGATATAGAAAAACAGAAAGGAAACAAGAGAGATGAGAGGAAAAAGAGCGCTTCTGCTGCTGACGGCCCTGAGCCTGGTGCTGACGCTTCTGGCCGGCTGCGGGAATACCGCGCCGGATACCGGGGAGAAAACCATGGTCATCGGCGACACCACCTTCAACTCCGAAAACTGGGAGGAGACCGTGGATCCCCACCGGACCTATAACGGCTGGGCCTGCATCCGCTACGGCATCGGCGAGACCCTGGTGCGGTATACGGACTCCATGGAGCTGGAGCCGTGGCTGGCCAGGTCCTGGAGCAACGACGGCGACCGGACCTGGACCATCGTTCTGCAGGACAATGTTACCTTCTCCAGCGGCCGGAAGATGGATGCGGCGGCGGTGAAGCAGTGCCTGGAGCACCTGCTAGAAAACCACGACCGTGCCCCCGGCGATACCAAGATCGCCGATATGCAGGCGGAGGGCCAGACCCTGACCATCGTCACCAGTCAGCCCAATCCTGCCCTGATGAACTATCTGGGGGACCCCTACGGCTGCATCATCGACGTGGACGCCAGCGATTTTGAGAAGGGCATCGTGGCCGGTACCGGCCCCTATGTGGTGCAGGAGCTGGTCACGGACGACCACCTGACCCTCACCAAAAACGAAAACTACTGGAACGGCAGTCCCAAGCTGGACAAGCTGACCATCCGCACCATCTCCGACGGCGACACCCTGTCGGCGGCCCTGCAGGCCGGGAACATCGACGCGGCCTACGGCATGGCCTATGAGGCGTATCCCAACTTTGAAAACGACGACTATCAGTTCTCGGCCATCCAGACCTCCCGGGCTTTCTTTGCCTCCATGAACATGGCCAGCCCCGTGATGCAGGACCCCGCCGTTCGCAAGGCCATCGCCATGGGCATTGACAAGCAGGGCTTTGTGACGGCTCTGCTGGACGGCCACGGGGTCGTGGGCACCGGCGCTTTCCCGGACGGCTTTTCCGGCTTCGGCGGCGAAAACGTGACCACCGAGAGCTATGACCCGGAGGGCGCGCGGCAGGTGCTGGAGGCCGCCGGGTGGCGGGATACCGACGGCGACGGCATCCGGGAGAAGGACGGCGTGAAGCTGACCGTCCGCTGGCTGACCTATCCCAGCCGCCAGGAGCTTCCCCTGCTGGCGGAGTCCGCCCAGGCCACCCTGAAGGACATCGGCATGGAGGTGGACATCAACTGCACGGCCAACCGCCGGGAGTTCCTGGCGGACATGAACAGCTGGGACGTGTACGCCTCCGCCATGGTCACCGCCCCCTCCGGGGACCCCCAGTATTTCTTCACCTCCTGCTGTGTGCCGGGGATGAGCTATAACTTCGGCAGGTATGACAATGCGGAGGTGACCGGAGTGGTCAGCCGGCTGGCCGGAGAGTTCGACACCGCCCGCCGGAGTGAGCTGGCCGTCCGGCTGCAGCAGGCCATTCTGGACGACAACGCCTATGTGTTCTGCTCCTTCCTGGAGATGAACATGATCTCCCGCAGCTATGTCACCGGCTATACCGCCCACGCCTGCGACTATTACCAGGTGACGGCGGACCTGGATATTCGGCGATAAGAAAAACAGCGCAGCGGCGGTACGAAAGTGCCGCCGCTGCTTTTTGCAGTGGTCCTCCGGCTTCATGTGCCGGTGCACTGCGCGGATTCATTTTTCAACGGAATTTCAGTCCGGGCGAATTGTGAAGTCCACGATGCCGGACCTTTCATAGCTGCGCAGGTGGGTGATCGTGATCCGGTAGGTCCGGCCATCCGCCGATGCGCGAAACTCGGCGGTGGTGTAGTGGTCCTTGTCCGATATCTCCGTCTCGTGGCCCGTCATACGCTCCAGCTGCCAATCGCCGCGCAGGGGGATACCCAGCTCGGACAAAAAGGCGTCCATGTCCCGCAGCTCATCCGCCGCCTTGGTGGGGTGGAGGCAGGACTGCCAGCGTTCCGCGTCCCGCTGGGTCAGAGCCTCCAGGGCCTCCTGGCAGACCGGCTGCATTTTATTCTGCGCATTCCGGCCTGCAAATGTGATCGCCAGCATGGCCAGCACAAATACCGCGGAAAACAGAATGACATATCCCAGCTTCTTCCGGGAGTCGGGGGAGGTGTCCAGCAGCTGCTGCTGGATGCCGATGCCGATGCACGTCAGAACGTGTGCAAACACCGCACTGAGGAGCCACCCGGTCGATAAGCGGATCAGCAGACTGCCGATGGCCAGCAGAAGGACGGTCTCCAGAAAGAGGGCGAATCTGCGCCCTCTGGCTGTGACCAGGGTCAAAAGGTAATAGATCACGTTGAGAACGGGAATGAAGGCGATGGCCCCCACTTGGTTGTCCAGGTGGAAGATTTCGGTTTCCTTTCCCCCAAAAAGCCTGATTCTGTTTCTCATGGTGAAGCCTCCGTTCTTGGATGGAGCAGCTGACACTCCCCTACCAGCATAAACACCGCACCATCCATTCTGCAACGCACGTTTACGCGGGAATTGCATATTTGGAGGATTTAACAGACTGAAAGCGCTGTTTTTGGGAGCTTTGCCGAAGAATGTCCGGGAGCCCGGCTGTGCATCAATCGACAGCCGGGCTCCTGGCGTATTCAGTTGGCGATGCCGTGGTGGACGGGCTTGGTGGCGGGAGTGATGGGCTGGATGCTGTAGCCATTGGCCAGGCAGTAGCGGATGATATCCGGCAGGGCGTCGGCGGTGGTGCCCTTGGCCCCGGCGTCGTGCATCAGCACCACGTTGCTGCGGCCATGGCGCAGGGCGGAGGTGACGTTGTTATAGATCTGGCCGGAGGAGGCGGGGGTACCGGCGGCATCGCCGCTGGACACATTCCAGTCAAAATAGGTGAAGCCCTCCGCCTGGACCCGCTGGGCCAGACGGCTCATGATGCCCACGCTGTACTGGCGGCTGACGGTGTTGGAGCTGCCGCCGGGGAAGCGGATGATGGCGGCTTCATACCCGAAATCCGAACGGAGCCGGTCCCGCAGACGGTAGATGTTCTGCATGAAGGCCTCGTCGCTCTTATAAATGGCGGCGTAATCGTGGGAGTAGCCGTGGATGGCCACGGTGTGGCCCTCGTCGATCATCCGGCGGATCAGGGCCTTGCCGGACTCCCCGTAGTTGACGATGAAGAAGGTGGCGTGGACGTTATACTCCTTCAGGGTGTCCAGCACCCGGGGGGTCACCCGGTCGCTGGGGCCGTCGTCGAAGGTCAGGTACACGGGGCTTCCGCCGGAGGAGTTCTCATACACCGACACCTGCCGGGTGGCGGTGGCGGTGTTGCCGGCCTTGTCGGTGACGGTATAGGTCAGGGTATAGACCCCGGGGGAGGCGGTGTTCACCGTACCGGCCCGGGTGACGGAGGCGGTCAGATCGCCGTCGGCGTCGTCCTGGGCGGTGTAGCCCGGCTCCTGATAGGCGCCGCCCAGGGGAACGAACAGCTCCCGCTGGCCGGACAGGGTGATCACCGGGGCCACGATGTCCCGGACCGTCACCCGGCGGGTGTCGGTGGCGGCGTTTCCGGCCTTGTCGGTGACGGTGTAGGTCAGGGTGTGGACGTCGCCGGAGGCTTTGTCCGTTACCTGGATGGAGGCGGTCAGGTCGCCGTCACAGCGGTCCCGGGCGGTGGCTCCCGGGTCCTGGAACAGGTCATAGCGGGAGACGGTGACCTCCGCCTGGCCGGTGAGGGTCAGCTCCGGGGCCTCCCGGTCCTCCACATGGACCAGGCGCTTTGCGGTATAGCTGCGGCCCCGGAAGTCCGCCTGATAGGTCAGGGTATAGTCCCCGGGGACGTCGGTGTTCACCTTGCCCTCCACGGTGACGGCGGCGTCGGTGGGGTCGCCGCCCCGCAGCAGCCGGGCCCCGGGGTCCGTGTAGGCGGAGAAGGCGGCGATGTGCTCCTCCGTCTGGCCGTTGAGCTGCATATGGGTGGGCGGCAGCAGAATAAAATAGCCCCGGACCAGGCTCAGCACGCCGATGACAACGGCGGCCAGCAGCAGGGCTCCCCCTGCGGCCAGGGCGGCAATGGTTTTCTTTTTCATGAGAAGGTCCCCCTAAATCAATTCTGTTTTATATTGTAGAAAACCGTCGGGGGAAATGCAAGAACGATTCGATTACAAGACGGTAACAAATGATTACGAAAAAATTTTATCCGCGAAAGTGCGGGGTCATCCCGGCAGTGCAGTAAAGCGGCGGGGGCCGGGGGTTCCGGATTTGGCCGGGAAGGTGAGCCGGAGGAAACTTTTGAGGGAATATTATAAAAAAGCACAAAAGGAATTGGTAAAACCATTCTTTTTTTCGATGAATTGACAGATTTGCGGCAATCGAATATAATATTGAATTGGAATAATCGTAATACAAGACAGGAGGCAGCATATGGCATTTTATGATGTGGACAACGCGATGACGGTGAAGCTGGACTATGAACTGCCGAAGGTCCCCGCCTTTCGGGAGGGGATCCGCCGGGCCCCCAGGCGGGAGGCGCATCTGTCCGAGGCGGACAAGGCCCTGGCCATCCGCAACGCCCTGCGGTATATCCACCCGGACCACCATCTGCAGATGGCCCGGGAGTTTGCCCGGGAGCTGGAGGAGCACGGCCGGATCTACGGCTATCGCTTCCGGCCGGAGGGGGAGCTGCACGGCAAGCCCATTGACCAATACAAGGGCAGCTGCATCGAGGCCAAGGCCTTCCAGGTGATGATCGACAACAACCTGGACTTTGACGTGGCCCTGTACCCCTATGAGCTGGTGACCTACGGCGAGACGGGGCAGGTGTGCCAGAACTGGATGCAGTACCGGCTCATCAAGAAATATCTGGAGGTCATGACGGACGAGCAGACCCTGGTGGTCATGTCCGGCCACCCCCTGGGGCTGTTCCACAGCCATAAGCTGGCCCCCCGGTGCATCATCACCAACGGCCTGATGGTGGGGACCTTTGACGACCAGAAGAACTTCAACCGCGCCGCCGCCCTGGGCGTGGCAAACTATGGACAGATGACGGCCGGCGGCTGGATGTATATCGGCCCCCAGGGCATCGTCCACGGGACCTTCAACACCCTGCTCAACGCCGGGCGGCTGAAGCTGGGGATCCCCGCCGACGGGAACCTGGCCGGGCGGCTGTTTGTGTCGGCGGGCCTGGGCGGCATGAGCGGGGCCCAGGGCAAGGCGGCGGAGATCGCCGGGGCCGTGTCCATCATCGCAGAGGTGGACGACTCCCGCATCGAGACCCGGTATACCCAAGGGTGGGTCAGCCAGCGCACCGACAGCCTGGAGGAGGCGTTGGCCATGGCCCGGCGGCACCTGGCGGACCGGACCCCCTGCGCCATCGCCTATCACGGAAATGTGGTGGACCTGCTGGAATACCTGTATGACAACAACGTGCATGTGGATCTGCTCAGCGACCAGACCTCCTGCCATGTGCCCTATGACGGCGGGTACTGCCCCCAGGGGCTGACCTTCGCCCAGCGGACGGAGATGCTGGACCATGACCCGGAGAAGTTCCGGAAGCTGGTGGACAAATCCCTGCGGCGGCACTATGAGATGATCTGCCGGTTCCATGACAGGGGGACGTATTTCTTCGACTACGGCAACAGCTTCCTGAAGGCCGTGTTTGACGCGGGGGTGCGGGACGTGTGCCGCAACGGGGAGAACGACCTGGACGGGTTCGTGTTCCCCTCGTATGTGGAGGACATTCTGGGGCCGTGCCTGTTCGACTTCGGCTATGGGCCCTTCCGGTGGTGCTGCCTGTCCGGCCGCAGCGAGGACCTGGACAAGACCGACGCCGCGGCGGCGGAGTATATCCTGGCCCACAACCGGCGGTATCAGGACTATGACAACTATGTGTGGGTGCGGGACGCTAAGCGCAACCGCATGGTGGTGGGCACCCAGTGCCGCATCCTGTATCAGGACGCCATGGGGCGCATGAACATCGCGCTGAAGTTCAACGAGATGGTGCGCAACGGCGAGATCGGCCCCGTGATGCTGGGCCGGGACCACCACGACACCGGGGGAACGGACTCCCCCTTCCGGGAGACCTCCAACATCAAGGACGGCTCCAATATCATGGCGGACATGGCCACCCAGTGCTACGCCGGAAACGCCGCCCGGGGCATGAGCCTGATCGCCCTGCACAACGGCGGCGGCGTGGGCGTGGGGAAGGCCATCAACGGCGGCTTCGGCATGGTGCTGGACGGCTCGGAGCGGGTGGACACCATCCTGCGCATGAGTATGCCCTGGGACACCATGGTGGGCGTGGCCCGGCGCAGCTGGGCCCGGAACGACAACGCCGTCACCACGGCCATGGAGTATAACCGCCTGTACGCCGGGCAGGATCATATCACCCTGCCCTATACCGCGCCGGAGGATGACGACATCATCGCCGCCGTGCTGCACGGGGTCCGGTAAGGAGGGGCTATGACCACCTATATCACAAACATCGGCCTGCTGGCCACCCCCCGGGGGGATTCCGCCCGGCGGGGACGGCAGCAGGGGGAGATCACCCTGCTGCGGGACGCCTGGGTGGCCGTGGAGGGCGGAAAAATCGCCGCCGTGGGGCAGGGACAGCCTGCCCCGGAGGACGGCGACACCCTTCTGGACGCCGGAGGGCGGCTGATGACCCCGGGATTGGTGGACGCCCATACCCACCTGATCTTCGGCGGCTGGCGGCAGAACGAGCTGGGGCAGAAGCTCCGGGGCGTGCCGTATCTGGACATTCTGGCCCAGGGAGGCGGCATTCTGTCCACCGTCCGGGCCACCCGGGCGGCGTCGGAGGAGCAGTTGGCGCACAAGGCGGAAGCGGTCCTGGCGGAAATGCTGCGGATGGGCGGCTACGGCCTGGAGCCGGAGCAGGAATACAAGCAGCTGCGGGTGATCCGGCGGCTGAACGAGACGCAGCCAGTGGAGCTGGCGGCCACGTTTATGGGGGCCCACGCCCTGCCGGAGGAGTACCGGGGGCGGCGGGAGGACTATATCCGCCTGCTGTGCCGGGAGATGATCCCCTATGCGGCCCGGGAGGGCCTGGCGGAGTTCTGCGACGTGTTCTGCGAGGAGGGCGTGTTCACCGCCCGGGAGAGCCGGACCATCCTGGAGGCGGGACTGGCCCACGGGCTGCGGCCCAAGGTCCACGCCGACGAGATCGCCGCCATCGGCGGCTCCCAGCTGGCGGGAGAGATCGGGGCCATCAGCGCCGAGCACCTGATTGTGTGCCCGCCGGAGGGGATCCAGAGTCTGGCGGCGGGAGGCGCCGTGGCGTGCTGTCTGCCGGCCACCAGCTTCTATCTGGGGGCGGCCTATGCCCCGGCCCGGGAGATGATCGGGGCCGGAGTGCCAGTGGCGGTGGCCACGGACTTCAATCCCGGGTCCTGCCCCGGCAGCAGTCTGCAGCTGGCCATGAACATCGCGTGCCTGAAGTACCGGATGACACCGGAGGAAGTGCTGACGGCGGTGACGCTGAACGCCGCCGCCGCCATCGGCCGGGCCGGAACTATCGGCTCCGTGGAGCCGGGGAAGCAGGCGGATCTGCTGCTGTGGAACGCGCCGGATCTGGATTATGTGTGCTATCGGTTCGGCAGCAACCTGGTGGGCACGGTGATGAAGAAGGGACGGATCGTGCATGAAGAGTAGGAGGAACGGAACATGATCTATATCAACGGACACGACCTGACCATTGAACAGGTCATCGCCGTCTCCCGGCAGGGGGAGACGGTGGCCATCGCGCCGGAGGCGGCGGAGAAGATTCGGGCCGCCCGGGCCTATGTGGACCGGAAGCTGGCGGACAAGGCCGTGGTATACGGCCTGACCACCGGGTTCGGCAAGTTCTCCACGGTGTTTGTGCCGGAGGAGGAGACGGCCCAGCTGCAAAGAAATCTGATCATCTCCCACGCCTGCGGCATGGGGGAGCCTCTGGACACCCGGGTGGTGCGGGCGGCTATGCTGCTGCGGCTGAACGCCCTGGCCCGGGGCAATTCCGGCATCCGCCTGTCCACCATGGAGACGCTTTTGCAGATGCTGAACCGGGGGGTCCATCCGATCATCCCGGAGAAGGGGTCCCTGGGGGCCAGCGGCGACCTGGCGCCCCTGTCCCACATGGTGCTGGTGATGCTGGGCGAGGGCGAGGCGGAGTATCAGGGCCGGGTGATGCCAGGCCGGGAGGCCATGGCCGCCGCTGGCATCGACACCATCCAGCTGGCCGCCAAGGAGGGCTTGGCCCTGATCAACGGCACCCAGATCATGACGGCCATCGCCTGCCAGGCGGTGTATGACGCCCGGGACCTGGCCAAAACGGCGGATATCGCCGCCGCCATGACCTGCCAGGCCCTGCACGGCATCCGGAAGGCCTTCGATCCCAAGGTGCACGCCCTGCGGGGGCAGCCGGGGCAGATCACCGCGGCGGAGAACCTGCGGCGGCTGCTGGAGGGCAGCGGGCTGTCCTTCGACCTGAATCCGGACAAGGTGCAGGACGCCTACGCCATCCGCTGCACGCCCCAGATTCACGGGGCCAGCCGGGACGCCATCGGCTATGTGTGGGGCGTGGTAAGCCGGGAGATCAACGCCGTCACCGACAACCCCCTGATCTTCCCGGAGGAGGACGAGGCCATCTCCGGCGGCAATTTTCACGGGCAGCCGGTGGCCCTGGCCATGGACTTTCTGGGCATCGCCCTGGCGGAATATGCCAACGTGTCGGAGCGGCGGCTGGAGCGGCTGGTGAATCCGGCCCTGTCCGAGGGGCTGCCGGCCTTCCTGACCAATCGCGGCGGGGTGCACTCGGGCTTCATGATCGCCCAGTACGCCGCGGCGTCCATGGTGTCGGAGAGCAAAATCTACGCCCATCCGGCGTCGGTGGACTCCATCCCGTCATCGGCCAACCAGGAGGACCACGTCAGCATGGGCACCACCGCCGCCCGGAAGGCGCTGATGATCCTGGACAACAGCCAGAAGGTGCTGGGCATCGAGCTGTTCGCCGGGGCCCAGGCGGCGTGGCTGCGGGGCGAGGACGGACTGTCCCCGGCCACCCGGGCGGTATACGACCGCATCCGCCAGGCGATCCCGCCGGTGGACCAGGACGTGGTGATGCACCCGCTGATGGTGCAGGCGGATGAGCTGGTGAAGGCCCACGCCATTTCCCGGGCGGCGGAGGCCGTCTGCGGAGAATTGCAGTAAATTTCCCCCAGGGCGGGGCCTGTGGGCCCCGTCCCGGGAAGCGCATAAAAAGAGAGGATAGGGAGGAAAAACATATGATGAAGCTTGTGGAATGCATCCCCAATTTCAGCGTCAGCCGGGAGCGGGACGAGGCCGCCTTCAACGCCCTGGTGGAGACTGCCCAGGCCGTGGCCGGGTGCACGGTGCTGGACGTGCAGTCCGACGGCACCCACAACCGGTGCGTGTTCACGCTGGTGGGGTCCCCGGAGGGCATCGGCGAGGCGGCGTTCCGGCTGGCCAAGCGGGCCATGGAGGTCATCGACATGACCAAACACCAGGGCGCTCATCCCCGGATGGGGGCCACGGACGTGATCCCCTTTGTGCCCACCATGGACATGACCGTGGAGGAGTGCGTGGAGCTTTCCCGGCAGGTGGCCCGGCGCATCTGGGAGGAGCTGGGGATTCCCAGCTTCCTGTATGAGGAGTCGGCCACGGCTCCGGGGCGGGTGAACCTGGCCAAGATCCGGAAGGGGCAGTTCGAGGGAATGCCCGAGAAGCTGCTGGAGCCGGAATGGGCCCCGGATTTCGGCCAGCGGAAAATCCACCCCACCGCCGGGATCATCGCCATCGGCGCGCGGATGCCGCTGGTGGCCTTCAACGTGAACCTGGACACGGACAACGTGGAGATCGCCAAGTCCATTGCCAAGGCCATCCGGGGCTCCTCCGGCGGGTTCAAGTTCTGCAAGGCCATCGGCCTGCTGCTGGAGGACCGGAACGTGGCCCAGGTGTCCATGAACATGGTGAACTATGAGGGGACGCCGCTGTACTACGCCTATGAGATGATCCGGGCCCTGGCGGACCGGTGGGGCGTGCGCATCATCGGCACGGAGCTGGTGGGTCTGACCCCGGCCAAGGCGCTGATCGACTGCGCGGAATACTATCTGAAGCTGGAAAACTTCGACTGCCACAAGCAGGTGATGGAGTATCACCTGGTGGGGATGGAATAAGGAGGACGCTATGCAGCTTGCTGAATTGACGGTGCGGGGGTTTGCGGACCTGCTGGGTTCCGACGCGCCCGCGCCCGGCGGCGGCTCCGCCGCCGCTCTGGCCGGGGCCTTGGGGGCGGCGCTGACCGCCATGGTGGGGTCCCTGACCGTGGGACGGAAGAAGTACGCCGAATTTGACGGCCTGGCCCGGGAGACCCTGGAAAAGGCCCGGGACCTGGAGCACCGGTTCCTGGACGTGATGGAGCGGGACACGGAGGCCTTCAACGCGGTGTCCGCCGTGTTTGCCATGCCCAAGGGCACAGATCAGGAGAAGGAGGCCCGGGCCGCAGCCATGCAGGAGGCCCTGCAGGGCTGCACAAAGACGCCCTTTGAGATGATGGAGCTGTCTCTGGAGGCGCTGCGGCTGACGGATGGGCTGGTGGACCGGTCCAACGCCAGCGCCGCCAGCGACCTGGGCTGCGCGGCCCTGCATCTGGGGTCCGCCGTGCAGGGGGCGTGGCTGAACGTGCTCATCAACCTGGGGAGCATCCGGGACGCGGCCTTCGCCGCCCAGTACCGCACCCGGGGCCAGATCCTGCTGGATGAGGCCCTGCCGCTGGCGCAGAGCATCTATGACCGGGTGCTGAAAGCAGTGCAGGGATAATCATATAATAAGCCCTCCGGCCACGCCGGAGGGCTTCAGTCTGTCAAAAAACTACCCAACCGGCCCTATTTCTGCTATAATAGAGGAAACAGAGGTGTTTTCATGGAAGGCTGGAGAAAAGACGCGCGGCACGAGCCGATCATTGTAGATTTGGATGCACTAGTTCCGAAAGGCCATCTGCTGCGGAAGATTGAGAAGGTCATGGACTATGAGTGGCTGTATGAACGACTGAACCCGTACTACTGTCATGACAACGGACGCCCCGGAACCGGTCCGGTGGTGCTGATCAAAATGGTACTCATTCAGCACCTGTTCGGCATTGCCCGCGCCCATGATGCCCATGTCCAGGGTGAACACGAAGAAATAGTCGCCGAACACGTTGAACACGCCGCCGAACAGCACCGCCTTGGTGGCCAGGGCCGGGTCGCCGTCGTTGCGCAGAAACGCCGACATCAACTGGGTGAACAGGAAGCTGGGCACCACAAACTTGATGGAGAACAGATACGCCCGGGCCAGCGGCAGCAGGGTCTCCTCCGCGCCGAACAGCGTCAGGAGCTGGCGGTCAAAGAGAATCAGCGCCGCCCAGGAGAGAAGGGACAGGACCGCCGTTGCCAGGACTGCCGCCGTGAAATACTCGTTGGAGCGCTTTTCGTTGCCGGGGCCTGACCCCGCAGGGTGCTCAGCAGCACGCTGCCGCCGATGCCGGTGAGAAGGCCCAGACTATAAATAATGTTCCAGACCGGGGCCACCACGGCCAGGGCTGCCGTGCCGGTGGGGCCCTGATACTGGCCCACCATGGCGGCGTCCACCACGCCGTAGATAGAGGTGATCAGGGCGCTGCCGAAGGCGGCGGCGAGATACTTAAAGTAGATGGGACGAATTTTGTCCGTCAGGAAATTCATACGGCTGCCTCCTTGGGAATGAAGATGCAAAGCGCAGGCCCGGAACGAAAAAAAGCCGGATAAAGCACAGGCATTTCAGCCTGTTGCCTTATCCGGCTCGTCATTTCCAGCGAATGACTTGCCCTCCGAGCAAGCGAGGGGTGTTATAGCCGCTTTTGCCCGGAATGTCAAGCACTTTGCGGAACTTATGGAGTTACTTTTCGCCGTACCAGCAGCGGACGAAGGCGGCCAGGCCCGGGATCAGGTCCTTGATCTGGTGGCCGGAGGTGTTGACGCACAGGTGGTACGTCTCCTTGGCGCCCCACTTGGAGTCGGCGAACATCTGACGGTACTGGGCGCGGTTCTTGTCCACCTGCTTCATGCGGCGGGCAATGTCGTTGCGGGACAGGTGCTCCCCCTCCGGGGCCCGGTCGATGCAGCGCTGGATCTTGGACTCGGCGTCGGCATAGACGAACAGGTTCAGGGGATGATAGTCCTTCAGGATCACGTCGGCGCAGCGGCCCACGATGACGCAGTCCCCCTGCTTGGCGAAGTTCTCAATGATCTGCTGCTGGGCGGCGGCTACCTGGAAGCCCTGGTCCATGATCTGCACCGGGGGCATGGCGAAACGGTGGCCGATGGTCGTGGGGTAGGCGGCCTCGATGCACTTTTCAGAGATGTTGGCCACATACCGCTCATCGAAGCCGTGCTCCTTGGCGATGAGCTCGATGATCTCGTGATCGTAGCAATGGATGCCCAGCTCCTCGGCCAGGCGCTTGCCCAGCTCGCGGCCGCCGGAGCCGAATTCACGGCTGATGGTGATGATTTTCATGATATTTCCACTCCTCTCAAAGCATCAAAAGGTGACAGGTTTAATACTCATAGCAGCTGCCGCCCACGAACTCGCGGACGATGGAGTTGCGGGGAACATAGTGGGTGTGCAGCGGAGGAACCCCGCCCACTACCTTCATCAGGTCCGTCAGGCCGTGCTTTTCCAGGTACTCCGGGGTCAGCTCCTGACGGAACTGGGGAATCTCGTTGAGGTATTTGGCCAGGATGCAGGGCTCGTAATCGTGGAAGGTGTCGATATGAATGGCGGCGTTGCCCTTGTGGGGCATGATGTAGTTGATCTCACCCCGGTCCACGCTCTCGGCCCGCTCCACGGTTTCCTGCAGGGAGTGGCCCCGGGTGTTATAGTCCCGGATCAGGCGGCGGGCCACCCGCAGCTGCTCGGGGCGGACGATTCTGTCGTCGTTGGTGATGATACGGGTCCGGGGGGCCACATACACGCCGTTGGCGATGCCCCGGAGCTTGTCAAAGATCAGGGGATTGAGCATGTGGATGCCCTCGGCGATGACGATGCAGTCCTTTTCACCCTGCATCTTCCTGTAGCCGCCGGTGGTGCCGTTTTTGAAGTCATACCAGGGAATATCGGCCTCCATGCCGTCCAGCAGCTGGGAGATGCAGGTCAGCAGGGTGTCCACGTCCACGCAGTAGGGAGACTCCCAGTCTGTGGCCTCGGGCGGACGCTTGTCCAGCGGCAGGAAGAAATTGTCCATGCTCAGCAGGCACACCTTGACTCCTAGATTCTGCAGGTATTCCTGAAGCCGCATGGCGGTGGTGGTCTTGCCGGAGCCGGAGGGACCCGTCAGGGCAACCACGGGCTTTTCCTGGCGATTGGACAGGATCGCCGCCGCAGCGGCGCTGATCTTGTCGTGAAATACTTCCTCGCAGCGCAAAACGAACTGCGTCTCATTGCGCATGGCGTAATTGATGTTTTCCAGGTCGATGACGCGCATTAACAGATGCTCCTCTCGTAAAATACTACCTATCCATCCTATAATACAGTACATTATACCACGAAGCGGCGGCGGCTGCAAGTGAAAAAACCCACCGGCGGGCGGGGGATTCAATCCTGCCGGGTGAAGGACACGGAGTAGGCTCCCAGCACCTGGCAGCAGGGGATGGCGGCGGCGTTTTCCGCCGTCAGCGGCAGGCGGGGATAGGCGGTCCTGCTCCACGCCGTAGGCCATGACAAATTGCGTGATGTCCATGGGAGTATCTCCTCGTATAGCACAATTCCCCGGACGGCGCAACGGCTGCGCCGCCGGGGAGGCTTTTTCATTGGGGAAATTCCAGGCTGCGGCGGAAGCTGTTTTCTCCCAGGGATGTGATGTCCCCGGCTATGACCTGGTCGCCGCAGACAAACAGGTTTGCCTGGACCCCCCGGGGAGCATCGGGATAGTTCAGCACCGTGTAGGTATACCGGGTAACGGTTTTGCCGCCGCACCGGTCAAAGGGCAGGCCCAGTCCCTTTTGCAGGGCCGCATACTCCACATGGGCAGACAGGTCCTCCGGCAGCAGGAGACTCAGCGTCTCCAGAGGCTCCGGCGTCACCTGCCAGCCCAGGCTCTCCAGATAGGCTACCCGGGCGGCATTGTCGGCGGCCTGTACCGGCTCCGTCCCGCCGCTGTCCCGCTGACAACCGGGAATCACAAACAGTAGCGTCAGGGCCGCCAGGACCCCCAGGGCGGCGGCTGCCAGCTGCCGCCGCTTCATGAATACCACCATACCATCACCTCGTACATTTCTTATTCCATTTTGCCCAAAACTATGCTATGCTTACGGAAGAAATTGCAGGAGGTGCAGATATGGAGCGGCTGGACAAAATCCTGGCCGGAACCGGACGGTGGTCCCGGCGGGAGGTAAAGGAGCTGGTGCGCCAGGGCCGGGTGCGGGTGGACGGCCAGACCGCCCGGACGGCGGAGGAGAAGGTGGACCCGGAGGCGGCCGCCATCACCGTGGACGGCCAGCCGGTGGAGACGGAGCGGTTCACCTATGTGATGCTGCACAAGCCCGCCGGGGTGCTGTCCGCCACCGAGGACAGCCGCCAGCAGACGGTGCTGGACCTGCTGCCCCCGGAGCTGCGGCGGCGGGGCCTGTCGCCGGTGGGGCGGCTGGACAAGGACACGGAGGGCCTGCTGCTGCTGACCAATGACGGGGCCCTGGCCCATCGGCTGCTCTCGCCCAAGTCCCATGTGGACAAGGTGTACTATGCCCGGGTGGAGGGGGCGCTGGAGCCTGCCGATGCTGCGGCCTTCGCCGCCGGAATGACCCTGGGGGATGGACTGGAGTGCCTGCCCGCCGGGCTGGAGATTTTGTCGCCGGGGGAGTGCCTGGTGACCCTGCGGGAGGGGAAGTTCCACCAGGTCAAGCGGATGCTGGCGGCCCGGGGAAAGCCGGTGACGTACCTGAAGCGGCTGTCCATGGGCCCCCTGCGGCTGGACCCGGAGCTGGCTCCCGGGGCCTTCCGGATGCTGACGGCGGAGGAGAAAAAAGCTCTTGCGGACTGCCGGTAGAGGCGTTTATCGACATAACTGCAAAAAAATTTCCAGGAAATTTGTAGAAAAGATAAAAAAATACTTGCAAATCCGTGATTCTGACGATATAATAGGGGTAACGGCCTGACAGTTTGCACAAAATACCCACAGCCCAAATCATCGGCGGGAGGAACAAGAATGTCTGGAAGAATTTTTCAAAATGTTGTGCTGCAATTCAAGGAGACCACGGACCGCACCATCGGCGTTATCGACTCCGAGGGCACGGTGATCGCGTGCAGCGAGCTCACCGGTATCGGCAAGAAGTGGACCAAATATGTGGAGCCTATCGCCGCGGCGGAGGGCAACTGCGTGACCATGGAGGGCAAGACCTTCAAGGCCATGCCCGGCTGGGGCACCCACTTTGACTATGCGGTTTTCACCAGCGGCGACGACAGCGTGGGACGCACCGTGTGCTCCATGGCCTGCGTGGCCCTGAACGCCGCCAAGGTCTATTATGAGGAAAAGCACGATAAGGGCTCCTTTATTAAGAACATCATCTCGGATAATATCCTGATCAGCGATATCTACATGCGGGCCAAGGAGCTGCATGTGGCGGCGGAGGTGCCCCGGGGCGTGTTTGTCATCCGCCCGGTGGACGACCGGGCCGAGGCCATTCCCGTGGACGTGGTGCAGAATATGTTCCCGGACCGGCAGAATGATTTCGTGCTGAGCGTGGGCGACGACGATGTGGCCCTGATCCACCAGATGCCCGAGGGCGCCTGCGGCAAGGACCTGGAAAAGGTGGCCGCCTCCATCGAGGAGGCCCTGCGGGTGGACGGCGAGAGCACCGTGTTCGTGGGCATCGGCACCCTGGCCCTGCACCTGCGGGATCTGGCCAAGGCCTATAAGGAGGCCCAGATCGCCATTGAGGTGGGCAAGGTCTTTGACACCGAGCGCTATGTCATCAACTATGAGAACCTGGGCATCGGCCGGCTGATCTATCAGCTGCCCACCACCCTGTGCGAGATGTTCCTGCAGGAGGTTTTCAAGAAGAACCCCATCGACGCCCTGGATCAGGAGACGCTGTTCACCATCTATAAGTTCTTCGAGAACAACCTGAACGTGTCCGAGACGGCCCGGAAGCTGTTTGTCCACCGGAATACCCTGGTGTACCGGCTGGAGAAGATCAAGAAGCTCACGGGGCTGGACCTGCGGGAGTTTGATGATGCCATCACCTTCAAGGTAGCGCTGATGGTGAAGAAGTACCTCACCAGCCGGGGAATCGACGCGTAAAAGACAATAAAAATCCTGTCCCCACGGGGACAGGATTTTTTGCGCCGTCTCATCGACCCCAGGCCGACAGAAGGTCCAGATGATCCCGCAGCTGTTCCTGGCCGCAGTACAGGAACACGGCCACCTGGCCGCCCCGGCCCAGGGCCGCTATCTGCCAGAGGCCCTCCGGCTCCCGGGCCAGAAGCACAAAGTCCAGCCCCGGATGATCCAGGGTCTCATAGCTCCAGGACAGGTTCACCAGCCGGTACTGCTCCATCTGGGCCTGGGCCACGGACCGGGCCATGGAGGGCAGCAGCAGGCGGAAATACATGGCCTCCAGCTGAGGCGCGTAGCAGCTTGCGCCGTTTTCCGGGCTGCGGGCCTGCTGGGTGACGGAATACCAGGCCGGGGCCAGCAGGGAATGCTCCCTGTAAGCCCGGGAATCGTGTCCGGAGGATGGGTCAAACAGGACCACCGGGGTGCTCTCCAGCTCCTGCAGCTCCACATAGGGCTGCCGGAAGTCCTCCAGGGGGACGCCCCGGCGCTCCATCCACTGTCCCGCCAGCAGCAGTGCCAGCAGGAAAACCGCCGCCAGGGAGATCACATTTTCCCACACGATCCTTCTGCTGGGTCCGGCGGAGGGCGGCATATCCATCCCCAGCCGCAGGGCCTGACAGGTCCGGCGCAGCAGTCTCGCGTTCCGGCAGCTTCTGCCGAATGCCACCCCCTGGCACAGCAGCAGCACCAGAAACGTCGGGTCAAATACCCGCAGCCACACCAGCGGCAGACCGCCCCGGGCCGCCATACCCCCGCTCCAGAACAGCAGCAGCCACACGGATACGGCAGCCAGGACCACCCCCAGCAGCAGGCTGCGCTGCCAGGCCCGGCGCGCGGCCCGCTCCAGCCGCTCCAGGGAAAGGCCCCGGCTTTCGTGGTCGGAGTACAGTTCCACGGCGGCGGGGTCCGCCGTGGAAAACAGCCAGCACCCGGCGGGGGCCACGTTCAGGGCATATGACCAGCCCGCCCTTCGATACAGCTCCTGCTGCTCCTCCGTGGGAGCCGTCCTGCCCCGGTCATAGGGCTCCAGGCGGAACCGGGTGCCGGGCACGCCGTCGGTGGTAAAGACCGCCCAGCTGCCGATGGACACCGGAAACAGCCCGGCGTTGGCCTGCTCCTCCAGCCAGGCCTCCAGCCCCCGGATGTCACAGGGGTATACCGGAAGTATTTTCCTCACTTTTCTTGCTCGGTCCATGCGCTCTCCTCCTCTCCGTCCTCCACGCAGGCCCTCAGCCGCGCCAGCTCCTCCCGGAAGGCGGCCCGGCCCGCTTCCGTGATCTGATAGCTGCGCTTGCGGCCCTGAATCTCCGTCTCCCGGATCAGGCCCTCCTCCTGAAACTTCCCCAGCAGGGTGTACAGGGTCCCGGGGCCCAGCCGCACCCGGCCATGGGTTTTCCGCTCCACAAACTCCGTGATCTCGATGCCGCACATCTGTCCCCGCAAAAAGGACATCAGCACATAGAACATGGACTCGGTCAGAGTCCCCCGCTCCTTCATGGCCGCGTTCCACCTCCTTCCAGTGTTTTTTCACTTAATATCGCGCCGCGATATTGTATGCTACCATTATAATATCGCCACGCGATATTGTCAAGGGCCCCGGAGCGTAAAAAAAGCGTGCTGCCCGCAGGCAGCACGCTTTTTGGGATTAAATCAGTCCTTGCGCAGGAGATTGTTGTCCTCGAAATAGTCGATGCGCATGGCGTGACGGACGTCGTGAAGGGTGGCGGCCGCCGTCCTGCGGGCGGTCTCGCTGCCGGCCCGGAGAATTTCGTACACGTCGGGCAGACGCTTCTCCCAATCCTCCCGGCGCTGGCGGATGGGGGCCAGTTCCGCCTGGAGGACATTGTTCAGGAACTTCTTGACCTTCACATCCCCCAGGCCGCCCCGCTGATAGTGGGCCTTCAGCTCATCCAGCCCGCTGTATTCCGGCAGGAACTCCGGGAAATACTCCGGGCGGCAGAAGGCGTCCAGATAGATGAAGACGGGGTTCCCCTCGGTGTGGCCGGGGTCCTCCCGGCGCAGATGGGTGGGGTCGGTGAACATGGACATGACCTTGGTGCGGATGTCCTCGGGACTGTCGGACAGGTAGATGCAGTTGCCCAGGGACTTGCTCATCTTGGCCTTGCCGTCGATACCCGGCAGGCGCAGGCAGGCCTGGTTCTTGGGCAGGATGATCTGGGGGTCCACCAGGGTGTCGCCATAGACGGCGTTGAACTTGTGGACGATCTCCTTGCACTGCTCCAGCATGGGCAGCTGATCCTCGCCCACGGGGACGGCGGTGGCCCGGAAGGCGGTGATGTCCGCCGCCTGGCTGATGGGATAGCAGAAGAAGCCCACAGGGATGCTGGCCTCAAAGTTGCGCATCTGAATCTCCGCCTTGACGGTGGGGTTGCGCTGGACCCGGGACACGGTGACCAGGTTCATATAATAGAAGGTCAGCTCTGTCAGTTCCGGGATCATGGACTGGATGAACAGGGTGGACTTCTCCGGGTCCAGGCCGCAGGCCAGATAGTCCAGAGCCACGTTCATGATGTTCTGGCGGACCTTTTCCGGGTGCTCGGCGTTGTCGGTAAGGGCCTGGGCGTCGGCGATCATGATATAGATCTCGTCGAACTTGCCGGAGTTCTGAAGGGCCACGCGCTCCTTCAGGGAGCCCACATAGTGGCCCACGTGCAGGCGGCCGGTGGGCCGGTCGCCGGTGAGGATGATCTGTTTCATATAACGCTCCTTCTGCGGCGCTTCAAAGGGGGAAAGCGCCGGGTATTTTTCCTTATTATAAGCGCTGGCGGCTGCTTCGTCAACATTTTTGCCGCCGAAGAGGGGAATTTTCCCGGAAAACCGGGGTTGACAAACCCTGGCAGAGCGGGTACAATATCCTTGATTTTCGCAAAAGACTGCGAAGGGAAAAAGACGGAGCAGGACCCCCTGAAGAGAGCCGGCGGCTGGTGCGAGCCGGCGGAGGCGCTCCGTTGTACTGGCCCCGGAGTTTCCCGCCTGAACAGGGCGGGACGATCGCGCCCCGTTACAGGCGCCCCGAGCGCGGAGTGTAAGACTCCGCGGAAGCAGGGTGGTACAGCGAGTGATTTCGCCCCTGACCGCGTTATACGGTCGGGGGATTTTTCTTGTCATATTTATCATCAGAAGGAGAAAAGCATATGAAGTACGATTTTGCCGCCATTGAGAAAAAGTGGCAGAAGCGGTGGGAGGAGACCAAGCCCTATGCCGCCGTCACCGGGGACAAGCGCCCCAAGTTCTACGGGCTCATCGAGTTCCCCTATCCCTCCGGTCAGGGCCTGCACGTGGGTCATCCCCGGCCCTTTACCGCCATGGACATCGTCACCCGGAAAAAGCGCATGGAGGGCTACAACGTTCTGTTCCCCATCGGGTTTGACGCCTTCGGCCTGCCCACGGAGAACTACGCCATCAAGAACCACATCCACCCGGCCATCGTCACCAAGCAGAACATCGCCAACTTCACCAGCCAGCTGAAAATGCTGGGCTACGGCTTCGACTGGGACCGGGTGGTGGACACCACGGACCCCAACTATTACAAGTGGACCCAGTGGATCTTCCTGCAGATGTTCAAGAAGGGCCTGGCCTATAAGACCACCATGCCCGTGAACTGGTGCACCAGCTGCAAGTGCGTGCTGGCCAACGAGGAAGTGGTCAACGGCGTGTGCGAGCGCTGCGGCAGCGAGGTCATCCGCAAGGAAAAGAGCCAGTGGATGCTGAAGATCACTGCCTATGCCCAGCGGCTGCTGGACGATCTGGAGGACGTGGACTTCATCGAGCGGGTGAAGATCCAGCAGCGCAACTGGATCGGCCGCTCCACCGGCGCGGAGATCACCTTCGACACCAACGTGGGCGACCGGGTCACGGTGTACACCACCCGGGCCGATACCCTGTTCGGTACCACCTATATGGTCATCTCCCCGGAGCACCCCCTGCTGAAGGAGTGGCAGCCCAAGATTAAGAATTGGGACGCCGTGGCCGCCTATCAGGAGGAGGCTGCCCACAAGTCCGATTTTGAGCGGGGCGAGCTGAACAAGGAAAAGACCGGCGTCCGGCTGGAGGGCATTGAGGCCATCAACCCCGTGACCCACAAGCCCCTGCCCCTGTTCGTGTCCGACTATGTCCTCATGGGCTACGGCACCGGCATCGTCATGGGCGTTCCCGGCCACGACCAGCGCGACTGGGAGTTTGCCACGAAGTTCGGCCTGCCCATCATCGAGGTGGTCAAGGGCGGCGACGTCACCAAGGAGGCCTTTGTGGCCAAGGACGACAGCGCCGTGATGGTGAACTCCGGGTTCCTCAACGGCATGACCGTGAAGGAAGCCATCCCCGCCATGAAGAAGTATGTGGTGGAGCAGGGCTTCGGCAAGGAGAAGATCAACTATAAGCTCCGGGACTGGGTGTTCTCCCGCCAGCGGTACTGGGGCGAGCCTATCCCCCTGGTGAACTGTCCCAAGTGCGGCTGGGTGGCCCTGCCGGAGGAGCAGCTGCCGCTGGTCCTGCCCCAGGTGGAGAGCTATGAGCCCACCGACGACGGCGAAAGCCCCCTGAGCAAGATGACCGACTGGGTCAACACCACCTGCCCCTGCTGCGGCGGTCCCGCCAAGCGGGAGACCGATACCATGCCCCAGTGGGCCGGCTCCAGCTGGTACTTCCTGCGGTATATGGACCCCCACAACGACAAGGCCCTGGCCAGCAAGGAGGCCCTGGAATACTGGAGCCCCGTGGATTGGTACAACGGCGGCATGGAGCACACCACCCTGCACCTGCTGTACTCCCGGTTCTGGCACAAGTTCCTGTATGACATCGGCGTGGTGCCCACCAAGGAGCCCTATGCCAAGCGCACCAGCCACGGCATGATCCTGGGCGAGGGCGGCGAGAAAATGTCCAAGTCCCGGGGCAACGTGGTCAATCCCAACGACATCGTGGCCCAGTACGGCGCGGACACCATGCGCCTGCACATTATGTTCATCGGCGACTTTGAAAAGGCTGTCACCTGGTCCAACGAGGCCGTGAAGGGCTCCAAGCGTTTCCTGGACCGCTGCTGGAACCTGATGGACCTGGCCCAGGACAGCGACGAAATTTCCGAAAAGAACGAGGCCCTGATCCACAAGACTATCAAGAAGGTCACCGCCGATATCGACGACCTGAAGATGAACACCGCCATTGCCGCCCTGATGGCCATGGTCAACGAGTTCTATTCTTCCGGCCTGACCCGTGGCGACCTGCAGCAGCTGATGCTGCTGCTGTCCCCCTTCGCGCCCCACATGGTAGAGGAGATGTGGGAGCTTACCGGCTATGCCGCCAAGACCGGCAAAATGGCCATGCAGATGCCCTGGCCCACCTATGACGAGGGCAAGACCGTGGACACCCATGTGGACATGGCCATCCAGGTCAACGGCAAGCTCAAGGGCGCCGTCACCGTCCCCGCCGGCAGCGGCCAGGAGACCGTCATGGCCGCCGCCATGGAGCTGGACAAGGTCAGAAAGGCCACCGAGGGCATGACCGTGGTGAAGACCATCCTGGTGAAGGACAAGCTCATGAACCTGATCGTCAAGCCTGCGAAATAATCGGAATCGTAAAAAATGTTGGAAAACGGCTTGACAAGGCAGGGCCTACACAGTATAATGCTATTGTTAAAGTCATGTCCAATGACTCTTAAAGAGTATCCTGGATCGAGCCGGATACATCGGAGGGAGGGAAAATAGATGTCCGAAGTCCACGTCAAGGAAGGCGAGTCCCTGGACAGCGCTCTGAAGCGTTTTAAGAGAAGCTGCGCCAAGGCAGGCGTCCTGGCTGAAGTGCGGAGAAGAGAGTGCTACGAAAGCCCCAGCGTCAAGCGCCGCAAGAAGTCCGAGGCTGCCCGCAAGAACAGAAACAAGAGATATTATTAATCGTCTCAAAAAGCGTGCTGGACGTTGTGTTCAGCACGCTTTTTACCGATTCAGGGGACAACGCTCCTTTTGGGGGAGTTATTCTGACAGGCGGCCCGGCATGCCGGTGCATCTGCTAAGTCGGAGGTATAAAAATGTCATTGCAGCTGAGCATCCGGAAATATGAGGAAAAAGATTTTGAGCGCCTGTGTCAGGTCCACGATCCGGCCCGGAAAAGTGAGCTGGAGTATGCCGGCCTGCCGGCGGCCTTTCTGCCGCTGTCCATCGCCGCGGAAAGAGAGGGCTTGTTTGAATATCAGGTCTATGTGGCCGAGGATAAGGGACTGGTGGTGGGCTTCATAGCATTTTCGGACACGGAGCTGGCGTGGCTTTATGTGGACCGGAGCTGCGCCCGGCAGGGAGTCGGGTCAGAGCTGATGCGTTTTGCGCTGGAGAGAGTGCAGGATGACGCGGAGATCGAAGTTCTGGACGGGAATGAACCGGCTCTGGCTCTGTATGCCAAATTCGGATTTACCACGGTCCGGATGGTGACAGGCGTAATGCCCGGAAATGAAAGCTTTCCGGTGACCGTACATGTGCTGGAGCGGCAATAACCGTGCGCGGCTTATAAAAAGGGAATCCTTCCGTTTGGGTACGATGTATCAAAACGGAGGGATTTTATCTTTCCCCGGCGAACAGCGGCTCCAGAAGGTCCTCCACCTCCGGCAGCATCACCAGGGCATCCCGGATGCCCAGCTGACGGGCCAGGTCCAGCTTCCGGCGAAGGGTCCGGGCGTCGTCAAAAAGGACGAAGTGGGTCTGCCCCTGCCGGGTCAGGGTGAAATACCGGGCGCACAGGGCGTCGGAATAGAAGGTGGGGCGGCCTGCGGCCAGGGCCTCCAGCTGGGGAAGGGTCAGGGGCGTGCCCTGACCTCCGGGGCAGGGGAGGGGGAAGTCCATGGCCAGCCGCTGCAGGTCCAGGGCCAGGTGCTCCGCCCCGTATTGGTCCACCGCCTGGGTCAGCCGGCCCTCCAGCGTTCCGCCGGACAGGGCGGTGCACAGCAGTATCGTTGCCCCGGCGACAGGGTAGTGCTCCGGGACATACAGGGTCCGGCCGCAGGAGGCCAGCAGGGGAGAAAGCACCTCCAGCAGGGCCAGTCGGTCCGGCCGGGCGGGCGGGTCAAAGTCCGCCGCCGCCCCGGCGTAGCCCCGCCGCAGGCAGGCCCGGGCAATCTGCCGGGCCAGGCGGTC
>ERZ791744.402-NODE-402-length-45019-cov-2.945467_pt1 | contig 45019 bp, 35 predicted proteins | sample MGYA00510039_ERZ791744 | MGnify/ENA primary metagenome ERZ791744 (study PRJEB30046, sample SAMN00791969) | human gut metagenome | study: EMG produced TPA metagenomics assembly of the A metagenome-wide association study of gut microbiota in type 2... | reverse complement strand
AAAAGAATTCGCCAGTCGGAGAAGAGAAAACTCGAGAACCGCTACTGGGCAAAAACAGCAAGAAATGCAGTCCGTCGCGTGCGCAAGATGACAGACAAGGCTGAGGCTGAAGCCGCATACAACAAGATCAGCGCTCTTCTTCAGCGTCTTGGCCGCAAGAATGTGATCTCAAAGAGCAAAGCCGCTAACCTCTGCAGCGGTCTGGCCAAGCATATCAATAAATTAGGCTAAGATAGAATATTCGGACCTGATCATGCGCGGGATTGAAACCCCGCGTGCCAAGATTCAGTCCGGATCAGTGTAGGCCCATTCGTCTATCGGTTAGGACGAGAGATTTTCATTCTCTAAAGAGCAGTTCGACTCTGCTATGGGCTACTCCCCAAATCCATCCTATCCCGGAGGTCGGTGTCCGCAACGGTGCCGACCTTCAAATTTTTTATCCCTATCCGTTGTGTCGTCAATGCGAATGAAATTATTTAACAGTATCTGCCGACGTGCAGTAAGACAGCTGGGTAAATGGCGCATGATTTCTCCCAGGCGGACATCAGTGCTTCTTTACAGGATCGCAATCGGACGTTCCCCCGATCTTGACAATCCCCGCGACATGAATGAAAAGATTCTGGCGTTGTCATTCGGCTCGGATACGTCCAGATGGAGCCTGCTTGCAGACAAATACGGTGTCAGGGAGGAACTGGCCGCCATGGGTCTCGGAGATATTCTGGTACCGTTATATCAGGTGGCCGACAGTGCGGATGAAATGGATTTTGACAGTCTTCCCGACAGTTTTGTGCTAAAGACTACAGACGGTTTCTCCCGTACGCTTGTCGTGAGAGATAAAAATAAAGCGGATCTCGACGGGATCCGGTCCACACTTCGAAAATGGATGAAAGAACGGAGTGTGGGAGATGAGCCGCATTATTCACGCATACGGCGCCGTATAATAGCCGAGAAACTTCTGCCGGCTCCGGAAGGCTTCGGTCCTACGGACTATAAGATAATATGCTGTAACGGCGAACCTCTTTATTGTTTTGTCTGTAGTAACCGCATGACTACATTTAAGCCGGATCTGAAAATATATGGTTTGCCGGACTGGCGAGATCTACATGGCATTACAGAGGGTCTTGAAGGTGCGGACGTACCTCCTCCTGTTCATCTTGAATTAATGATGAAATATTCCCGCTTACTGGCCCGGGAATTTCCATTGGTACGTATTGATTTTTATGAAGTAGAAGATAGAGTGTGGTTCGGAGAAGTGACTTTTACGTCCTCGGCCGGGCGTATGGTAGAGCTGAAGCAGGAATTATTGACCGAGATCGGAGATAAAGTCAGAATGCCCGGGATGGAAAATCAGATATAGGTGTCCAATGTGACCGCTAACCTTTCGGAAAGAGAGGTGGAATCGAACATCTCCTCCCATCTTGAGAGGGCAGCCTGCCCCATACGCTCTCTCAAAGAAGAATCGTAAATGATGCCGGATAGCCTGCGGGCTGTTTCGGAGATATCGATATCGCGAGGCAACATGACCGCGCATTCCGGGGTCGCCAGTTCTCCGACCGATCCGACATCTGTGGTTATCACCGGTATACCATACGACATAGCTTCGCCCATGCTGATGGGTATGCCTTCCGAAGAACTCATCATGACAAACCAGTCAGGTGCTTCGCAGGCATAGCGGCGCTGGATCTCCAGATTGTCAAGGGCTCCCTCGAAGCGGATGTCCAGATTCGGGCATCGGAGTCCGTCTGCCTTTGCCACAAGCGCCGGCATGCATTCTCCGTCTCCTATTATTGTCCACACTATCTTTACTGCCGGATTAAGTGCCGCCGTCTCAGCAAGAACATCCATAATAAGGTCTAAACGTTTTATCGGGTCGAGACGGGCCACAGTCATAAAAGAAACGGATTTTCCGGCAGTCACACTGTTATGCCCGGGTTTTTCCGGTGTGAAGGCACGCATGGAACCGAGAGGTATATACAGGAATTTCTCAGCATGTTCCGGGAATCTTTCTTTCAGATATTCGAGTCCGCGTGTAGAGATGGTAAAAACATTATCGACAGATTTCAGCAACCGCTTGCGGATCCGGCGTGAGCGGAACACCATCTGTTCGTCATAGATGTCGGATGTGTGGGCGCGTGTGGCCATATGCCAGCCCTCTATGGAGGCGAGTCTTGCCAAGGCCGCCCCGGAATTGTGAAACCACAGACTATAAAGCACCGTATTCCGTGGGGTCAGCCCCGCTTTTCTTGCCGTTTTTCTGACCACCCGACCGATGGTAACGGTATTTATGGCCTGGAAAAGCCCTTTTATCCATTGTGCCGGGGTGCGGGCCTCCCCGATCATTGTCCAGAGAGAACGTATGACAAAAGGATGGAAGATATATGAGATCTTGAGGAGCCGGGAATGATTCAGACGGTCTTCCATAAGAGACCAGTCAGCCTCGACTCCTTCGGGCAGCATGGATTCATATCCCTTGTCGCGTGTCGTACGGTCACAGGGCATTAGAATAATTCTTGAAAACCGCCTGCGCAATGCCGGCAGCTCGGAGTCGACAAACGCTTTTTCCGAATACAGGTCTCCCGGAAACTCATTGGTGCAATATATAAGTGTTTTTTTCATTCTCGGCTACGGCGCAAGGCGGAAACTATAGGCCGCGCCATTTTCCATATTAACGGACAAGATGATAAAAACATATATAATTTGCCTTTTCGTGCGAGGGCAATACCAGTCTCGCGAAGCAAAGATTTCAGTCGTGACCTTCTTTCGGGGGCGCCTGTACGGAAAGCCATTGCCGCGAGATGTGTCGCCGTGTCGGTATATAATCCCGACATCGCTTCCCGCGAGACATGGAAATGGTCCTGAAGTATCAGCGTCTGTCTCAATGCCGCAAGAGAATAATCAAACCTGTTTTCCGCACTTCTGCGATGCGAGACGGATTCATGGCCTACAGTATAATGAAGCGTGACCTGCGGCAATATCACAATCCGGCCCGAGGATGCCATTGCGAGCAGGATCTGCTGATCCTCGCAGGTGTAGGCCGGATTGATGAAGATATCGGGATAACTTTCTATCTGAGCCGCCAGAAGATCCTTCCGGTACAGAGCCGAGCAGAGGTGTATCATCTTTTCCTGGGAGAGAAGAGGCGCGCAGAGCCTCTCCCGCTCAAAAATCTCTGTGCCTTCGGGAGCGGGGATGCCGGGATACCTGCGGACATCCGCGCCGGTCTCGTCGCAGCAAAGCCAGTCGGTAGCGACAAGCGAGACTTCGCGATCCTTTTCCAATGTCTCGAACTGACGCTGCAATTTGCTGTCGTCGACCCAGAAGTCATCGCCCGCACAGTCCGCAAGATAGCGCCCGTGGCTGTGCGCGATACAGTCGAAATAGTTACGTACCACCCCCATGTTGGATTCTCGCCGGAGATACACTATCTTTCTCGGGAATGCGGCGGCGTACCGGCGGCATATCGCTTCCGTGCCGTCGGAAGAAGAATCATCTCCTATGATTATCTCGAATTCCGCATCGGTCCGTTGTGCGAGTATCGAATCGAGAGTCCGGGCAATGGTGCCTTCCTGATTGTATGTGACTACTATTACTGAGATGTCCATAAATCAAAGCCGCGGACACCTGTTCAGGAAACCGCGGCTTGTGTGATAAGTGTGTTATTTGAATTTTTTTCGGATGTCTGCCGGGATTGCATCGTTATGCACGCCGACACCGAGAGTTTTTTCAAGGAAGAACGGCATCGACACGTAGAGGAAACCGTCATAAAGCTGATTCGTGTCCCAGGAATTCTTTACCTTATAATATTTGTTGCCTTCCTGATCGACAGCAGTTCCCACTATCACCATACCGTGGTCGTCGGTGGTCTCGAAATTGTCGAATGTTTTCTGACGCGACTCCTGAGTGACGGTTTTTTCCTTAACGGGGCCCTTGATATCGAACTTGGAACTTTCACGATCCTTGTCGGAGAGTTTCACCCAACGGCTGAGTTCAGTATCGGTCATGTCTTTCTGATCCTTATCTTCGGGAAGCAGGGCGTAGCCCTTGTTCCATTTGAAGCCGCCCTCCGACACATCGGCCGCCCACATTACTGTCCAGCCTTTCTCGAGAGCGTTGTCGACGATACGCTGCATATCCTCCATCGGCACGTTCATGCTTTCGGTCCAAGCCCAGTTGTCGGGAATCTCAAGGATGAAATTCTCATAGAAAGGATGATGCGTGTAGCTTGTGATGTTGACGAAATTCTCGGGTTCGAGCCCCATTTCCTTTGCCCACTGGGACGGAGTGTATGTCTTGCCGTTATAAGTAAAATTCTCGGGAACCTTGCCGAGATAGGCGTCCAGGATGCCGATGAAGCCCGGGAGCCACGCGGTGGTGAGTTTCTTGTTTTTCGTACCCCGGCTGAGCACGGCACGCAGATATGCCTCGAGTGCATCGGCCATTTCGTAATGTGAATGTTTATCCTCGCCGTAGTTCAGTCCCGAATAAGCCTCTTCAGGCATTGCACCGTATAGAGAAGTCATATTGAGGACATCGCCCCATGATCCGCCCTGTGCGAAATTGATGGTGCCGTTCATGCGCATGAACTTCTTTGCCTTGTCGATATATGCGTTGCGGACCACAAACATCTCCGAAAGGTCCAGTTCCGGACCGCCCTTGCGCATGACATTGTCTTCGAGAGTGGAGAGTCCGGAGAACGCCCAGCATGTGCCCGATTTGTTCTGGTCCTTGACAGATCCGGTCTTGTTGATTTTCACGTCAGTGAACTTGAATCCGGTCGAATCGGGATTTTCTATCTGCGGTTCGGCAGCCGGAGCCTGATAGTCCGAGGCAAAAGCCGAGGCGGATAGTGCGGCTCCGAGAGCCAATGTGATAAATTTTTTCATGATGTATCAGTTTAAGTCTTTGTTTTAAGTCCTTGCTTCGCGCGGACCACGATAATCCATAGTACACGATGATCTATAGTAAGGGATCGTGGAATCCGTTATGCGACTGCAATATTACTAAAAAAACAGTTAATTTGCAAATGGCGTCAGATGTCGAGCTGTGACGAAAGTGTCAGTTTACGCGTAGGACCGACGCGGCTTATCGCAGCCAGAAGCGGCATGAGATCCGTATATGCGTGGGCGAGGATAACAAAATTGAGTTCCGTCACATCGCGGTCGTAGTCATATTCGATGTAGAAAGTGGAGAGGTGCACACCGTGGTCGGACAATACGCGCCTGTAAGCCTCGATGTCGGGGAGAATGCCTCCGGCCGTCAGACTGATCACTTTTGATTCCTGGCCGAGACGCCGTTTCTTCTCATAGTGTTCGAAGACAACGAGGGTCAAGAGAATCAGGACCGTGGCGCCGATCGATATGAGATACATACCGATTCCGACCGCCATGCCGATTATCGCCGTCATCCAGATCCCCGCGGCAGTGGTGAGACCTCTCACCGCTCCTTTCATGTGGATCATGGCACCGCCGCCTATGAAACCGATGCCGGTGATGACCTGCGCCGCTATACGTCCCGGATCTCCGTTCTTAAGCCCGAGATAGACCTGAGGCACATAAATCGACAGAAGCATGGCAAGGCAGGCTCCCATAGATATGAGAGTGAACGTACGTATGCCCGCTATCTGTCCCTTCCGTTTGCGCTCGGCGCCAACGGCGCCTCCGAGCAACATGCTGAGCACAAGGCGGAAAAGACTGTTGGTCAGATTGACCTCCAGCGAATTGAGATTGTCAATAAACGATATGAGATATTCAAACATGATCGATATACAGTTGCGGAATTCAGTTCAAATCACTTAAGGACTTCAAATCTCCAGTCAGATGAATCATGCCGGATGTTGTCCATGTAGTCTGCAGCGGTCGCCGCCATCGACGGAGGTGTAATATTTTCTGTCAAAACTTACACTGAGTCATTACAGTTACAAAGATAAGAAAATGATTCTGAAAAGCAAAAACAAGGAACCTATGTGATCAAATGGTGGTCCGCTAAACCGCTTCCGTAAAATGTCGGGATATACGTGGCGAACTGAGACGAAAGGCCCTGGCGTTTTTCATGGGAATGGGGAAACATATCCTTTGCGGAGCGGTTTAAGAATATTAATATGCGCGATGCTTGAATATTTTATGAAATTGAAAATTTTTGCATTGATATATGGCATATGTTGTTGCAAATGTTAAAAAAAGTCTTTTATATTTGTGGCGTAAATTTAATTATTGGCATTGTGGTTTATTGGCATTACGGTAAAGAAAAATCCATTAATTGTAAAATTAGATCGATTTACCGGGTCCCGTCTAAGGGGGTTTAAATCACTTCAATATCATGCAAAGAAAGTTACAATGAGGTTTGTATTTTTAATGAGTTTTCTCATTTTATTTGGTTTGTCCGGTGTTCGGGCGGTCGATTTACATGGTGAGGCCGACAAAGAGAAAAATGAAATTGCCGATTCAATTATAGATAGATCATATGATTCTGAATCCGACATGCCAAATAAAAAGAATCAATTCCGTATTCTATGGGGGCCGAAGGGCGGCATCGGATTCTTTGTGCCGGAGAAATGGACCAATACGGAGAGCCATGCCGGGCGATCGCCCGGTTTCGGCTGCGCGGCCGGCCTGACTGCGAGATTCGAATGGAATTCACGGTGATATGTCGAACCGGCGCTTATGCTGGCATATGGCAATTCTTCGGTGCCGGTTTATTTTCGCAGGGCGGAAGAGACTCCGCGATATGGCGGCGATTATCATATGAGCCGGGGAGCTGTCCAGATTCCGGTTCAACTCGGTTTCAAGTTCAGAATAGTGAATGACTATCATATGAGCGTCTTTACCGGAGGAATGGTGTCATGCGGTTTTGCGGGAAGTTTCGAAGCGCCCAAGGGGGCACCCGCTTTCTCGCTTTATGGAGAAGACGGCGTATGGAAAAGAATGAGCTATGCCGTAGCGTTGGGATTCACATTAGAGAGCGGGTTGCCGCTTGTGTTCAGTCTGGAGTTTTATACCGGCATGAACCAGATGGCGCGCAAGGACATATTCGAGACGCACCGGGTGAACGAGTGCGACATGAGGGTAGCGATGGCATATAGGTTCTGAAAGGCCTCTCTGAAACGGCGCAAGCGAAGCTTTGCGACGGAAAAACATTTAAAACCCTCCTCAGGTTATGGACGAACGGGAAAATTTTACTAATTTTGCACTTTCGTTTTTCAACAACAAAAACATATATGGGAGGTTTTTTCGGTGCAGTGTCCAAAAGAGAGGTCGTAAACGATCTTTTCTATGGCACGGACTACAACTCGCACCTCGGCACGAAACGCGCCGGCATGGTGACATTCGACAGAGAATCAGGTTTCAACAGGTCAATCCACAGCCTTGAGCGGAGTTACTTCAGAACAAAGTTCGAAGATGAACTCGAGTCGTTCAAGGGAAAAGCGGGTCTCGGCGTCATAAGCGACACCGATCCGCAACCTATCATAGTCAACTCCCATCTGGGACGTTATGCTGTCGTGACCGTCGCCAAAATCAATAACACCCGCGACATATCCGATGATCTTTTAGAGAAGGGGATGCATTTCAGCGAGCTCTCGGCCAATAAGATAAACCAGACGGAACTTGTGGCTCTGCTGATCAATATGGGGAAAGACTACAAGGAGGGAATCAACCTGGTCTACAGCAAGATAAACGGGTCGTGCTCGATGCTTGTCCTTACGGAAGACGGTATCATCGCGGCCCGTGACTATTTAGGACGCACTCCGATAGTGATCGGCCGCAACGAGCATGGCTACGCAGCCGCGAGCGAGACCTCGGCCTTTCCCAATTTAGGATATGAGCGCGTGCGCGATCTTGGTCCGGGAGAGATCGTAAAGATCACGGCCGAAGGGGTTGAAGTGCTTCAGGAACCTGCGCCCCGCGAGCAGATCTGTTCGTTTCTGTGGGTCTATTACGGTTTCCCGGCTTCGGACTATGACGGTATAAACGCCGAGGCGATGCGTGAGGCCGCCGGCCGCGCCATGGGCCGGGAGGACAAACCGGATGCCGACTGGGTATGCGGTGTGCCCGATTCCGGTGTGGGTTTCGCCCTCGGATATGCAGAAGGGAGCGGCATACCTTATCGTCGCGCCGTCTTGAAATATACGCCGACCTGGCCCCGCAGCTTCACTCCGAGTTCGCAGGACCGGCGTGACCTTGTGGCCAAGATGAAACTTATACCCAACCGCGCAATGCTCGAGGGGAGAAGCGTGGTCTTCTGCGACGACTCGATAGTCCGCGGCACACAGTTGCGCGACAATGTGAGCACTTTCTTCGAAGGAGGCGCCAAAGCAGTGCACGCCCGCATATCGTGTCCGCCGCTGGTATACGGCTGTCCCTTCATCGGATTCACGTCGTCGAAGAGCGATCTGGAGCTTATCTCGCGCCGCATAATACGTGATTTCGAGGGAGATGATGCTGCTAAACTCGACCGATACTCGACAACAGGAACACCCGAATATGAACGCATGGTCGGAGAAATAGCACGCCGTCTCGGCCTGACTTCGCTGAAATTCTGCAAGCTCGAGGATCTTGTAGATAGCATCGGACTGCCGAAATGCCGTGTATGCACACACTGCTTCGACGGCACGGGCTGTCAGCCCGACGCGTCATGGCGCGAAGACCATATGAAAGAAAAGTGATTGTCATTGAATAATTTTGCTGTCACGGGCGTTCTGAAAATATGAACAGATTCGTAACCGGCATATTAATTATCGTGTCCGCAGTACCGGCTATGTTGTCGGGAGGCTGCGGGCACGATTCCGTTCAGTCGCGTAATGACGGAACCGAGCTGATGCTGCATCGCATGCAGGCTGTGGACAAACTGACCCTGGCACAGATGCGGGTGACCAAGATGGCCACTATCGATGACATCCCCATTGATTCGGCACGTGGCGCCAGACAGGTGGTGGCGGCGCTTCTCGATGCGGTGAAGGTGGGTGACCGCAAGGCCGCCTATACCTACGACACGTATCTGAGCGCCTATATCGACATGTCGGAGATCACCGAAGCCGATATAAACATCGATGAAGAGTCAAAGCGCGTGCGCATAACGCTGCCGAAACCTGAGGTGGAATTGGCCGGCCGCGACATGGAGATCAGAGAGGAGCATTACCGTGTGACAGGTCTGCGTACAGCCATAGGGCCTGCCGAGCGCGCGGCCCTGAAAGAGAAGATGAACGCAAGTCTGAAAGAGGAAATCGGTGCGGACAACGAGTTCTCTGACAAGCTTACGGAAACCGCCCGGCGGCGTGGAGAAACATTTTTCAAGGAACTTCTCGGAGACCTCGGATATGCCGTCAGCGTGGAATGGCGCGACAAGACGGCTGACATATCAGGTCCGGCTCTCGGACTTCACCGGTAAAGACATAAAAACCGGTAAAGACTTAAAAGAGGAAACAGCGAAATGATCAAGAAGATATATATTGCCCTCGTGTCGGCTGCAATCGTCCTTGTGGCGTGTCTGGCGGTATATGCCGTCAGAAAATGGCGTAGTTCCCCCGAGCCGGATCATGTGACACTCACTCCGGCACGTATCAGCGAGATCCGGTCGATGGTGGAGCTCTCGACCGTCGAGATATACGAGGAGCTTCCCCTCAAGGGGCGCATAGGTACACGTCATCTTGTGGCCAGAGTGGCTATGGAGGGAACTGTCTCGTTTGATCTTGACAGTCTCAGGGTGTCTGAGCAGGGAGATACGATCACGGTGACGCTGCCTCCGGAGAAAGTGGTGATGCGGGAGTCGACTCGGCCCGGTTCATACAAAGTCATAGACGTGTGGAACGACAATGCTTTCGGCCCGTCACAATTCACGACATCGGAGGAGAACGCGCTGAAACGGCGTTTTATGGAATCAGCGAGGAGAGGCGTATATAGGAAAGGCTATGTGCGAGAGGCACGGCAGAGGGCCGCGCGGAGTGTGGCGCGTCTGCTGTCATCGTCGACAGGACGCCCGGTGCGTGTGATACTGTCGGCCTCAGCGGCCGCAAATTGATGTAAAGAGGCCTTTTTTTCGGGTATTTGAATTTTTTTATGATAAAAATTGCCGTCATGTTAGGAATATGGCGGATTTATTTGTATATTCGCGGATTAACATAGAAGTTGTCTAAACGTAATTTACGTTTTATAAATATTCTGAAGCTGTTTAAACTTTAAGGCAATCTTTATTAATCTTTCGGGTGTATTTCTCCGCTCTCATCGGCACCGACCGAAAGGTCGCTGCCTCTTCGATCGAAGAAATCCCCTCCGAAATCTTAATAAATCTTACCTTAAAAATTAGTTTAGACAACTTCATAAGTAACTCTTAAGTAAAATTACTGAAGCATATCTTTTATCAACCCAAATGGAGCCTGAGAATATTATGACGATTAAGGAAATTGCAGAATTAAGAAAGACTGGAGATTTAGAGAGAGCCTATTCTGAAGCAAAAAGACTTATAACGGCTGATCCCGATGACAGTCAGTCTCGCGTGTGCATGGCGTATTGTATCAAATCACTTATGGAGCAGGCTGCGAAAGCTGGAGATGCAGCCACTCTTGAGCAGCTTCTCGGGGAGCTGGGCGCCCTCAGGCTTGAGGACATCGGCGAGGCGGAACTGAACAACAAAGCCGCCTGGGATGTACGGGCCCTGATATTACGCTGGAAAGATGAAGAATATTTTGATCCGGCGAGTGTGCGTAAGCTTTTTGACGCAGTGACGCATGTCTCTTTTGCCAGACCGCACCGCTACTATTCGGTATTGCTCGATGCGTTTCTCAAGATAAAGGACAAGACAGGCAATCCGTGGTCCGATATAGCTGAATTCATAGGATGGTGGGGTCTTGAGAATCTTCTGCCGGAAGATTACAAGAGAGTGCTCCTGACAAACGGACAACCGGTTCCTTCGCTTGCCGAGAGGGCCTATACCGCCATGTTCAAGTCTATAATGGTGTCTCTTGCCCGCGGCGAGATGGAAGAGGAAGCGGAAGCCTTTATCGGTGATCTGGAAGTCCTTGAAGAGACTCATCCGGAATTTCAATACATACTGTATCAGAAGACGCAGCTGCTTAAGGCGCTGGGACATATCGGCGCCGCTCTTGACACGGCCCGTGGATTTGTGCGCCGCCGCAAGAATGACTTCTGGTCCTGGGCATTGCTCGGAGATACCGCTGATGACGAGGAGGTCAGACTGGCGTGCTATTGCCGCGCACTGATGTGTCGGGCTGAGGCTTCTTGTCTCGGCAGAGTGCGTAACAAGCTTGCCGTCCTTATGTATAATCTGGGATATTATTCCAACGCGCGTCGCGAGTTTGACAAAATCATCAGCCTCTATGACTACAAGGGATGGAGGCTTCCGCCCAATGTGGAGTCGGTTATGCATCAGCAATGGTATCAGACCACAGTCCCGGCGGATTCCAACCGGGAGTTCTATGCCACGCATGCCGGGGCGGCCGAGGCTTTCCTAATGGGAGACATGCCCGAGATTCCGGTCCTGATAACGAAATACAATGTGCAGAAACAGATATGCACATATGCTACGGCCGATCACAAGCGGGGATTTTTCTCGACGAAGAGACTTCGCGGGCAATTCGGAGACAACCAGATCTGGATGGTCCGTTTTGACGGAGAACCGGTAGGAGACCGGGCTTCGAATGTTCTGACATGCCGCCGGGCCGAGGATATAAAGCCTTATGACGGAATATTCTATCGTCGGATAGTCGCTCCGTTGAATATGCGTCCGGGCATGACGTTCCTGTTTGTGGATGACATATATGTGGACGGCACATTCCTGCAGGGCATACAGCCGGGCACGGAGGCCGCCATCACGGCCGTGCTGTATTACAATATAAAGAAAGAATCGTGGGGTTGGCGTGCCGTCGGCGTACGTCCGATGTAGGCAGCCATTTGCTTCGAAAGATATTTGTTCCGGAATCCGGGTCCTGTCAGGATCCGGATTCTTTTATCATCCGCTCGATGTCGGCATCGGAAGCCGCCGATATGCGCCGGATATAGGCTATGGTCGGTTCGGTGATCTTTAATTTTTTCCGTAAGGAGTGTTTGGTGGAATTTATGGTATTGACAGACCGGTTTGTGGTGGCTGCGATTTCTTTTGACGTCATGTTCATAAGTATAAAAGCGCAGAGTCTCACCTCCATGTTCGTTAGGTTGGGATGAAGGCGGTAGAGTTTGTCGAAGAATCCGCGGTTGGCGCGTTCGAAGTTGTTTCTGAAACTCTCCCAGTCTCCTTCGCCTGGAGGCATCCGGTCTATAAGGGCCTTGACCTTGTCCATGGCCATTGATTTGGATTGTCTGAAATCCGCGATCTCCTTGCGTATTGAGTTTATCGTTTCGGCCTGTCGGTCGACCTGCAGCGATATGGTGCTTAATTCGGTGTCGCGACTGATCATGTCGGATTCTACAAGCGCGTCATGGCGCTTTCTGAGCCGTCGTTTGTACACTATATAAACTACAAGCGCGGCAATAAGGATAAATGCCGTCGAGAGCGATACCCAAAGGATCAGATTGCCGCGATGTATTTCTTTCTGTCGGGAATCCAACAGTTTCTGGTGTCTTCTTTCCAGATCACGTGATATTCCTTCGATTTCGATTGAATTGAATGCCTTGTTCAATGAGTCGGACAGTTCCATCGCATATCTCAGAGTGGAGTAGGCATTGTCTTTATCGCCTTCAGAGAATTCGAGATCGGCGAGCGCTGTCAGAAAAGTCTTCTCCATAAGGCTTCCGCGGATAACGTCAATCTCGCGTGGATGAGTGTCGACAAGTTCACGGGCTTCTTTCATGCGATTACGAGAGATAAGGAAAGTAAAATAATTCAGAAATTCTATGCCTCTGTTATAATGAACCAATCCTTCATTGGCGGGAGAACTAAGTAACATTTTAAAAATACTGTCAGCCTGTTCATCTTTACCCGTGACGTAATAATAATATGCGAGATTTCCTTTATCGGCATCAATATTGACGGGATTAGTGGTGCGTTCAATTGCAGATTCTATCAAGGAATATGCTTCATCATATCTATGAAGATCAAGATATAGTGAGATCTTAAGTCCGGAAAGCATTTCGCGGGGGCCTTCATAATTTTTATTTAGCCTGTTTAGAATTTCCTCTCCCAATAACAAATATTTAAGAGCAATATCAGGTTGCTGTGTCCGGCTGAAAAATGCAGCTAAAGACCCGTATGCCGATGCTTCCATGTATTTGAGGCTATCGGGCTTGTCTTTCTCAAGAACTTCAAAAGCTTGCTTGATACTTTTGGTATAATCATGGATATAGATCGCATTGCTGGAAATATTAAGGCATGCCCTGAGATATTGCTTGAGAGAATCAGCGGCTACGAGTGATTTTCCCTTTTCAAAGTTTCTTATGGCTTCTCGAAAATCCCCGTAATCACGATAGATCGCTCCGATTCTAAAATATGTCAAAGCACTGTCATGTGACAGATTATTATACTTTAGCATATTTTTGAGAGCCTTGATTCGTCTGTCCGGTTTTTCGTTTTCATTGTTGGCCATTTTTTCAAATTGCATTATTCTTACATCTGTATTTCCTAAAAGGAAGGATGTTGTTGACGCAAGCAAAACCAAAAACAGAATGAAATTTGATATGTGAGAGTGAATTTTCATATTGATTGCAAATTTATCTTTTTTTCAATCAATCGCCAAATCAGCGGATATATGTGCATATATTTTTTAACTATATATAATGTAGTAGTACACAAGGATATATTCCTGAATTAACCATTAATTAACCATTTGTTGATGATGTATTAATCAAAATTTGAATGGTCGGATATTTTATTTGTCAGGCTCAAAATATAATTTTGCGTCAAGACGTCTGACCCTCCGATGCCTGAGGTTTGTAGAAATTCAGGTCAAGACAGGCATCCTTGACCGTAACTCATAAATCTTGCGAATATGAAAACATTTCAACGAATTTTTATGACAGCAGTTTTTTCTCTGCCACTGTTTGTTTCCGCCCGGAGCATCCAGCCCGGAGTTTTCCTACATCATAATGCGGGCCAAGGGTTGTCAGATAGAAAAGCACTTCTGTATACTTCTCAAAAAAATGAGTTGTCAAAGCATGTGTCTAACAAGCCTCCGTTCCCGGGTGCGATCGATGTGAATGTAAATTTTATTCCTGAAAACGATTCTCAGAGTATCGGCAGCATATATCTGATTACTACAGGTGATGATTATATAAGCGACATGATGGCAATGGATTTTGGGGATGGCTATTTTTTAATTCCGAAAGACGGACGACATGATATTCTTGTAGTTGTCGATACGGATTTTGCAGAATATATAATAGACAATAACACCTATAGCTTTCCACAGGGAGTCGCGTACATGTATTATCCAGATGTAGAAATTACTGATCCTCTCGAACTTGTTATAGATATGCACGATGCGGTATACGAGACCGCTGTGGAAGTGGAGGATCCTCAAGGACGTCCTCTTGTGACAAACAATAGTGAAGGGATACCTGTCAATTGCAATGCGATAAGCATTAGCGGAATTTTTAATATCCGCGGACGAGACATAGAACCGCAAGGTAATGGCATGTATACCGATCTGTCCGGAATATGGAGTAAAGTTCGTACGAACGTTGTATCGGATGATTTCAAGATCAGATTGAATCAGACACATCTTACTGATGCTGGAATAATGCACTCTCTGCTACCGTTGGATTTCAGTAAGGATAAGAATATAGTAGACAAGAACGGATGGTGTTCGGCATCCGTGAATGTGGGGATCACGCCAATGTACGGAAAGTGGCTGGACTATGACAAGGACAATACTTACGCAATAGGCTATTACACTCTTCTGAATGGAAATCTTCCGCTGTCGGGTGGAGGAATAGGAAGTGAAGGCTATTTCAAGTGTGATACGGGGTCGATTCATATCTGGGAACCGGAAGAATCTGATTTGCATATCATTGCGATGCCAATGGGAAATTCCATGAAAGGTCCGGAAAGTTCAATAATCGGTCTTCCCTGGCGTAAGGTAGGGAAAGAACTGAAGCAAATAGGCTATTCGCAATCTTTCTTAAACGTCTTTTTTTGTAATATGACTGCGACGGCATTGTCTAATGAAATGACAGATGGCAATCCATTATTCTATGGAGATATTCCTGCGACCATAGGCAATAGTTGTCCGTCTATGATTGTCAATACAAACAACGGGTCGGATTTTATTATCGACTATGTGGGGAGAGAAGGGGAATCGTATGCATTGGATGCCTGTGACCTTGCTGATCCGATGGATGGGAGGTTCACAGAGAATGAGATAAAAATGCTCGGGGGAAATGCCTGTGATTTACGGGTCTATAGGGATGATCAGGTCATTCATAAAGGCAGTGCAGGCGTAAGATCGGTCGACTGGTCGATCGCAGGAACTTACAAGGTCAAATCCTTTATGAAAAATGTAAAGATAGATGAGAGCATAGATGGCTGCAATTCTACCGAAATGGAGTGGAGCTCCGAATCGGGCAAGGGAGTGCCTACCGTTACGGCATTAAGATTCCGTGATAAAAAGGGTGTGCATACCGACCGTTTCGAGAATTCCGACGGTATAGCCGTGGAAATTATGGCTGCTGAATTTTTCAATGCTTTGGAACCTGACAAGTGGTGGTATACGGGTACAAATGAGGTTGAATCGGCAGAGGCGGAATGGTCTCCAATGGGAAAAGAGGAATGGAGTTCCATAGAAATGACAGAAGATCCCGATAAATTCTATATGCCGGGCTATGGATATTATTTCAAAGGAGAAATAGATGCGATGACCGCTGCGTCTGAAAACAAATGGTATGATCTCCGAATCAAGGTAACGGACCCATACGGCGCATGGCAACAGCAGGTGATCTCTCCTGCATTCCGAGTAGAATCTATCGGGCAAGGGGGCGTATCCGGCATAAGAGATGATGAAGGTGATGTCGAGATATGGACTATAGACGGAACGCGTATTGAAAGAAATCCCGAGTCTCTGGGCGCTGGTATTTATATAATCAGAAAAGGAACCGCAACAACCAAACGCGTCGTGCGCTGATAAATGGTCAGACTCTGTCATTAATTTTTGGAATGACGGGGAGATACAAGAGAATATACAAAGCAAGGCAGGCACAATCATACAAGTGCCTGCTTTCTGTATTTTTTTATCAGTTTGTTATGGGGAAAAGTCTTAAAATTCGTATATTTGCGGTGTGATCGGGAGTCTTGCCAATGCAATGGGGCGGATGCCGAGTCTTATTCATATGTCTATTTCTAAATAAGTGATTTCTGATATATGTTTAATCTGATCACTTACTTAACAATTCGTTATTATTCATGCCGATATACAGAAACGAAAATAACTTTTCAATTATCCTTAGAGATCTTGTTGTGGCGCTCTTTTTTCTGTCGCTGTCGCCGTGGACGCTTGCTGCGGAGAGTGACGGACGCTATTCGGAACTTATAAAGAAAATTTCGACGCTCGCTTCGAAAGATGTCATCGCTGCAGCGGAAAAAGAGGAGCAGCGCGATCCGGATAAAGCGCTTGTGATATATATGGTCGTATGCAATCGTGCCGATGACGCTGTGACAGATCCCGAGAGAGAGCTTGCATCGTATGCGTTCTTTCGTACAGGCTATCTGCATTATGAGGCCGGGAGATATTCGAAAGCCATGCAGTCTTATCTGAAAGGGCTGAGGCTGTGTGAATCTACAAAAAACAAGAGATATGCAGCCGGGCTCTATAAGGATATCGGTATAATATATAATGCCTATAACGATTATGAGAAAGGTATGTACTATCTCCGGAAGGGAGAGAAAATGCTGGGGAAGCATCCGGATCCTTATATGGAATATAAGCTTAGAACGAGCATATTGTTCAACTGTCTGTCGCTAAATGATCGCGAAGGCGCGGAGGAAGCATATGAAAAACTCGGAAAACTGAAATATCAGAGGACGGATCTTACACGCTTTATGGATTTATATACCAGAGCGCTCATAGACATGCAGCATGAGAATTATGATGCGGCGGCCAAGGGATTCATGAGGAGTGCATCTTTCGCAAAGGAGCGGAATGTGGGCGCGGTCTATGAATGTAGCGCCTATGAATGGCTGTATAAGACCTACTGGCGTCAGGGACGCAATGACTCGGTATATAAGTATCTGAACATATGCAATAACCTCGTGGACAGTTGCGGCATACGATACAGGTTTACAGTCACGCTTCTTGATCTGGCGCGGTATCATGAGGAACGTGGCGACATTGCCCTGTCGCAGCGTTATAAGGCGGAATATTTCACTGAGATGGACTCGATATTCAACAGGCGTGAATTCGATATGGTGAAAAACAATCTGTCGGAATATGAGCTTGACAAAGTGGACTCGGAGATCCGGGGACTGCAGACCAAGGAGAAAGAGCGTGCGACCACAATCAGGAAACTCGTATGGATTCTGACGGCTATTCTGGCCGGTACGGCTGTCGTGATCGTGCTTCTTGTCATTATTTACCGGCAGAAGAAGAGGCTTAACAAAAGCTACAGGAATCTTTTTGAAATGTATAACCGCCTTGAGTCAAACCATGAGAGGTCGAATGTCCAATACAGGGAATGTCTCGGACTTCTTGACAAGAAGGAAGAGGAATTGAAACGTCTACGGAGGGAATCGGCGGAGAAAGACATGACACAGTCCTATGCCGGGGAAGAGGGACAAGAGAGGTATAACAGCAGCAGTTTGTCGGAAGAAATGCGCCATAAACTTATGCGTGACATAAACCACGTGATGGATGACACGCTTGAATATTGCAATGATGAGTTCACTCTTGACAAACTGAGTGATCTGGTGGGATCGAACACCCGATATGTATCGCAGGTGATTAACGGGTATTACGGGAAGAATTTCAACAGCTTCGTCAACGAATACAGAATCAGACTTGCGTGTCTGCGACTTGCAGATGACAAAACTTACGGACGCCACACGATCAATGCCATCGGACAGAGTGTCGGGTTCAAGTCCAACACTACCTTCTCGGCTGTTTTCAGAAAACAGACGGGCATGACTCCGTCGGTTTATCAGAAAATGGTACGTGAGAATGCCGGACAGCCATCTTGATACTTGCAAGAGAAGGTTTGTACAATACGCACATTTACAGGTAGATAGTGTTTGGATGTATGCAGATTTATAAATCATGGAAACAAAAATTTGCAAATAAAGCAGTTAATTTCCAACTTTGCGGCATGGCGAAATGACCGTCATGTCAGATTTAATCATTAATCCTGATCATATGAAAAAAATCTTACTTTCAGCAACACTGCTTGCCATGCTGTCGGGTATGGCTTCGGGCGCCAACACATTCTCCATGCTGGAGAGCGGCGCTTCAATTGCAGGTGTATCTTCCAACGGAAGGTATGCCGTGGGATATAATCCCAATTTCTGCGATGCCAGCATGGTCTACATGCAGAGTTTTCTTTACGATGCCGACACATCCGTGTTGGAATGGGTGACGCGGTGGGATGAAAACGATCCCTCGGCGGGAGGGCAGTTCTGTGATGTCTCGGACTCGGGTCTCGTGTTCGGCACGTCAAAGGATATGGACCATGTTGTGACATGGGTCGACGAGATGTTCGGAGACTCGTTCACGGGCACCACCCCGGTCGCCACCGTATGGGACGGGGGCATACCGACACGCCTCCCGTATGGAGAACTCGATATCGATGAATTCGCCCGACAGGAGGACGGTACATTCGGCGTGGCTATATCGGGAGACGGCAATACGGCCATCGGCTATGCGGCTTATGACAATATGGCGCGCATCGTGCCTCTTATGTGGAAACGCGGAGCCGGAGGAGGCTGGTCACTGTCTTTGCTGCCGGTTCCGGCCAATGTCAAGAATCTGACCTTACGTGATATCTCAGGCGACGGCCGTATGATAATCGGCGGCGCATACCTGAATGATGACAGAGTGGCAGTATATTGGAAAGACGGAGTGGCCGGAATAATCGCGGGTCCGGGAAAAGAAAGGCCCGAAGATTTCAGCAATATCCAGCCGCTTGCAGTCAGCAACAACGGTCGGTTTGTGGTTATTTCCATTAATTTCGAAGCCTGCATATATGATATGGAGACGGAGGAATACCATTCGGTCAAGCCACTGGGAGAATACAGCCAGATATCGCAGACGGTCGCGATAGACGATGTCGGGAATCTTTACGGCAATTACAACGGTTATCCGGAGAGCCGTCCATTCGTATATCTTTATGAAGAAGGCAGAATTGTCGATATGGGCTATTATCTCAATCTTGCGGTTCCGGGGTTTGAGGCGGTATCAAGATTCGCGAAAGGCTCGCAGATAAGTTTCACGTCAGTCACACCCGACGGTCGCCGCTTCGCCGGCAACACGTCGTCGTGGGGCGGCTCGGGCTGGGTCATGGAAATTGATCCCAGGGAAGTCGAGATTCCTGAGTTGCCCATGATCAGGTATGCGTTCTCCAGGACACCCTCTTCTGTCACTCTCAGATGGAATGCCGACGGTAAAAGCTATGGTGGGAAGTCCCTTACAAAATACAATGTATATCGCAATCAGGAATTGCTGAAGACAGTCGATGCCGCCAATGACGAGATAGAAGTCACACTTGACGGCCAGCCGGAAGGATATCCCGCATATACGGTCGAGGCGATATTTGCCGATGCCGAAGGCAATGAACTGGCGTCGCCCGTATCGGACGCGGTGAAAGTGGCTGTGACTACGGATTTCTCTCTCCCGCTCAAGGAATTTTTCGATTATTCCCTCGAATCCAATTTCTGGACGGCGGTGACCGACTATGGCGATGCCATGGACACCAACATGACGATATTCTATCAGGCCGGAGTGGAAGACGGGTCTGGTCTGTATTCGACAATAAGTTCGAGAAAGCCTTATTCCTTCAGTCTTGTATCCCGTCCGCTGGACGCAAGAAATGAAAGTTCGGTGAAAGCTTCGTTCGGATTCATATATGCGCTTCTCAACGATATGAACCAGATTCTTTCGAACGATTTTGTAAGTCTGGAGATATCTACGGATTCCGGCGATACATGGACAGAGGCAGGCAAATGGCCTTTATCGGAACTCTCTGCCGGCAATTACTGTTTCAAAGTGCTTGATATTTCCGATCTCGCGGCTGGTAAATTATTCTGGATACGTATTCACCGCGAGGGAGACGGATCGGGAATGTATATCTCGGGAACAGACAATATCGTTGTCAGCGCTTCTGACGAACTGCCGACTCCCGAAGGACTCACAGGTGTAAGAAACAGCGACGGGTCGCTGACACTTTCATGGAAATCGCCGTCGGGCACATATAATCTGAATCATCTCGGAAACCTGCGTACCACAAACATGGCATTTGCCAACGAAGGAAAAGAGATTGTCTGCGCCAATCGGTTCTCTGCCGATGACCTTGCGCGTCATAAAGGGAAATATATCGGTTCGGTAAGTGCCCTTATAAATTATTTCCCCTATTATGAGGATGTGAAAGGCATACATGCCTCCGCTGTGATATATGAGGACGGAGAGATAGTAAGAGAACAGGAATTCGGAGACATAACCTATAACGATTATAATGTAGCCGTTTTCGACGATCCTTTGCAGATAGACGGCTCGAAAGAGATGATCATCGGAATCCGGCTGTATGATTACGATGACTGGCAGTGGCCGGCGGTGGCGGCCGTAGCCGAGGATTATGTGCCCGGAAAGACAGATATCTACACGGAAGACGGAGGCAAGACGTGGCAGCGACTGTCAGATCTGTATGATGTGGAGGATATCCGCGGACATTGTCTATGGGACATAACAGCCAATATGTCCGATTCTCCGGAAACGGCAGAAGTGGACGGCACGTTGAAACCGTTTATCTATACGGTATACCGTGACGGGGCGATGGTCAATGTAGAGGCAGTGGACGGCAACGCAACCCAGTTCTGTGACCGCATGCCGGTTGAGAATGCCTCCTATACCGTGGCGATGCAGTCTAAAGAGGGAGATAATTCGGGTATGTCGGCTCCTTATGTCTTTATCCCGAGCGGGGTATCGGAAGTGTCATCAGAAAACGCAGACATCCGTTTTGATTCGGCGTCGCGTGTTGTCTCGGCCGGCGACGGAGCGTTGAGGATCACACTTTATGACACGGACGGCCGGATCGTAGCGGGCGCGAGAGGTGCGCAGCTGTCGGTCGACGGACTTCCCGCAGGTCTGTATGTGGTAGCGGTGACTTATGCGGACAGGATACTTCCGGCCAAACTGGTAATAAGATAAGCCGAGGTTAACATAGATGACGGGACGCCCTTCGGCTTTAAAGAGTTCTTTCCGCTTTAATGCGATGGCATATCTGGAGATGAGGCCGGTTTTCTTACCTCTGTCATAGGCATATTTAAGAAAGGCGTGCAAAGGCATTTCAGTAAAGCAGACGGCAGACCGGGGGCCGTAGATGGTCGGTGACCCGTTACGGTATGACCATCCGCTGTGCAGAAATCCATCATAGGGATATAAGGGACAGTATATAAATGAGGCTGCGCCGTAAAACTTAATTACGACACAGCCTCATTATTTTTCTAATACTGTTTAGTGAGCCATCGACCAATGGTATCCGCCGTCTCCTGTTTCCGTACAGAGAAAGGAGAAAAAGAAAGTCAACATGCACATGATGACATGGTTCGAAACAAAAGAAACCGACCGTCATCCCGACCCTGAGTACGTCGGAGGCCGGGGCTGACCGGTTGCGGCCTGATTGTCGGCACAGGCAATATCCGCACTATATAGAGCTGCCAGTGGGACTGCTGTGATTGATCAGACATTCATTGAGTTGTATGGCTTAGAGTGTCAACACTGATTCCGGTTCATCTTCAGTTTTAGTTGTTTTACGGTCTTTGACGAATACTACTGAAACTGCGGCAAAAGTCATGAACAGACCAGAAAGCACGAGCATAGAGACATTGTTTCCGTCCGTTCCGACGATCATGTTGAACAGAGTTGTTCCGATCAGGGCGAACACAATCTGTGGTATTACTATAGTGAGATTGAAGATGCCCATGTAAACGCCCATTTTCTGAGGCGGAACATTCGCGCTGACAATCGCAAAGGGGATGCCGTTGAATACGGCGGTAGCGATACCCATGAGCGCCATAGCTGCGAACAGGATGTACTGGTCATGAATAAAATACATGGAGATAAGTCCGATCGCGCCTAACAGGAGTGCTCCCGAGTAAACAGACTTGCGTCCGAATTTATTGGCGAGTCCTGCCCAGAAGAACGAGAATATCAGGGCGCATACGCTTAAGACGGCGTTGGCGATGCCCCACCAGTTCTGTGCTTCGACAAATTGGGGAGAGTTCGTGTCGATAATTCCGTTAATGCGTTCGAGTCCGAAACAATTCTGGGCGATGCCGTTCAATCCGTAGTTCCACATGCAGAAGAGGCCCATCCATACAAAAAACTGAACAACGGCGAGCTGGTACATAACCTTCGGAGTTGTCACAAGGATTTTCCAGAAAGATTCTTTTTTCTCAGTCTTTTCAGTTATTCCGTTGTATGCAGCGAATTGTTCGGGGGGATATTCCTTTACTCTGAACACGCTCCACAAGACCGACAGCAGCAAGACAGCAGCACCGATATAGAACGACCAGGACATTGAGATGTTGATGCCGCCGATCTTTTCATTTTCGATGCCTAAGACATTTAATATCCAATGGATTACAAACGGGAGGGCGAAACCGACGATAGCACCGATGTTGAGTAGTACCATCTGCATTGCAAAGCCCTTATTGCGTTGCCTTTCATTGACCATGTCCCCCATCAGGGAGCGTAAAGGCTGCATGCTCAGATTGAACGCACAGTCCATGAACAGGAAGAAAATCGCGGCTAACAGCACCGCCGAAATCCATGTGCCGGCCACAAATTTTGAATTGACGATAAGAGCCATCATCAGTGCGGCCAGGAGTCCTCCTGCCAGGAGGAACGGGAGACGACGGCCTAATCCCTTGACCCAGGTTCGGTCGCTCGCAAAACCGATAATCGGCTGAACGATAATGCCGGCCAGAGGCCCTCCGAGCCATAGCAACGGCAATATCCTGTCGTCGGCTCCGAGACTTGAGTAGATACCGCTCATCTGCCCCTGCAGAGAATATCCGAGCTGGATGCCTATGTATGCGAAACTCAGATTCCATAGCTGCCAGAATGAAAGGTCCGGCTTTTCTAATTTTGTTGCCATAACGAGGTTTATGCGTTAATTATTTGTTCGACATTAATTTGCGAAAGGTCAGACGCCGATAAGTCAGCTCTGGGATCCGAGGATGCCGAACCGACGGCCAAAGCTTTCATGCCTCCGGCTTTGGCAGCGGAGACCCCGGCCTCGGCGTCTTCGACAACGAGGCATTCTTCGGGCTTCAGACCGATGAATTTCGCAGCCTTCAGGAAAACTTCGGGATCAGGTTTGCTATTGCTGATATTGTTGCCGTCTGACACTGCGTCGAATGTCTTGTCCAGGCCAATCTGTTTAAGAATTGTCGGAGTGTTCTTGCTTGACGATCCGATTGCAATTTTAATGCCCCGGGCTTTCAGGCCTTCAAGAACATTCATGACGCCGGGAAGAATGTCGTCTGAACTCAAGCGCGTAGAGAGAAGCTGTTTGTAATAGTCGTTTTTTAATGTCGCCAATGCGGTTTTTTCTTCATCCGAGTAGGATTTGTCGGCTTTCTCAAGGATAATTTCAAGGCTTGCCATGCGGCTTACGCCGCGGAGCCGTTCGTTAATCTTTCTGTCGAAGTAGATATTTTCGGTATCGGCCATATGCTTCCATCCAAGATAATGAAGCTCGTCGGTCGACACTATCACGCCGTCCAAATCAAAAATAACACCTTTAATCATAGTCAAACGAGTTTTTAAGTAGCTATTAAAAATTAAACGATATATGTAGCTTTTGAATCTTGTAACATAAAACTTGTTATTTTTCGTCGTTTCGGTCCTGTCGTTCAGTCGCATAGCCCGCTATGCTCCTTCGCTCCAGAACCTAAACGCCTAAAAATAACAGCGTTTTATGTATATATTAATTTTCAATAGCTACTTATAAATTAAATTTCAAGAAATTGGATGGTCGTGCGCGGAAAACGGCACGATCGTCTGCCCACACATCATGATTTATAAAAATCCGGAATGTCGACAGTCACCCCTTTGCCGTCAACGTCATATTCCTTATCGTAAATTTTCAACTTGACGTTCTTGCCGTCTGTCTTGAATGAAGCGGAGTCTTTCGCGATATTGATGCTCAGAATGGTACCGCGGTATAAGAGTTTGAACGCCAGACTATTCCATTTTGCAGGCATTGACGGGGCGAAAGAGAGGACATCTCTGTCGGTGCGCATTCCTCCGAAGCCATACGCTATATTCGTCCATGCCGCGGAAATGGAGGTGGTATGCAATCCCTGGTATGTATTGTTGTTATAGTCGTCAAGGTCAAGACGAGTGGCGAAGCCGAAGAAATCGGTTGCTTCGTCATGTTTGCCTATCTCCGATGCGATCACCGAATGAATGGAAGGCGACAGGGATGACTCGTGCATGCAAATAGGCTCATAATATTCATAGTTGGCTTTTTTAACCGACATGGGGAAGTCCTGGGCATACATGAAGAGGAACATCAGCACATCGGGCTGTTTGACCATATCAGTGCGGTATATGCGGTCGTACGACCAGTAATCGTAAAGCGGCAACTCGCTCTTCTGAATCTTGTTAAGGTCAATATGGGGGAGATTGAAAAATCCGTCGTGCTGCTCGTAAACGCCGTCGGGACGTTGAAGCATTTTCATATGGCCAGCTATTTCCGCGAATTTTGCCAGTTCCGAATCCTCGAGCCGGAGTTTCTCGACGATTGCATTCCACTTTTCAGGAGATTCACTTTTCAGTTTTTCGGCTACTTTGAGGGTATAGTCAATAGATTTTTTAGCCACATAGTTTACAAAGCAATTGTTGTTGACCATCATATGGAACTCGTCGACGCCCATGACACCGTAATATCCATATTCGCCGGTATGGGGATCCTGCTGGACGCGGCTTGCGTAGAAGCGCGCTATCTCAATGAGCATCTCGATGCCGTGGCCATAGAGAAAATCCTTGTCGCCGGTGAGGGTGGCATACTGTTCGATTCCGAAAGCAACTGATCCGCTGACATGGATCTGAAGAGATGCGTGTTGCCATAATTCGCAGTTTTCCCATCCGTCGATAGTCGCGATTGGATAGCATGCTCCGTCGCAGTCAAGAACTTTTGCCCTGATCCTGGCCTGTTCCAGAGTGGAATACCTGAATTCCAGAAGATTTCTGGCGGCTTCAGGGTTGTTGAAGATGTAGAATGCAAGACAGTACCCCTCCGTGTCCCAGAAGGCTTTGCCGCCATAAGCGTCACCTGTAAGGCCTTTTGCTCCGATATTGAGCGTGGGGTCAGAACCGTGATATGTCTGGTGGAGCTGGAAGATGCAATAGCGTATGCCCTGTTGGTTCTCGTCGTCTCCATCGATCACTATGTCGAGCTTGTCCCACACGTTCTCCCAGAACGCCTTATGCCGGCTGATCGCCTCAGCATAACTGACGCGGTCGTTGGCGAGCTGCAGCGCCTTTCCCCAGACAACGTCGGCCGGTTCGTTGATATATTTGGAGCTATTGATTTGCCCGAACTTAATGTTTCTTGCGACCTTGAATGTCTGTTTCCACGCGTCGTCGGTGTTGCCAAGCACCTTCCCTGCATAATTTACGGAAATCTTGCGGAAGGAGAGGGGTATCCCCTCGGAGAGGGGCAGCGTAAATTCCGTACCGGCGTACAGATCGTCGGTGACAAGCGGCAGTTCGCCTTTGAAATCGTCGTCAAACTCCAGTCTGAATGTTGCCGCGAGATTGCGTTTGCCGATTTTAGTTTCACCGAGAATGGCAAACACATCGCCGGTCTTCTCCTTGCGGGGAGCGGTCCAGTTATTGGGTTTCTCTTCGGCGTGAATCGAAAAGTCAAGTCCGGTCTCTATTTTGATTTCCCCGCTGAAGTTGAGTGGCTCCATCGTGACTTGCTGTGCCCCGAGGTGAGTGTTGACCAGACTTGTGAACCGCTCGAACGACAGTCTGAGCTTTTTGCCGGTCTTCGTCTCCCATACGAATGAACGGGTAAGGACACCGGTGCGCAGGTCAAGCTCTCTTCTGAAATCGTAGAATTTTGATTTTGCCAAATCGAGAACCTCGCTGTCAAGAGTCAGACGGGTATAGAGCCAGTCGACTGAATTTGTCATGTCGGCGCCTGTAGTGACAAAACCGTTGTATGCTACCGGATGCTTGAACTTAAGCATCTCGAAAAATCCGTTAAAATAGCTTCCGACGTGTTTCTCTCCGCTGTAACCCTCGTCAAAATATCCTCTGACTCCCATGTATTCGTTGCCGAGAGAGAAGATTGACTCGGCAATTTTCCCATGTTTCGGATCAAAACCTTCTTCAATGATTTTCCACGGATCTAATTTGAAATAATTATCTGCAATCTTTGTCATAATTTTGTTTTGTATGTAAACTGACCGGCAGTCGGGCGCTGGCCGGTCGAATAAGGTCAATAAAACTGGTGGCTGCCGTCAGATGCTGTATTCAGCCTCCGAAGCGGCGTCAATGCGATGTAAATGGCCGCAAACCACAGCGTCAAGCGGCTTGTCACTCCTGTTCTCGATTTTGATCGAGTTGTGGTCGATCTGCACATAGAGCTGCAGTCCTTTCCATACGAACGGGAACGAAACTTTAGTCCAGTGCTTCGGCAGATGCGGATTTAAAGAGAATTTATCGGACTGGAGCGCATTCAATATTCCGGCGATTCCGAACACCACCATCTGCCAGTTCATGCCGCAGCCTGCGATATGTATGCCTTCGGCGGCGCCTCCGTTCTCCACGTTGAGATCCTGTCCCTTGCATCCCTCGAACATTTCCCAAGCCTCGTTTTCAAGTCCAATTTTGTTTGCGAGCACGGCATGCGCCCCTCTCGAAAGAGACGAGTCGTGCGTGGTGTATTGCAGATAATAATCCCATGCGGCCTTTATCTCTTTGTCGGTAAATTCATTGATAAAGAGATAAAGCAGCATTAAGACATCGGCCTGTTTCAGGCATTTTGACCTGTACAGACGTTCCTGCGACGCGAAAATGGCGAAATGCTTGGATCTGTCTTTCCAGATCTTATCAAACTGAGGCTCGGCAAAATTGTCGAACTCCTCGCATTGCATGATCAGATCGGGATTCTTGTCAGAGCGTATGATCGGAAGTTTCTCGGAAATTTCTTTGAATTTTTGAATCTCCTCGTCGGTGGCTCCACCGAATTTACCATATTTTGAAGCTATGTCGAGCGCAAACTTCACCATGCGGTTGGTATAGGCGTTGTTAGATGTCAGCGCCGTATATTCGTCGGGGCCCATGACTCCCAGCAGACTCGGGTAATCGTCGCCGTCGCGCCAGTCAACGCGGTCAACCCAATATCGAGCCGTTTCGACAATTGTCTCGGCTGTCTTCGGGTCTTTAAGATATTCGTCGCTTGTGTTGGCTGCGTAGTGAGCGAAAGCATAGACCACATCGGCTGTGATGTGGACTTCATGATCTCTGTATTGCCAGTTCATGGCCGGACAGCAGTCGTTGCCCATATGGTCGGACTCCCAGGGGAAACGGGCACCGCGGTAACCTGATTTCGTCGCGTTTTTCCTTGCACCTTCGAGCGTGTTTACGCGGAAATCGACCAATGTTTTCGCACGGTCGGGGTCGGTATACAGAAAGAACGGAACAAGATAAACCTCCGTATCCCAGAAGAATCTGCCATAATAAAGGTCGCCTGCAGTGCCTTTGGCATCGATGGCCACTCTGGAGTCGCCGGTGACGTGGCAGCGTAGCAGATGGAATATCGAGGCGCGGATCGCCCTGAGCGAATCATCGTCTCCCTCTATCTCCACATCCGACTTCTCCCAGCGGCTGTTCCAATATTGTTTGTGCTCATTCAGGAGACGGTCGTACGACATGGAGGCAGTCTCGTCCAGAATCTGTTCCGGAGCAGCAGGTCTTAAATCGCGTGATGTTGTCACGGCCGAACGTTTCTCAATGACGAGGGTCTTGCTGGGTTCAACCAGAAATTCCGACACAAGGAAACCTCTGCGCGGTTCTTCGACATATTCCCATTTCGCATCGTCCGAAATAAGGCGGCAGACAGTCGTGATGGTGTCGCCGCCTGTGTTTAGGGCGCGGTTCACATTGGTTGTCACTTCGCTTTTCACCTCGTTGTCGGAGAGGCGGAGCACTTCGCATTGCAGTTTGCCTCCCTCAAGAGATCCGAACTCTATGAAATGGTCTTCTCCGTTTGTGCGAACATCGGTGTCTATCCCGGATTTTATCGAGATCCTGACGGGGCGGTCGACAGCCGTAAACGCGGCGCGCTGCACACTTAAATTGGGATGTACGCCGCTTATGAACCGTTCAAAATTAACCTTCAGATCTCCTTCGGCAGTATGCCATATAAGGTCGCGTTCGATCAAGGCGTCATGCATGTTCAGCTTTCTGCTGTAGCCGCTTGTCTTGCTCGTCAGCATGTCGAGTTTCTCTCCGGCGATAGTAGGCTCGATCCCGAGGAAATAAGGCAGGTTCACTATTTCCTCATTCATGTAGGGATGGTGGGCAAAGACTCCGGGAACGTATGTTCCCCAATGAGAAGTTACGACTGTTGCCGCATGGTCGAAGTTAGAAGCGTTTGCAACCGGTTGCTTGGGAGAGGTGATGTTCTGAGGGTTGTTGCCGACATTCTCTTCCAGCGATCCTCTCGTATGCAAATATCCGCTTCCGATTGTAAAAAGACCTTCATAGGCTAACGCGGTGTTAGCCTTAAATTCTGTTTCTTCAAGAATCCAATGTTTATTCATAATAAAGTTTTGATATTAGTTATTCCAAGGGACGTAAGTAAATACAATGAATAATAATGTCGTATAAAAAGCTGCATCGCGCACTCCGCACGCAATACAATACTGCGGACGCAGTTTTAACCACAAATCTTACGTTCTGAATATTTACTTTATAGTCAAATAGTTGTTGTAGAATTGTTAACTTCCGGCATCAGCATGACAGCGGAATTAACAGTCGCTATATTTATAATATACAAAAATATGAATTTATTGTGTGCCAAACAAGTACTAAAGTATATTTTTCAGTGGCGCCGCATGAAATTTGAAAGGTTTGTCTCTCTCTTCTGTCACGCCTGACTCAGGCCTTGATCCTTAAAAATGTTGTTGGGAGGTATGGCTGTAAATCTAAAAGAGTGTTTGAATTTAAACCAAATTAATACAAAGAGGATTTTTCGAGACAATTCCTCGAGCCGAAGAAAGAGCATAGCGGGCTTAAAATCAAACTGCGGGAGCATTAATACGTTGTTTGGGATATGATGACATTTATCGTCATTTTGAGGGTAAGGACTCGAATGGGCGCGATGTGGTTGGAGTCCATACCATTCTTGAGGACAACAAGAGACAACCTGCCGGTGCGCCTCCCTTTTTCGGCAGGAAGAGGGGCATTCCGTCGAAGCAGAAGGGGTGGTTGGTCGAAATTTCATTGACGACGCTATATTTCCACATTAATTTCGCGTATCGATTTTTCAAAAGCAATCAGACAAAAACAGAACAGTTATGAAAAGATACGCAACAGCAGTGATTCTCTCCGCAGCCGCCATCTCCATCCCGGCCACGGCATCAGCCACCGTCGTGAAGGGCACACTCCGCGACGCCTCGGCCAATGAGACCATACCGTTTGCCACGGTGAAGATCTTCCACGCTACCGACACCGTGAAACCCGCCGCCATCTTCGTCACCGACATCGACGGTGTCTTCTCCCATAACATCTCCCGCAAAGGGAGCTATTGCCTGACGTTTGAGACCGTAGGCAAGAAGACGCTCGTTAAACACCTCACGCTTGCGGGTCAGGAGACGCTTGACCTCGGCACCCTCGACATGGCCGACGACGTGACCGTCATGAAGGAGGTTGTGGTGGCGGCAGCGAAGCCTGTGGTGAAGGCTTCGGCCGACAAGCTCGCCTACAGCGTGGAAGACGATTCCGACTCGAAGACCTACACCCTGCTCGACATGCTGCGCAAGGTGCCGATGGTGTCGGTCGACGGCGACGACAACATCACCGTCAATGGCTCCTCCAGATTCCAGGTCTACGTCACTGGCGCGAGTCTCTGCGCAGCCATCTATCCCTGGTGGGAATCCCCTCCCTCAAAGCCTTATAAACGAAACAAAAGCGACTCCGATCCAAAAAATAAACTTGGTGTAAACAATGGGTAAGAAGCTTTAATCTACAAGGGGCATGGCGTAGAAGTCCTGTCCTAATTCTTTGGTCAGATAGTCTGCGGCCACTTCGGCACCGACTATCTTGGTTGTCAGAGAGTCACGGTAGTGCGATATTATGTTCTTGCGATATATTCCGTCGGCATAAGAAGTGAAACCGAGCGAGACCAATGCCTGTGTGATCTCATTGACTTCAGCGGTGCAGATATATGTCCATCCCCAGTCAAATTCACGGTGCACTTCGTCGGGATTCTCCTTACGGAAGCGGAGCATGGCTTCTTCCGCCAGCAGGATAGCCTGCGCAAGTTTTTCAGCGACCATTGTCAAAGTTTCAGCCGACACGGTTATCTCAGGAATCTCATTGATGACCGCGAAAGGGAGATTATCTATCTTTACCATTGCCTGATCTATGTCTTTCAGTTGCATAATCTCCTCCAATGACGTGACTTTGACGCGCTTTATCATGTCGATGTCATATTCTATCCCATTGTTCCAGGAACCGGAGACGTACAGTGTCTTCAAATAATTCAGGACCTTGGTCTTTTCATCACGGGATTCTACGAAAACCAATATTTCCGAGAAAAATTTGCCGTAATATTCCTTGATAAACAGTGGCAGGCCGGGAAGATGTAACGAATCCTCCGGCAGAGGCCATCTCCACTCCCTTTCATGTGTCCAGTCAATGAATCTGTCGGAATCAAGCGAAGTCGCCACGTAACGATATTGTTCCTGCAACCCTAACCCTGTATCTGCGATCGACAGACATCTTCCCTGATATACACCGGTCTCGTATCCGTCGGATTCTACGTGGGCTGTAGACAACCCATAGATGACGGGACGCCCTCCGGCTATAAAGAGTTCTTTCCGCTTTAATGCGATGGCATATCTGGAGATGAGGCCGGTTTTCTTACCTCTGTCATCGGCATATTTAAGAAAGGCGTGCAAAGGCATTTCAGTAAAGCAGACAGCGGATCGCGGTCCGTAGATGGTCGGAGACCCGTTACGGTATGACCATCCGCTGTGCAGAAATCCATCGTGAAGTATTTTCAAGAGAACCTGAAAGGCATCGGCGTCTCGTGGAATTTTATATTCATTTTCATCGTATGTGGAGAAGATACACTATCCATCTCCGCAAGAATCGAAATAATCCGGATGTTTGTATTCTCCGGTGTAGCCCGGTTCGAAAAATTCCTGAAGTGAAGATATCTCACTTTCCGGTTTCCTTTCATGGACAAAATGGATAACCCATTCCGACAAGTAGCTTCTTACAGCTTTATGGTTCATAGGCTCAGGTGGATATAGATTGCGAAGAACTTTTTATTAACATCTGCAATCAGACGATATGCATATATTAACAAACAATAATGAAGACTGCTAAGTTGGCGGAAAACCAATCTGAACATAGGGAAGCTTCTCACAGAAATAGAGAGCCAATACAATTAAATTACACCTCAGCCACAAACGGCATAGTGTCCCGTTCGGAGTAGTCGTTGAAGAAGCGGATGTTTTTTTGGAATAATTTTCTGCCGGCCTCCACCGAAATAACCGAACGTAACGCTGCATCAGGTATAAGTTTGTTCTTAATGATATATTCGCGCATCTCCGGTGTCGACAATGAATGGTCGAATATGAGTGCAAGGCCGTCATGCGATGCATCTTCCTCATCATAGTAAGGATTGTCTTTGATTTTCACACAGGAGGCCCATCCTGGCAGAATGGAGACAGTGCCATCTGTATTGAGGAAATAAAGCAGGTTACCGGCATCACGGATATCGGCCAGTAGTTTAGGATCACCATTGGCGTCAGGCGCGTTGTCGCCATAGGCAAGATTCAGATACTCCTCATATGAACCGCAGACACCTATACGCTGCTTGCCGAATGCCTTTATGAGATACCTATACGCCTCTTTGCGCTGCTTGTCTTTTTTACAGTGAGTTTTGCGGCACTCTTCATATATCTCGGATGGCAGACCCTGAAGACCAAGTCCATTCATCAACCATACGCCATCTAAAAATACGAGAGACATAAGTGCTGACTTGCCGGGAGCGACTTCAGGGGCAAACCTCTCGCCCGGCATAGTGGAAGCAGAGAGAGTAAGCTTTCCGCCGTAGACGTCTTCGAGTACAAGTTCGCTTTCACCTACAGTTACATACCTGTAATACTCATATGGACGAGACTTCAACTGCTCCAGAATTGGTATATATATTTCCTCCTCAGCCTCATGATATAGCTTTAATATCTCAGTGAGCCATTCGTATGCAGGAATGGCCAGAGGCCCTATCAGGGCATTCATCGGTAAAAACGATTTAAGGGCATATTCTTCTGCTCCCTTATCTTTATTTCCGACAGATCGGAAGACATTTCTAATGAAGCCCTCAAAATCCTGCGTTGCCTTTTTCTTGTCGTTGATACGTGTCAGATAACAGCGGTCACATAGCCATGCACATAAGTTGCGGATTTGATAGAACAATGGTATCCCTATTTCCTTTTCCGGTATAAGCATAGGGCGTCCCGGAGTATCGGGAGCATCATCATAAGCCTTCACAAGGTCTGGTATCAATGTCATAGCCAGCATCCGGAGCTGTGGATTATTGGGATTCAACACTGTCTCAGGATTGACACCGTTGGCTACATACCAAAGCAAAAAAAGCACAGCATGAAACGATGGAAATTCATCGTTGTATGGAAAGATTGATGATTGCTCTCTGATATTATAAAATGGGAAGCTATTCCGGTATTTTTTCTTATACAATGAAGTAAACGCAATCCACACTCCAGAACCAGCCACGAGGTCTTCCACATAGCAGGCAAGAATGATCGCCATGCGCTTGCTTACTTCAGTAGTAAACCCCGGCTGCGCGGAGAAAACTTTTTGGATAACAGGATATATTCTGTTTGCAACGCCTACATAAAACATATCGCTTGGAAACTGCTCGGCATTGAAATGGGTAGCGCAGAATTCGAGGCGTGTGATTTTATTATAAGATGCTATATTAGTCTTGATTTTCTTTGATTTTGACATAATTGAAAGGCTGCCTTTTAAATGCAAAGTTAATTATTTAAATTTATAAACAAGAATTTCTTCGACATAGTTGTTGCGCATTACGTGATGATCTCAGTATAGAAAATGATGTTATGGAATGTGGTGCACTCTAGTATAGAGGGGTATTGTAGAAAAATATGATTCTCCCGATGAAAAACAGTACCTTTCCCAGCATTGATGAGTGTCATTACAAAAAATATTGTTATCTTTACATAAACAGTAACGACCTTAAAATCTGAATCGGGTTGGATTTTAATAAGAGAGGTATTGGAAGTAATATGTTAACAATGGTTCGGTAATTTTTAACATAAAAAAAATTAACAGTCTAATTTACAAGTGCTAAATCTTGCGAATAGCCTGAACACAAAACGGCGGGCAGCCGTATGAGTAAAAAAAATATCATGAACCTCACACAGTTGCCCGTCAAACTTGAAGAAGCCGTCTCGTCGGTCCTCAAAGATATAACGCCTGAGATGAAGAACAGTTTCTGTAACATATTTAAAGAATTGTTCAGCCTGACACTGGAGATGCCCGGCAGGCTCAACTATACCCAGCTTGCACGCATGGGCACCCATACCGAGAAAACCTACCGCGAGGTATTCTCGAGAGAAGTCGACTGGGCCATGATAGACGAGGACGCAATCTTTAGGGAATTCTCCAGGGACGACAGCCTGTCGATAGTCATCGATCCGTCGTTCCTTCAGAAATCCGGCAGATGCACTCCAGGCGCAGGACTCTATTGGTCCGGCGTGGCAGGGGCGGTGAGACATGGGCTTGAGATCAATGCCATTGGCGTGAGTGATGTGGAGAAGCACGACTGCATGATCGTCACCGCTCCGATGACACCTTCCCCCGATGTGCTCAAGGAACAGTCCATCAACCTCCGCAGCTGGTATCTGATCACCATCGGGGCCAATAAGGAGACTTTCCGTAAGATATCGGGACGTGTTACGGCAGACGCTTATTTCGCCACACGCGATTTTGTCGACGGCCTGAAGGAGATGGGATTCGACATCATCTCCAGACTCCGTGACAACATATGTCTCAGATGCATCCATCAGGCAGACCCGGACGAGCCGGTGCGCAGGGGTGCGAAGAAGAAGGTCGACGGCAAGGTGGACCTCTCCCATCCTGACATGACGGTCTTCCGGGAGTTCCGGCTCAAGGGCGACAAGGGGAAGTTCCTCACGGCCACTCTCAACTGCAGGGCCCTGCATGGAAATGTCGTGGTGACCATATATTATCCCGAACACGGAGAGCCAAAGATATATTTTTCCACGGACCTCTCCCTGAGCGGGGAAAAAGTCGTGGCGTTCTACAGGCTGAGGTTCCAGATTGAGTTCTGCATACGGGATGCAAAGCAGTATACGGGTCTCGGCGATTCCCAGTCCCGGAAAAGCAGGGCACTGGATTTCTCCGTGAACCTCTCCTTTGCCGCCCTGAATATGGCGAAACTTGTCATCCATAAGGAGAATCTCGGTATTTCCGTGGGGCAGTTTCATCTCATCATGATGCTGATGGCTTTGGCATTCCGATTTAATTCGAGGTCCGCTGATGCGCAAACCTCAAGGAAATTGGCCTGGTGGGATCAATCCCTGCGAAAATTGGCGGGTGCCAGAGCTCTTTCAGATTGATTTTAACTTAAAAGTTACCGAACCATTGTGTTAAGAGACTACGAAAATATTAAATTATGGGCAAAAAAGAAGATTTGTTATGCTCATGGATAATGGACAGATAATATTATTTCAGACGCAGGGAGGCGAGACGAAGGTTGAGGTTCGGCTTGCCAATGAATCTGTGTGGCTTACTGCCGACCAGATGGCGGAGTTGTTTCAGCGCGACCGTTCAACCATACAGCGGCATATCAAAAGAATCTACGATGAAGGAGAATTAACCTCCGATTCAACTTGTGCATTTTTTGCACAAGTTCAAACGGAAGGGAAACGACAGGTTGAGCGTAAGATTCCCATTTATAATCTTGACATGATTATCAGCGTGGGCTATCGTGTCAACTCGCATCGAGGCGTGCAGTTCCGCCAGTGGGCTACGCAGGTGCTGAAGGAGTACATGATCAAGGGATTCGTTCTTAATGACGATTTGCTCAAAAATGTCGGACAAGGAAACTATTTCGACGAGTTGTTGGCCCGCATCCGAGACATACGCAGTTCAGAAAAGGTGTTCTACCGTAAGGTATTGGAAATTTACGCTCTCAGTATCGACTATGACCCTCGCACCTCCATCACCCAACAGTTCTTCAAGACTGTGCAGAACAAGATGCATTTTGCCGCCCACGGACATACTGCCGCAGAGGTTATCTATGACCGTGCCAATGCCGAAAAGGACTTCATGGGTCTGACAACATGGCGAGGAGCAATGCCGACCAAGCATGAGGCTGAGATTGCGAAGAATTATCTTTCGGAAGAAGAGGTTGATATGCTGAACCGAATCGTCAACCTATATCTTGACTTTGCCGAACTCCAGGCCAAGAGCCACGTTCCGATGTATATGAAAGACTGGATTCAGAAACTCGACGACTTTTTGAAACTGTCGGGGAAAGAATTGCTGAACCATGCCGGAAGCGTGTCAGCCGAAGTCGCCAGGCTTAAAGCCAACGAGGAATACGACAAATTCCATGAACGCACCCAATATCAATTATCTCCGGTCGAAATTCACTTCATCGAAGCCTTCGAAGCCGAACAAAAGCGACTATGCTCCAAGAAATAAACAGATTGCAGACAATGGGTAAGAAGTCTATACGGTTTTTCAATGATCGCGAGGTGAGGGCGGTCTGGGATGACGAGAATAACTGCTGGTGGTTTTCGGCTACTGATGTGGTGCGCGCTATCAATGATGAGCCGGACTATACTAAGGCCGGAAACTACTGGCGTTGGCTTAAACGTAAGCTGAAACAGGAGGAAGTTCAGTTCGTGAGTGTCACTCACAAACTGAAAATTGTAGCTGCTGACGGTAAACAGTACAATAGCGATGCACTGTCGGCTGAGGATATTATTCTTCTTGCAAAGCATTATCCCAATAACCGGGCGAGCAAGTTCCTTGACTGGTTCACTTACAGCGATAACACCATTGACGGGCAGAGTCGCAAGAAGGCGTACACACTGTTTGAAAGTGGATTGCTCAACTCGCTTGAACCGGGCAGCATGAAATGTCTCCAACAGATTCACGCCTATCTGTTTGGAGGCTTATATGAATTTGCCGGGCAGATAAGAAATAAGAATATATCGAAGGGAGGGTTCACGTTTGCCAACTGTTTACACTTCCCGACCATCATTCCGACCATTGAACGTATGCCGGAAACCACTCTTGATGAAATCGCCGACAAGTATGTCGAGATGAACGTGGTGCATCCGTTTATGGAAGGCAACGGACGCAGCACACGAATATGGCTCGACCTGATGCTACGTCGCTCGCTTAAACGCTGTGTGGACTGGAGTAGGATTGATAAGAATGAATATCTGACAGCGATGCGCGAGAGCGTTATTGATTCCACGCATATCAAATCGTTACTCAAAGGAGCCCTGACCGACAAAATCAACGACCGCGAGATGTTCATGAAAGGCATCGATTATTCATATTATTACGAAGAAGAGTAAGCATAATATATTGCAAAATTGAATGTACATAACTGTAAATCAAAATAAAAGTGTTACTTTTGCGCCATGAATGACTTGACAGTATCAAATATCGAGCGGCAGAACGTGCTTAACAACAATTATGCCCTTCAAGCCATCCAAGAGAATTTGGATGTCAACGGTCTGCGCTTCCACGACCAGCTTCTTTTCACTACTAAAATGGTAGCGGATTTCTATGGGGTGGATGATAGAACTATTAAGCGTTACGTTCAGGAACATGGGGATGAACTTCGGGCAAACGGCTATTTTTTAAGTCAGGGTAACTCTCTGAAAGAAATAAGATTGTATTTTGATGGGGACATTAATGTCCCTAACAAAGTCCGTAAGTTAGGTGTATTCACATTCCGGGCATTTCTGAACATAGGGATGCTTCTAACTGAAAGTGAGAAAGCCAAGCAGCTCCGCACCCGCATACTCGATATTGTCATTGCCACTATCAACAGACGCGCCGGAGGTGGCACTAAGTATATCAACTGGAGAGACCGCAACTATCTTCCTACCGCAATAAAGAGCGAAAACTACCGCAAGAACTTCACTCAAGTAGTAGGCAAGTATGTAGATGGGATACCGACCTACAAGTACGAGCAGATAACCGACTTGATATATAAGGCTGTATTCCGAGAAAATGCCAAGGAATATCGTATTGTCCTCCGTCTGCAGAACGAGGAGAATGTCCGTCACACGCTCTATGCGGAGGTATTACTTTGCATATCCTCATTTGAGAATGGCGTGGTCCATCAGATTGAGAAAATGTACTCCAAGAACGGCAATAAGCCGCTTTCTATAGAGGAAGTAAAAGCAATCATTGACGAATTGGCTGCAGCACCGATGATGGAACCGTTTATCAATGATGCGAGGTCCAAAATGGCATCCCGCGATGTCGCATTTCGCGATGCATGGCATGGAAATCTCGCCGAATACCTTCGTGCGGTTACTCCCGATGAGTTCGATAAGTTTATAGGCGAAGCTTCAATCGACTTTGATAATATCCTTGAAGCCAATCATGAAGTTCTCAAACGCCTAAAACAAGCCGATGACGATGAGTGAGGAACTGAAATATATCGACTACGATGGTGCGTTAGAGGTCTATCGTAAGACTGTCGCCGCCAGCGGTGGTGGTCTGCAGGGCGTGAAAAACGAAGGTGGCATACAAAAGGTGCTTGATTTCGTGCAAAATGACCTGTACTATCCGACATTCGTTGAGAAACTGACTTATCTAGTATTCGGCTTATGCACCGGACATTACTTCGAGGATTCCAATAAGCGAGTAGCATTGACCATAGGCGTCTGGTTCCTCGTTCATAACGGCTACTATTGGCACGCCTATAACTTCATGCAGTGCATGGAGGCAATCATCTACCATGTCGCCGCCGGCCGGATAGACAAAGAACTCTTCCAGCGCATCATCACCTGTTTCATGGCAAATGAGGATTATCCAGAAGACCTTAAACTCGAAATTATTCATGCTATTGATAATCGAGGAATAGGTATTAATAAATAAATTGTATTATGAACAGTTTTTGGACATCACCAACATTTAATCTACTTTCGATATTAGTTGCAATAGTTGCAATTGTATTTATCGGATTGAAGTATGGAACATCACTTAAGGATAAACGATTACATTTAGGCTATATATGTGGGATTTGTATATTTCTTATTGTTGAGCTAGCAACATACATCTGCATACAAAGTGACCACTCTGTAGAGATTGTATCATATATTTCTTTTGCCTCAACTCTTTCATCTTTAATCCTTTCCGTGGTCGCGATAATTTACGCAATCGTGTCTAATAATAAAGGAGAAGTACAATATGGTAAAATTGATACTGCGTCTTCAAAGATTTCGGACTCGGTTTCTGAGTTTTCGAAAAAATCAGAAGAATTAACACAAGGACTATCAGATGTATTGGCTAAACTTGATGAGGTTAAAAATATTTCAATTGAAACTAGAGATAACGTTAGTCAAATGAATCGAGCAGGGCTTAACAATCCGAAAGATTCACAATCGGATATTAAGCAAAGCCTATCCTCTGATCAAGTAGATAATACTATCACCGACGAAGTAGAAAAGGAAGATGGTATAGATGTTGAAAAACAAGTAATCGAAGCCAAAAATCAGGCTTCACAAGATACAATTGAGAGAGTTGTTAGTGGATTCGTAAATATGGGATCATTTGTCGGAAATCTATCCTTATTGGCGTGTGTATATTCTCACGATATGAATAAACCATTTAATGCCTCCGACATCTTTCCTCCATCTAGCCAAGACAACAATATGTATATCTTTGGGTATATCATTGCTTCAACAGCATTGGGTGTCGTCACTGCTCAAAATATCAATGGTAAATTTCAGGTGATTAATTATTACGATAGAGTCAAACCATTGCTTGAAGAAAATATAAGCGTATACATTTCCAGGACCAATGATCCATCACAACCATATAATAAGGAAGCATATGAATTTATGCGCAATTATTTTGGAATTGTTTAATGAGGATAAAAGGACGCTCTGATCATTGCTTTTCGCGTTATCAATCTGCATATAGCTGATTGTAGGTTTGGTTTGGGAAATGGTATAGCTATATAAAACATATACTTCATCCAACAATAATATTGTTTAACATCTTAATTCATATATTAGTCAAGTCGCAATTTAGAAAATTTTTATGCATTATCAATGCGTTGTAAATAAGCCTTAACACCGACAAGGCTTTTTATTGCCTTATCATCTTTTTCAAGTCTGGCAACGATTTTATTATATGCAGGTTGTCGTCTGAGGTTATTGTTGTGTACGACGACTCCAGTTACTGTTGGATTTTTCGTTTTATAAAATGTCTTGTCATGGCTAATTCTAAACCCACTCTTCTTAAGAATAGCCAAGAATTCCGGTACAAGAGCCTTAAAGTCTTGGGCGGAAGAAAGCGTCACATCATCAACATAAATTGTAAACTTTATATGATGTCTAGATGCCATTTCCAAAATTAGGTCTCCTGTGGGTCTAAATACCAAATTGGCAATTAATGTAGATGTAGGTATCCCCTGTGGAACTTGACCATTTCGAGTAATAAGTTTCGTTATTATTCTTGCGATATTCGGCGAAAAGTCCAGGTTTACGAGTGTGGTATACACTTGCTTATTCGATATTGAAGGAAAGAAGGACTTAAGGTCAGTGGTAAAAATGTATTTATTACCTTGATGGTAGCGAGCATTCAAGATATTGTTTTTTCCCTTTACGCCACCATAAAAATACTTAGGTAATGTTATATTAGAAAGAAGAAAATTGTATATTCGAGACTGAATGCTTTTCAAATCGCCTTTTGAAGAGTTTATGGTTCTCTTCTTAATTTTGCCAGCTCCATCCCTTTTGGGTTTGCCTGTAAGTTTGTTAAATTTAGTTTTGTCGAATGAATAGTAAAATTCATCCAAATGGGTCAGAATATATTCCAGCCTATTTGAGTCAACTTTTATAACGTGTAATAAATGTCGTTTGCTTTTAATCATAAAAAGAAATTAGAGAGCAGATTAGCCGAAGATCCATTCCCAAAAAAGTTTGAGATAAGGTTTGAATTGGTCGTATGCAGCTTTAGCTACAACAAGGCCTTTGGAGATTGATTTGACAAGAGATGTAGTTGCCACAATCCATTTAGTCCATTCCTTTACCTTGAAGGTTCTCTTGCTAACCGCGGAGGAACAATGGAGGGATTTCTGATTAGCCTTCTTCCCTCTTTTTGAAGGCTTTTTCTTAAATTTTTTCATACTTAAATTAATTTTAGTAGTGACGATATTGTCACGTGCCAAAACCAATACCGGTATCTGCTAAAACTAACTATAAGCATTGTCTCCATTGCTCTCTAAATTTCACGTGCCATAAAATGGCGATAGGGAGAGACTAGTGTCAGTGCAATAACCAGATAATCAATAAATGGTTAAACCATAGCGGAACAACAGCGAAAGTACACGGACGCACTAACGGAGCGTGGACCAATGGCGCAAAGCCTTTTATCTCCCCGGGAATCCCGAATAGGGCGCGAATTTAATCGCTTCAATTTTTAGCTTCGTTTTAGCTCAAAAAGCCTTCTCAGTATTTCAATGTACTAATACAACACAAAATTAACAAAAATATTTGAAATCTACAATACTGAGGCGCGACCAATTTAGGTTGTAATATTACATGTTATACTTTTGATTGGAACCTCAGATAAGTCCCATTATCAGCAGTTCGAGCCGCCGTTCTCCATTCCAGACAGCTGGGAATGGGTACGGCTGGAAGATGTTGCCAAGATTGGAACTGGTGCAACACCATCAAAATCCAATATGGAGTATTATGGTGGAAATATCAACTGGGTAAGTAGTTCGGTCACTTCTTTTCCCTATGTAGATGAGCCAACGAAATTGATTACTGAATTGGCTTTAAAAGAGACAAATTGTGAAATATATCCTACTGGAACTCTTCTTATGGCAATGTATGGAGAGGGTAAGACAAGAGGACAAGTCACTGAACTTAGAATTGAAGCTGCCTCGAATCAAGCATGTGCAGCAATCATTCCTTATATTCCTACAACTAAAAATTTTGTAAAACTATATTTACTTGCTAACTATTATCAATTAAGGAGATTGGCAGAGGGAGGAAACCAACCTAATCTAAATCTTGGAAAAATTAGCACTCTTTTCATTCCTTTACCTCCTTTACAAGAGCAGCAGAGAATTGTAAAGCAATATGAGTTTATTTTAGAAGCTATTGAACTTTTAGAAGCATCAAAAGCGCTTTTAGTAGGACGCATTAATCTGGTAAAATCTAAAATTCTTGATCTTGCGATGCAGGGTAAGCTCGTGCCTCAAGATCCAACGGATGAACCAGCCTCCGACATGCTCCTTCGAATCAATCCGAAGGCAAAAATTATAACCGATAACCCACATTATCCGCAATTACCGGATAACTGGGTGCTTGTTTCGCTTGAAGACATCACTGAATACGAGCAGCCACAGCCATATATTGTTCAGGATACTTCCTATTCAGACAAGTACACAATTCCTGTCCTCACTGCCGGAAAATCATTTATATTAGGATATACAAATGAGGATTTCGGAGTTTATAAGAATGTTCCCGCTATTATTTTTGATGATTTTACTACAGACTCAAGGTTGGTAAATTTTCCATTCAAAGTAAAATCATCTGCTATGAAAATTATTCAAGTTAAGCATGGCTTGAGCATTGAGTATATAGCCCTATTCATGTCAATAACAAGGCTGATAGGTGAAACTCATAAAAGATATTGGATTTCTGAGTATTCCCAAATTTTAATCCCGATTCCTCCTTTAAAGGAACAAGACCGCATAGTCGAAAGAGTTAACATTCTTTGTCATGAGTTAGACAAGATTATTTCTGTTCTAACTGCTTGATAATATTGCTGAATAAATCATCGTATTCCTTAATCTTCGATACGATGCGATGTTGCTCATTTAATGGTGGTATTGGCATAGTTATATTTTCGATTGCTGACTTGGTTAGACTTGGTAGCGTCGAACTTTTATCAAGAGATGGGAAATCAAAACTTAAGCAAAAGTAGTAGAAGTATAGGTCGTCCACACCTTCATAAGGTTTCATCCCAAAGGCGGTATCAACATTCCAAAAATTTGTTTCAATAAATAGAGGATTGTTTATTGTACCTTTTCGACCGATTATAGTTGAACCAGATAAACAAGAATAGGTATCGGCCATGCCAATAATTCCACCACTTCCATAAATTGGGTATGAACCGGATGGATTCTCAACCTCCTTTTGGCTTTTGCCATTTATAACTTTTACTACATCACCAAGCTTGGTTAACACCCAGTTATCCGGTAATTGCGGATAATGTGGGGTGCGTTATCTTATAGTCATGTTCAACTTAATTTGAATATGATATGATAACAAAGTACAAATCATTCCTTTCGCGCCAGGATTTGGCTGCGAATACCGTCCGCTCCTATGTGTGGACAGTGACGCATTTCCTTGAAAAATACAAGGAAGTGACGCGAGAGAATCTTCTCGCCTACAAGGGTTATCTTGTGGAGCACCACAAGCCTCAGACTGTGAATCTCCGACTTCAGGCTATCAACAAGTATCTGGAGTTTATCAAGAAGGAGAAACACAAAATGCGTTTCGTGAAGGTCCAGCAGAAGAACTTCCTCGAAAACGTAATCAGCGATGCTGACTACAAGTTTTTTAAAACGAAGCTAAAAAAGGACGGTCACACATCATGGTATTTCGTGGTTTGGTTTCTCACAGCCACCGGAGCACGTGTAAGTGAATTGCTTCAAATCAAGGCCGAACACGTTCAGCAAGGCTACCTCGACATCTATTCCAAAGGTGGCAAGTTGCGCCGACTTTATATCCCAAAGACGCTGCGCACTGAGGCGATGAACTGGCTCAAAGAGAAAGGTCTCAATTCCGGCTACATCTTCCTGAACCGTTTCGGCGAAAGAATCACGGCCCGCGGCATTGCCCAGCAACTCAAACTATTCGCCAAGAAATACGGCATCAACACTGCCGTAGTCTATCCTCACTCTTTCCGCCATCGCTTCGCAAAGAACTTCCTCGACCGCTTCAACGACCTCGCACTACTCGCAGATCTCATGGGGCACGAAAGCATTGAAACAACTCGCATCTACCTCCGGCGTACCGCTACCGAACAACAAGCCATCGTTGACAAAATAGTCAACTGGTAATCCCTTTAAATCGGCATCTTTGCAATCCGGGACACTTAGGATTGCAGAGATGCTTCTATTTCATAAAACGTTGAATATAGTTCCTCAATTTGGATTGCAATTCGCTTCTGCTCATTTGATGGAGGAAGTGGTACAATTAAATGATGCAGTGATTTTGATGAAAAGCCTTGCAATGCAATACCCTTGCCTCCAATTAAATCTCTATCTTTATATAACCGGAAAACGTGGAAATATAATGCAGTACAAATTTCATTCGTTAGAGGGCGTAACCTATGCAAATGGTTTTGAATCAAAATATTTTTTTCAAGATTCCATATTGCAGCTCTGCCAACATCCCCACCTTCACAAACAAGTAAATCGCCTTTGCTCACGGTGCATTTTTCAATCTCATTTTCCTTGAAAGGCATTTTATTCAAATCACCCAGCACGAATCTTCCCCAATAAACATTAGATGTGGTGATATATTCATAGTCAATTCCATCTTTATTGGATGAATTTAGAGCCTTTCCCGTATTGTGTTGAAAAATATCGCCCAGATAGCACCAAGTCCAAGATGAAGGAATATTCCAAGAATGTGGGTTATCAGTTATAATCTTGGCCCTCGGATTGATGCGCAGGAGCATGTCGGCAGCAGGCTCATCCGCCGGGTCCTGCGGAACGAGCTTACCCTGCATCGCCAGTTCCAATATCTTGTTTTTTACAGATTTTATGCTGTTATGTAGTCCACAAGTATAATTCTCAATATCTTCTATCAAAGATATTAGAATACTGGTCTTATAATTAATTCGCTCCATTTCTCCTAAGGGAGGAACAGGGATTCTCATATTTTGAGATTGGCTTAGAGATATGTTCGTCTGTCCTGCAGTACCTTTTGTGACAATGCTGTTTATCTCGCTCATTTCACTGAGATAGAAAAACAAATACTTATTCAATATGGCCACTTCTAAATAAGGCCGAATCATCACAGCAGCTTGATTGAAATTACAGTGTTGGATAGATTCAGGAATAATTGCAAGCTTTCCAAGAGGAGGTCCAACAATATTCATTATTAAATCACCACTTTGAGCACGAGAACGTGCCAATTTACCATTGTGAATTTCTTCGCTTATATATTGAGGATGATAATCAAAATCAATTTTTTGATCTCTAAGGTTATACATCTTTAAGTATGGGATTCCAGAATCAGTAAATGATTCTTTAGAAGGAGTACTCCCAGATGCAACGTAGGCAATTTCTCCAAGTCTTACCCATTCCCAGCTGTCTGGAATGGAGAACGG
>ERZ791744.395-NODE-395-length-45420-cov-7.943547_pt1 | contig 45420 bp, 39 predicted proteins | sample MGYA00510039_ERZ791744 | MGnify/ENA primary metagenome ERZ791744 (study PRJEB30046, sample SAMN00791969) | human gut metagenome | study: EMG produced TPA metagenomics assembly of the A metagenome-wide association study of gut microbiota in type 2... | reverse complement strand
CGTTTTGCAGTACGCCTGGGCGGCCTCTAAAACGTCCTTGAAAGAATCCATAAAACATCCACTCCATTGAATTGGTCGAAGTTTTCAACAATGCTGCTGATACCCCGTTAGTATACCACAAAAATCTCCCTGCGTCTATATTCTATAATGTAATTTATAATACATAAGAAAAGACGCTCCATCGTGCCCTCGCGGCTCTTGTGTCCAAGGCGGTTTTTGGCCACAAGATATGGTGGAAGAAAAGTTTTCCACGGAGAACCGGTGAAAAAGTTGAAAGCTTTTTCACAAAGAATTTTGAAAAAAGTTTGCTGGAAAGTAAAAAAAATGCTTGACAGAAGGGGATAGTGTGCGATATACTGTTGAATTGCAAGCCTGTCCCCAATTTGGGACCAGAAATACCCCATTACCGGGGACGAGTTTTTACGGAGGATACAACCATGAAGAGAACTTTTCAGCCCAAGAAGCGTCAGCGCAAGGAAGTTCATGGCTTTCTGACCCGCATGAGCACCAAGAACGGCCGCAAGGTCATCAATGCTCGCCGTGCTAAGGGCCGCAAGAGCCTGACCGTCTGATCCCGCTTTGCCAGGGATCCGGCGCAGAATTGAACATGCGCACAAAAGACTGCTGATCCTGAATTGGCGGTCTTTTTCTTATTTTGGACGTTCTGCGCGCGGAATGACTAAAAATTTGGCAAAAGATTTGGCACAAAAAACGCCCGGACAGCCTTTTCATGTCGGCGTTTTTTTGCTATACTGAATTTTGAACTTTGCCTTTAGGGAAGTTCTGCGATTTTTTAACCGAAAAGGAGGCGACGGAGCAATGCGCTATCGTCCCATCCGCCGCAACAGCGAGTTTGGCCGCGTGTATGCCCGCGGCAAGTCCTATGTGAACCCGGCGCTGGTGCTGTATGTGCTCAAGACCCGCGGCAGAAAGACCCGCGTGGGCCTGACAGCCACCAAAAAGATCGGCCATGCCGTCCAGCGCAACCGCGCCCGCCGCGTGATGAAGGCTGCCATTGATGAGCATCTGGATCAGAACATCGGCGGCTATGATCTGGTGTTTGTGGCCCGGGGCATGACCCCTCGCCTGAAGAGCTGGCAGCTCAGCGAAGTGGTGGCCAGGCTCTTTGCCCAGGCCGGCCTGCCCGACAAGGCAAAGCAGCCGGGCGCAAAGCCCCCTGCCACGGTCCCGCCCGCAGACCGGGCCGCAAAACAGTGAATCCCGTCTCCCATGTCTGCCGGAACGCGCTCTGTGCGCCCATCCGGTTCTACCAGCGCTTTATCAGCCCGGGGCTGGGCCGCAACTGCCGCTTTACCCCCACCTGCAGCCAGTATGGCATAGAAGCCATCCAGACCCATGGCTGCATCAAGGGGCTGCTGCTCACCGCCTGGCGCATCGCCCGGTGCAACCCGCTTGGCCGCTGGGGCTTTGACCCGGTGCCGCCCAAAGGCCGCTGGGTGAACCCGGAGCGGAGACTGTCCCCGGCAAAGCTGTTCCGGGGGCGGCACGGTTAAGCAGCGTGCTTATGATACACGGCTCCTTTGTACAACCTCTCCGTCATTGCTTCGCAATGCCACCTCCCCTGGTAGGGGAGGCTTTGGCAGCCCGATCCAGTTGACGGTTTTGCCAAGGGCTCCCCTATTAGGGGAGCTGGCAACGCCGCAGGCGTTGACTGAGAGGTTCATCCGCTTTTTTGCTTCTTGTGACGCTCCGCACTGTGGGCGGGGTGTCCTTCTCATAAAAATCTAAACGTCCCGCACCACAGGCGGGGCAGAATGGACGAAACTATGAATCCTTTGTACATCCTGGGCTGGCCCTTGGGCTATGTAATGGAGTGGATCTACAAGCTGATCCCCAACTACGGCTGGGACATCATCCTGTTCACCCTGCTCATCACCGTGATCAAGATCCCCCTCCAGCTCAACCAGCAGAAGAGTATGGCCCGCATGAGCGCTTTCCAGCCCATGGTGGCCGAGATCCAGAAAAAGTACCGCGACAAGCCCGAAAAGCAGCAGGAAGAGCTGATGAAGCTGCAGGAGCAGGGCTACAAGCCCACCGCAGGCTGTATGCCCATGCTGGTCAACTTCCTGGTCATGTTCGGCGTTATCGAGGTGGTGTACCGCCCGCTGCAGCGTATCTTCCACATTGGTGCCGATGCCCTGACCGCCGCAGGTGAGGCCCTGACTGCCATGGGCATCAGCTTTACCACCGTGACCCGCGACACCAACATCATTGCACAGGTCATTGCAGGCGAGAGCACCGTCTCCTCCTGCTTCACCCCGGATCAGGTGGCTACCATCACCGAGTTCGGCCAGCACATGGATTTCTTTGGCATCGACCTGACCCGTGTGCCCCAGTACAGCCTGGCTGCAGAGAACCTGCCCCTGCTGATCCTCCCGGTCCTGGCAATCGTGACCATGTTCCTGTCCACCCACATCAGCATGAAGGCCAGCGGCCAGGAGATGCAGGGCAGCATGAAGCTGACCATGTATATGATGCCGCTGATGTATGTTTTCTTCTGCTTCACCGTGCCCAGCGCTTTCTCTCTGTACTACGTTGTTTCCAACATCCTGATGACCGTGCAGAGCCTGGTGATGAAGAAGATCTACGACCCTGAGAAGATGAAGGCAGAGGTCGCCGCCGAGATGGCTGCCCGCAAGAAGGAGCAGAAGCGCGGTGTAAAGAGCACCACCATCAAGGTCACGGATGAAAAGACCGGCGAGGTCGTGGAGAAGAATATCTCCGCCAGCGAAATGAACAAGCGCCGCTTGGAGTATGCCCGCAAGCTGGATGAGGAGCGCTATAAGGACGAGCGCACCGTTCCGCTGAGCGAGCTGGAAAACAAGAAGGAGGATTGACGGTTATGATCCGTACTCAGGAAGCGACCGGCAAGACGGTCGATGAAGCCCGCGCAAAAGCCTGCGCCCTGCTGGGCGTGCAGGCCGACGACCTGAATGTGAGCTATGAAGTGCTCGAAATGCCCCAGAAAACCGGTTTTCTGGGCCTGAAGACCACCCCTGCCAAGGTGCGTGTGAGCGTGGAAGAGCCCGATGCCCCGGCCGCTCCCGTGGTGGAGGAGAAGGTGGAGCCTGAGGTGAAGCCTGTTGTGGAGGAAACTCCCGCTGAGGAACCCAAGGCCGAGGAGCCTGCCGCTGCCCCTGTGGCAGAGGAGGCCGCTCCCGTTGAGGAGGCTGCTGACCCCGCCGTAGAGGGTGAGGAGCCGGAAGTTCCCATCAACATCGAAGAGAACGCCAAGGTCAAGGCCGCTGTGGACTACCTGAAGGAAGTCATTGCCCTGATGGGTGTGGAGAATGTCACTTTCAGCGCCGTGCAGAAGGGTGAGGCTACCATCATCCGTCTGGATGGCGAGAAGCTGGGTGCCCTGATCGGCCGCCGCGGCGAGACCATGGAGAGCCTGTCCTATCTGGCAAGCCTGGTGGCCAACCGTCTGGAAGGCGATTACATCAAGCTGGGTCTGGACGTGGCCGGCTACCGCGACAAGCGCGAGAGCGACCTGACCGCCCTGGCACAGCGCATTGGTGCCAAGGTGCGCAAGACCGGCCGCAGCTTTGCCATGGAGCCCATGAACCCCTACGAGCGCCGCATCATCCACTCTGCCATTGGCAAGATGGAGGGTGTGCGCAGCGAGAGCAAGGGGGAAGGCCGTGACCGCCGTGTGGTCATCTACTCCACTGCTCCCGATGCCCAGACCGACAACACCTACGGCGAGCGCCGCCCGCGGGGCAATGGCCGCCGCCCCGGCGGCAACCGCAATGGCGGCTTCCGCGGCGGACGCGGCAGCAGCTCCCGGAATGGCGGTCCCCGCAATGGCCGTCCCGCAGGCAGCCGCGGTCCCCGTCCTTCCAGCGTGCCCGAGCGCACCTATGCTCCCCGTGACGCAGAAACTGCCGCACCCGTGGCACCCAAGCGCACCGAGCGCGTGGATGATTTTGCCGATTTCAGCTTCGGCAAGATCGAGCTGTAAACTCCGCTGAGTTTTGCACAATGCTGCCCCCTTCCGGTGGAAAACTGGAAGGGGGCTTTTTGTCTCTTTCCTTTTTCGTCGCTTCGTGATACAATAATTCTGATTTGAGAGCGGAGGGAGAGCACCAACATGGAACATTCAACGATCGCGGCCATTGCAACCGCGCCCGGCGCAGGCGGCATTGCCGTGGTGCGTCTTTCCGGCCCGGAGAGCTATGCCGTGGCGGCAAAGGTGTTCCACCCGGCCAACCCGGCAAAGCGGGTAGAAGATGCCAAGGGCTACACCGCTCTGTTTGGGCATTTCATGGAAGGGGAGGAAGCCTTTGACGAGGGCGTGGCCCTCTTCTTCCGGGCTCCCCACAGCTACACCGGCGAGGATGTGGTGGAGCTTTCCTGCCACGGCGGAAGTGCGGTGGCCCGGCGGCTGGTGGAAAGCTGCATCTCAGCCGGTGCCGCCCCCGCCGCCCCCGGTGAGTACACCCGCCGCGCCTTCCTCAATGGCAAGCTGGGCCTGACCCAGGCCGAGGCCGTTATGGACCTGATCTCTGCCGATGGCAGACAGGGTGCGGCGCTGGCCAATGCCTCCCTGAACGGCGCGCTGGCGAAGAAGATCGGGGCTGAAAAGGATGCCCTGACCGCCCTGCAGGCCCATCTGACTGCCTGGGTGGATTTCCCCGAGGAGGACGTTCCCGCGCTGGAGGATGCCCAGCTGGTATCCACCCTGACTGCCGTGAGGGGAGAGCTGGACACCCTCATCCGGAATTACGATGCCGGTGCTGTCCTGCGGGAGGGTGTGGACTGTGCCATCGTGGGGCGGCCCAATGCGGGCAAGTCCACCCTGCTCAATCTGCTGGCCGGGTTCGACCGGGCCATCGTCACCCCCGTGGCGGGCACCACCCGGGATGTGGTGGAGCAGGCCGTCCGGCTGGGGGACATCCGGCTGAACCTGTTCGACACGGCCGGTCTGCGGGAGACCGAGGATGCGATCGAGGCCGAGGGCATCCGCCGCAGCTGGAAAAAGCTGGACGAGGCGGGGCTGATCCTGGCGGTGTTCGATGGCTCTGAGCCCCTGACCCGGGAGGATCTTGCGTTGGCGCAGCGGTGCGCCGGCCGCCCGGCCATTGCACTGGTCAACAAAGAGGACAAGCCCACTCAGTTTGACGCAGAGATCATTGCAGGCGATTTTGCCATGGTGCTCCCGGTCTGCTGTCAGGAAGAGGGGAGCCGCAGGGTGATCGCCGCTGCCGTTGCCCGCCTGCTGGGCACCAACAACATCGACCCCCACGCTGCCAGCCTTTCGGGCCAGCGCCAGCTTGCCGCCGCCACCCGTGCACGAGATGCAGTGGCCGGTGCACTGGATGCGGTCAGCGGCGGGTTCGGGCTGGATGCCGTATCGGTCTGTGTGGACGATGCGCTGGATGCCCTCTGTGACCTCACCGGCGAAAATGCGTCGGAGAATGTCATCAATGAAGTGTTTGAGCGGTTCTGCGTGGGAAAGTAACGGAGGGCAGCCCGTCTGGCAGCTTTCTCCTCGGACACGAGTTCGGATTGCGGCTCCCAGCATCCGCCGCGCATTGCTTGCGTCTTGCTGGCCGCGGCCCCAACAACAGCTTCCTGCATCCGCCACTGGCGGCGGTCGCTGTCGTTGCAGGCCATTCCATCGCCCGCCCTATTGCCTGCGGCAACAGGGTCCCACCCCAGCGGACGGTCCTCGGAGAAACTTCCAGCCGTTCTGCCGGGTAACAGCAGATTGAACCATAGAGGAAAGTATAGGAAAAGTATGAATCATCTTGGAGATTACGATGTGATCGTAATAGGCGCGGGCCACGCTGGCATTGAAGCGGCCCACGCTGCCGCCACGCTGGGTGCAAAAACGGCGGTGTTTACCATGAGCCTGGATGCCATTGGCAACATGCCCTGCAACCCCAGCATCGGCGGGACTGCAAAAGGAACGCTGGTACGTGAATTGGATGCACTGGGCGGTGTGATGGGCCTTGCGGCAGATGCCACCTACCTGCAGAGCCGGATGCTGAACAAGGGCAAAGGCCCTGCCGTTCATGCCCTGCGCGTTCAGACCGACCGCAAGCGCTACCACGAATATATGAAGCACGCCCTTGAGCTCACGCCCGGCCTTGCCATCCATCAGGCCGAGGTGGTGGGCATTGAGGTGGAGAACGGCCATGTCAAGGGCGTTGTGACCCAGCTGAACGGGGAGTACAGCGCAAAGTGTGTGGTCATTGCCACGGGTACCAATCTGGGCGGCAAAATTTTTGTCGGTGATGCGTGGTATGCTTCCGGCCCTGACGGGATGCACGCCGCCAATGCCCTGACCGAAAGCCTGAAGGCCGCCGGTCTGCCTCTGCGGCGGTTCAAGACCGGTACCCCTGCCCGTGTCCACCGGAGAAGCATCGACTTCTCCAAGCTGGAATGCCAGCCCGGCGACCCGGACAGCGAGCTGCAGCCCTTCAGCTTTCTGACGGATACACCCATGCACAACAAAGTCGAGTGCTGGATCGCCTACACCAACCCCGAGACCCACCGGATCATTCTGGACAACATCCAGCGCAGCCCGCTCTATGGCGGCATGATCGAGGGGGTTGGTCCCCGGTACTGCCCCTCCATTGAGGATAAGGTGGTGCGCTTTGCGGGCAAGGACCGGCACCCCATCTTTGTGGAGCCCTGCGGCGAGAACACCGAGGAGATGTATCTGCAGGGTGCGTCCAGCAGCCTGCCTGAGGATGTGCAGAATGCCTTTTACCGGAGCATTCAGGGCTTTGAACACATTGAGATCATGCGCCCGGCCTACGCCATCGAGTATGACTGCGTAGACCCGACCAGTCTGGAAGCCACACTGGAGAGCAAAGTGGTGCGGGGCCTGTATGGTGCAGGCCAGTTCAACGGCACCTCCGGCTACGAGGAAGCTGCCGCGCAGGGTCTGCTGGCCGGTCTGAACGCCGCCCGCAGTGCAAAAGGGGAGAGTCAGCTGATCCTGGAACGCCAGACCAGCTATCTGGGCACGCTGGTGGATGACCTTGTCACCAAGGGGGTCATGGACCCCTACCGCATGATGACCAGCCGGAGCGAGTACCGCCTGACCCTGCGGCAGGACAACGCCGATCAGCGGCTGACTCCCATTGGCCGGGAGTATGGTCTGGTGCAGGATGACCGCTGGGCCAAGTATCAGCACACCCAGAGCATTCTGGAGGCGGAGCGCCGCCGCCTGCACGAGACCCATCTGCGCACTGCTGACCTGCGCGCTGCCATGGAAGCAGCCGGGCTGACCCCTACCGCGGAGGGCGGCATTGCCGAAGAGCTGCTCCGCCGCCCCGAGGTCAGCTACCCGCTGTTGGCGGGTGTGATCGGCTGGGGCGAGGGCATCACCCCCATGCTGGCCGAGCGGCTGGAGACCGAGATCAAGTACGCGGGCTACATTGCAAGGCAGGATCGGATGATCCGTGACGTGGCCCGCCACGAAAAGACCCTGATTCCCGCAGATTTTGAGTATGCTGACCTGACCGGCCTGACGCTGGAGGCCCGTGAGAAGCTGACCCGCATCCGCCCGAAGAATCTGGGGCAGGCGGGCCGCATTCCCGGCGTTTCGCCCTCCGATGTGGCGCAGCTGAGCATTGCTTTAACAGTCAGAGAGAAAACCTGATGCACTGACGGAGAGGTTGGACGAAGGAGGGCAGAACCTCTGTACAACCTCTCAGTCGCCTGCGGCGACAGCTCCCCTGGTAGAGGGAAACCCTTGGTAAAAAGATAAAAGAATTACCTCAAACGAAAAGGGACAGATAAATGATCGACAAGAACAGATTAGAACAAAAATGTTCCATGTGGAACATTGCGCTGACCGGGGAACAGCTGGACCAGCTGGATGCCTTTGCGCAGATCCTGGTGGACTACAACCAGAAGGTCAATCTGACCGCCATCACCGACCCGGAAGGCATTGAGGACAAGCACTTCCTCGACAGCCTGCTGTTTGCCAGCCAGCCCGAGGTGGCAGGGAAGATGGTGGACGTGGGTGCCGGTGCCGGATTCCCGGGCATCGTGACAAAGATCTACAAGCCCGAGTTGGAGCTGACCCTGATGGAGCCCACCGGCAAGCGGGTGGAGTTCTTGAAGTATGCCTGCGCTCAGCTGAGCCTGACCGGGGTGGAGTTTGCCAAGGAGCGCGCCGAGGAAGCCGCCCGCAAAGCATGGCGGGAGCAGTTTGATCTGGCCTCTGCCCGTGCGGTGGCGGCTCTGCCCATGCTGGCCGAGTACTGCCTGCCGCTGGTCAAGGTGGGTGGCAGCTTCCTTGCCATGAAAGGCGCTTCCGGCGAGGAGGAGCTGGCTGCAGCCCGCGGTGCCATCCGGAAGCTGGGCGGCGAGTACAAGGAGACCCGCACCCTGCATCTGCCGGGCGGCGATACCCGCACCCTCATCCTCTGCAAAAAGATTTCGCAAACTCCGACAGCTTACCCCAGAAACGGTGGAAAGATCGCAAAGTCTCCGCTGAAATAACGCAAAACCGCAAGATAAATGCCAAGCCCTGCCGAACGATTCTTCTGGCAGGGCTTTTTGATTTCTGGTACACTGGAACTGCAATGAGTGAGTTTTCCACTGTTTCCCGGGAAACAGTGGAAAACTGTGCCACATTTCAGCGAAAGGGGAAAGAATCATGTTTGAATGGAAGAAATCTGCCGGAAAGATCTACACCCTGCCTGTGGAAAGCATCCGTCCCTCGCCGTTTCAGGCCCGGACTGTCTTTGATGAAAAGGAGCTGGCGGGGCTGGCTCAGAGCATCCGGGAAAACGGCCTGCTGCAGCCCATCTCGGTGCGGAAGGTCGAGGGTGGTTACGAGCTGGTGGCAGGGGAGCGGCGGCTCCGCGCCTGCAAGCTGGCCAGGATGGAGACCATCCCGGCCATCCTCTGCGACTGCGGCGACCAGCGGACTGCGGCGTTGGGTCTGCTGGAAAACATCCAGCGGGAAGACCTGAATCCCTTTGAGCAGGCACAGGGGCTGCGGGATGTGATCGCCCTTTGGGACTGCACCCAGGCCGAGGCGGCCAAGCGGCTGGGCATGGCACAGCCCACCCTTGCCAACAAGCTGCGGCTGCTGCAGCTGACCACCGACCAAAGGCAGTTCGTGCTGGACAATGGCCTGACCGAGCGCCACGCCCGGGCTGTCCTGCGCCTGCCCGAGAACCGGCGGAGCGAAGCCCTTATCACCATTGCCAAGCGGCGGATGAATGCCCGGCAGACCGACCTGTACATTGAGCAGGTGCTCAATGCCGCCGCCCCGGGCAGGCACCGCATCTCCATGGTCAAGGATGTGCGCATCTTTGTCAACACCATCGACCATGCCATCCGGCTGATGACGGACAACGGTGTGCCTGCTACGGCCCACAGGGAAGAGCGGGACGGCTATATCGAATACACGGTGCGCATCCCAACCGCAGCTGCGCAAAGATAAAACGCATCGCAATTTTCACAAAAAATGCAATTCCACAGGGTTTTTACGCAAAATAATCAGGAAACAGGTTCAAAAAGCCGCGCTGATGTGCTATACTAGTCTTTAAAGGGGCTTTGCTGGTGGGAAAACAGCGGGGCCCGGCCTCGAATGTTCCACGTGGAACAAATAATTTTCCCGGGAGGAAACAAAGAGCGTGGCTAAAATCGTTGCAATTGCAAACCAAAAAGGCGGCGTGGGCAAGACCACCACGGCCGTGAACCTTTCGTCCTGCGTTGCGGCTCTGGGCAAAAAGACGCTCATCGTCGATCTGGACCCGCAGGGCAATACCACCACCGGTTACGGCATTCCCAAGCGGAGTGTCGATGTGGGTACTTATGAGCTGCTGATCGGTGAGGCGGAGGCAAAGGATGCCATCCGCAAGACCGAGTTCCGCACCGATGTCATCGGTTCCAACACCCGGCTTGCGGGTGCGGGTCTGGAAATGATCGATCTGCCGGGCCGCGAAAGCCGCCTGCGCAAGGCGCTGGCCTCGGTGCAGAAGGACTACGACTTCATCTTTGTGGACTGCCCGCCCAGCCTGGATCTGCTCACCCTGAACGGTCTGTGCGCCTGCGACAGCGTGCTTATCCCCATCCAGTGTGAGTATTACGCACTGGAGGGCCTGTCGGAGCTCATCAGCACCCTCAAGACCATCCGCAAGAAGTACAACCCCTATCTGGACATCGAGGGCGTGGTGTTCACCATGTTCTCCGGGCGGTTCAACCTGACGCTGCAGGTGGTGGATCAGGTCAAAAAGTATTTTGGCACCAAGGTCTACAAGACCACCATCCCGCGCACCATCCGCATCTCGGAAGCGCCCAGCTACGGCCAGCCCATCAATTTCTATGAGCCCAAGGGCAAGGGCAGCGAGGCCTATATGGATCTCGCTATTGAGTTCGTAAAGAACAACCGCCCGCATGAACTGGCACGCCGCCGCACAAAAGGGAACAGTGCCCCCGCCGAGCAGAAAAGCGCACTGGAACAAGTGAAGCAGGGGGAAGCGTAACCTATGGCAAAAAAAAGAGGAGGACTGGGCCGGGGCCTGGAAAGTCTGTTTGAGGACACAGCCCCCAGCTTTGAGTCCGATAACCGAATCGAGACGCTGCCCCTGCGGGAGATCGAGCCGGACCCGGCTCAGCCCCGCAAGACCTTTGATGAGGAAACGCTGGCCGAGCTGGCGGCCAGCATCTCAGAGCACGGTTTGCTGCAGCCCATCGCGGTGCGGCCCCACGGGGTGGACCGCTATCTCATCGTGGCCGGTGAGCGCCGCTGGCGTGCCTGCCGGATGGCGGGCCTGACCGAGGCACCCGTCGTCGTGAAGGATGTCACGGATGAGCAGGCCATGGAGCTGGCGCTGGTGGAAAACCTTCAGCGCGAGGATCTGGACCCGGTGGAAGAAGCACTGGGCATTCGGGAGCTGATGACCCGCTGTGACCTGACCCAGGAGCAGGCTGCCCGCAAGCTGGGCAAGAGCCGCAGCGCACTGGCCAACAGCCTGCGTCTGCTCAACCTGCCCGAAACGGTGCTGGAGCTGCTGAAGGGCGGTTTTCTCACCACCGGCCACGCAAAGGTGGTGCTGGGCCTGCCCACCCCGGAGCTGCAGGAGCAGGCGGCACAGATCATTGCCGACCATGAGCTGAACGTCCGGCAGGCAGAGACCCTGTGCAAGAAGTTGGCCAAGCCCCCAAAAGAGCCTGTGGAGCCCGCCCCGCGCGGCACCCTGCCTGTGGAGGTGGAAGAGAGCCTGAAGCAGGCGCTGGGCAGTGAGGTCAATGTGGCCTACCACGACGGCAAGGGCAAGTTGACCGTCCACTTCTACTCGGATGAACAGCTGAAGGCTTTTGCAAACTTATTAGGGCAATATCAGGTTGAGGATTAAACCTCTCCGTCATTGTTGTTGCCTGGTAGGAGAGGCCCTGGCAGCCGATGGAAGCTTTTCGTATACGCCGCCAGCCCGACTGAGAGGTTGTACGAAGGCAGGCCTGACCGAGAAGAAAAACATAGCGATCCAAGGCGGCACGCCGCCTTTGAACGGCATGGGAAAGGGCTTACCTGCCCGTGCGAACCGAAATAGAGTAAGGAGAGTAAATCATGCTTGATATCAAATTTGTCCGTGACAACCCGGATGCTGTCAAGGAAAACATCAAGAAGAAGTTCCAGGATGCCAAGCTCCCTCTGGTGGATGAAGTCATCGAGAAGGACGCAAAGTACCGCGAGTGCCTGAAGGAAGTTGAGAGCCTGAAGGCTGCCCGCAACAAGCTGAGCAAGGCCAACGGCCCCCTGTTCGGTCAGCTGAAGAAGTGCACCGACGAGGCCCAGAAGGCCCAGCTGCAGGCCCAGATCGATGCCAACAACGCCGCCGTCAAGGCCGACGCAGACAAGATGGCAGAGCTGGAGGCCGAGGAAGCCAAGCTGGCTGACCGCATCCAGGAGATCATGTACACCATCCCCCAGATGATCGACCCCAGTGTGCCCATCGGCCCCGATGACACCTACAACGTGGAGGCTCAGCGCTTTGGCGAGCCTGTGGTGCCCGATTTCCCCATCCCGTACCACACCGAGATCATGGAGAGCTTTGACGGCATCGATATGGACGCCGCAGGCCGCGTGGCCGGCAACGGCTTCTACTACCTGCTGGGCAACATTGCACGCCTGCACGAGGCTGTGCTGGCCTATGCCCGCGACTTTATGATCAACAAGGGCTTCACCTATGTGATCCCTCCCTTCATGATGCACGGCAACGTGGTGCAGGGTGTCATGTCCTTCCCGGAAATGGATGCCATGATGTATAAGATCGAGGGTGAGGACCTGTACCTGATCGGTACCAGCGAGCACACCATGATCGGCCGCTTCATCGACCAGACTCTGGACGAGGCCACTCTGCCCCTGACCCTGACCTCCTACAGCCCCTGCTTCCGCAAGGAGAAGGGCGCACACGGCATCGAGGAGCGCGGCATCTACCGCATCCACCAGTTCGAGAAGCAGGAGATGATCGTGGTCTGCCGCCCCGAGGAGAGCGCCGACTGGTACGAGAAGCTGTGGCAGATGTCTGTGGAGCTGTTCCGCAGCATGGAGATCCCCGTGCGTCAGCTGAACTGCTGCTCCGGCGATCTGGCTGACCTGAAGGTCAAGAGCTGCGATATCGAGGCCTGGAGCCCCCGCCAGCAGAAGTACTTTGAGGTCTGCTCCTGCTCCAACCTGGGCGATGCACAGGCACGCCGCCTGCACATCCGCGTCAAGGGCAAGGACGGCAAGACCTATCTGGCCCACACCCTGAACAACACCTGCGTGGCTCCTCCGCGTATGCTGATCGCCTTCCTGGAGAATCATCTGCAGGCCGATGGCTCCGTGACCATCCCCAAGGTGCTGCAACCCTACATGGGCGGCCTGGAAGTTATGGTCCCTACCCACAAGAAGGGCTGAGCCTGAGCTTTTCCACAAAGCACTCATAAAATGTTGAAAACCCCGCCGTCCGCGTGATGCAGACGGCGGGGTTTCGTTGTGTAGAAAAAACAAAAAGAAAAAGCTCCTGATTTTTCAATCAGAAGCTTTTTGGTGACCCGTACGGGAATCGAACCCATGTTACAGCCGTGAAAGGGCCGTGTCTTAACCGCTTGACCAACGGGCCTTATAAATACAGAGCTTCGCTAAAACCTCCGACTTTCATCATCCACTATTGCGGACGACCGTCCCCCTTATCTTAGCGAAACTCTGTAACGTGGTAGCGGCAACTGGATTTGAACCGGTGACACTTCGGGTATGAACCGAATGCTCTAGCCAACTGAGCTATACCGCCATATTTATTTTGTGCACTTGAACAGTGCTTTATTATTATAGCCAATCGACCGCGATTTGTCAACAATTATTTCGCAAAAATTCAAAAATTTCTGAAATATCTCCTTCTATGGCGTAAAAAAGACGCTGTAACAGAAAAAGTTACAGCGTCTTGCGTAAATCATTCCCGATACTTCTCCATCATTTCCTTGAACAGCACAGCCGGAGAGGGCGGCGTGTAGGTGATGGCGTTGGCACCCGCCGCAATGGTGGCGGAAATGCTCTCGCCGGTCTTGCCGCCGCTGGCGATGATGGGCACATCCGGAAACTGCTCCCGGATCTTTGCTACCACCCGGGGCGTGTCGGTGCTGCAGGCCACGTTCAGGATGGATGCCCCGGAATCAATGCGGCTCCGGATGTTGGTGTCCTCTTTTGTCACTGTGATGATGACCGGGATGTCCACCACCCGCGAGACCGCCAGCAGGTTCAGGTCAGAGATGGGGGAATTGAGCACCACGCCCATGGCACCCTGGCTCTCCACGTCGCGGGCAAGGTTCAGGGTGCGCACGCCGTGGGTGGTGCCGCCGCCCACACCGCAGAACACCGGGATGTAGGATGCCTTGATGATGGCATCGCTGATGGCCTGCTGGGGCGTAAAAGGATAGACCGCAAACACCGCGTCCGCGTCGCAGTTGCGGATGATGGCAAGGTCGGTGGTGAATACAAAGCTTTTCAGCCGCCGCCCGTTGATGACGATGCCGCTGGCGGCATATACCTCCTGGGGCATTTTCAGGATGTTGTGGCGCAGGCGGCTCTCTACGTTGGGGGAAGTTTTCTTTTCAGCTGCCATGGGCAAGTCCTCCGTTTCTCAATTGTATCAAATGGGAACTATATTATAGGAAAACAGGGGAGTTTATGCAAGAAACATCCTGTGAACAGTCTGCAAATAAAAATCGACCCTCTCCGTCCGTGCTTCACAGCACCGGAGAGGGTCGTTCCTTTAATGTGTTCTAACGTATTCTAAAATATCCTCAGGCACGCCGGCCAGTGCATCGGCTCCGGCAGCAGTCAGCTCTGCGCGGCCCCGGAAGCCCCACAGCGCCCCCATGGCAGGCAGACCGGCATTGTGCCCGGTCAGGATATCTACATCGCTGTCGCCCACAAACAGGGTGCTGGCAGGGTCTGCGTGCAGGTCCTGCATCAGGCTGTAAACACCGGTGGGGTCGGGCTTGGTGGGCACGCCCGGGCGGCTGCCCCGCACCAGAACAAACCGACCTGCCCCGAAATAATGCTCGATGATCTTGCCGCACAGCGGGTCAGCCTTGTTGGAGAACACCGCGCACTGCACGCCCGCGGCGTTCAGCGCGTCAATGAGGGCAGCAATGCCCGGGTAAGGCGCGGTCTTGTCCTCCTTGTGGGCATCGTACCGGGCGGTAAACTCCGCCAGCGTAGCGGCCAGCTGCTCCGGTGTGCGGGCATCGGCGGGCGAAAACCGCTCCACGAGCTTCGGGATGCCGTTGCCCACCATGTGCTTGAACTGCTCCACCGTAAACTCCGGCCACCCGTGCTGTGCGCACACCCAGTTGCCTGCATCAGCCAGGTCGTCAATGGTGTTCAGCAAAGTGCCGTCCAAATCAAATAATACTGTATGAATCATAACAATTTTACTTCCCCTAAAAACAATAACGTTATCTTTATGCCAAGGGCTCCCCTTATTGGGGGAGCTGTCGCCGATCGGCGGCTGAGAGGTTTAATTCGTTTCCATAAATCTGAAAAATTTCTCCGCATCCCGCAGCGGCACGCTCCTCACCTTGAGTTTTACCCAGCCGGGAAAGGTCAGGGTCAGGTTGGTGCGGCCCACACTGGCAGCCCAGGGGCTTTGTGCTGCGGTCAGGCAGACATCCGGGTGCAACACACAGATGCAGTGCAGGTAGAGCCCCTGCTGCCGCCGCAGGGTCATGCGGCCCTCCCGCAGCCAGAGGCCCTCCCGCCGGTAGCCGGCCGCGGCCCCGGCCAGCAGTGCCCCAAAGAAGAGCGTGGGGATGAGCAGGGTCACGGTCAGCTGGGGCAGCACTGTGGCCGAGACCAGCGTCAGCAGGAGGCAGAGGGCAAAGGGAATGCCTGCCGGTGCAAAAAAGATGAGACTGCGCTGCTCGGTGCGGGCCAGCAGGTCGGGCGGCATCCGGAACTCCGGCAGCAGCTCCCGGAACAATGCTTCCTCGCCGCTGCGGCAGACGAACAGCGGCAGCTCGGGGGAGCAGCCGCCCGCCGTTACAAAGACCGGCCAGCGCTTCATCAGCCGGGCAGCGGGGGAGATGCGGACATCTGCAAAGCTGATCTCGCTTGTCCGCACCCGGCACTCGAAGTGCCCCAGCCAGCCGCCCCGGCTGCCGATCTGGTCGGCCGTGTGCCAGACGGTGTAGTGCACGGTCTGGGCAAAGCTGCGCATCAGGCTGGCCCCCAGCAGAAAGCCTGCGGCCGCCAGCAGCCACGCCGCGCCTGCGGGGAGCCACCGCGCCGCGAATCGGGCCAGAAAGCTCACCTGGATCTGGGCAAAAACGGCAGGGTTCCAGTCCGGAATATCCCGGGTCTGGCGCACGGCCAGCACGAACAGGGCCAGTGTGGAGAGGCCGTTGGCCCCCAGAAAACCCAGCGCCGCCCGCTCCCCTCCGGCGGGCCGGTGCAGGGCAGGCTTTACCAGAGGCATCAGCTGGTCTGCCACCGCCTCGGCATCGGCTTTGGGCAGGCAGACCGAAAGGGTTTGCTTTTGCGCCGCACCCACCGGGTAAAGGGTCAGGCGGCTTGCCCCGGCCATCCGGTAGAGCAGGGGCCGGTCGATGGTCAATGCAGCCAGCATCTCGCCCCGCAGGGCACGATCCAGCCGGATGCCCAGCCGCCAGTGCAGATGAAAGACTCCGGTGTCGTCCAGGCTCCAGCTGCTCACATGCAGGATGCCCCAGCTCACGGCGCAGAGCAGAAGGAACAGCAGTGCATCCTGCCGCAGAGCTGTGTGCAGGGCTGTCCAGTTCCGCTCAAACAGCACCTGGACCAGCGGCAGCAGATAGACCACCAGCGTCTTGCGCAGAAAACGCAGGACGGTAAAGGGGTGCAGGCGGCGCTCGTTCATCGGATCTCCTCCGCAAGGGCATGGGTGAGGGCAGCGGCCTGCTCTGCCGGAACCGCCGGTAAAATAAGCCGCGTGCCCGGTGCCGTGATGACGACCACCGATACCCCTGCCAGCCAGAGCAGCGGCGTGCGCAGCCGGAACAGCCCTGTTACGGCCCTGCGGCGGACTGCCCGCCGCAGCGGGAAGGCGATGCCGGAGTACACCGTCAGGGTCTCCGCGCCCAGCGCGGCGGCATAGCTGCAGGCACGCTGGTACACCACCGCCACCAGTGCGGCCCAGAGCAGGCAGAACACCACCCCGGCGGGCAGGCTCTGCCAGAACACAAAGGGGGCCGCCAACAGGCCCGGGATGGCGGCCCAGCAGCAGAGCACGGCCCGGCCCCGGGGCGGGATGATGAGCGCTGTGCGGCGCAGCTCCCGCTCCGTCACTTGCTGTTCAGCTCCCAGGCATCGGTCAGCAGGTGCAGGGTATCGTCCTGCGTCAGCACCAGGATGCGGTCCCAGGGCAGAAGAACAGTGTTGCCGTGGGGGATGATGAACTCAGTGTCGCGGGTGATGCTGACCAGAATGGCATCGCCGGGAATGGGCACATCCATGATGGCCTTGCCCGCAAACTTGAAGTTCTCGGGCAGCAGGATCTCGTTCAGGCTGGCCGTGCCGCCGCCCAGGCTGAGCAGCTGGCGGATGGTATCCGTCTCGATCTCCCGTTCCAGAATGTGGCTCAGGTTGTCGGTGCCGCAGACCACGGTGTCCACGCCTAAGGTGTGCAGCAGCTCCCGGTTCTTGGGGTTGGAGGCCCGGGCCACGGTGCGGTCCACGCCGAACTCCCGCTTGGCGATCTGACAGGCCACGAGGTTGTCCTCGTCCGAGCCTGTCACGGCCACAAAGGCGTTGCAGCTGCCAACATCGGCGGTGCGCAGGGTGTCCACGCTGATGGAATCGCCGCAGATCACGGGGATGTCCAGCGAATCTGCCAGCATCCGGCACTGGGCCTCGATGGGTTCAATGATGACCACCGAATGGTGGTTCGTCAGCAGGCTCTGGGCCAGATACCGCCCAACACGCCCGCCGCCTGCAATACAAACTTTCATATAAAAACCTCATAATACTTAAAGTATATAGAAACTTTGCCTGAACCAGCTCTTGGCTCCCCCTTTGGGGGAGCTGGCAAAGCCGTCAGGCTTTGACTGAGAGGGTGAGCCAGTTTCCATTATTTCGCCAGCGAACGGAACACGGCCTGTTCTGTCAGGATGGTGGGGCAGATCGTGTCCAGCTCGTAGGTCTTGTGGTAGAGCACCTGCAAATGCGGGTCGGAGACGCGGCAGATGACCTTTTCGCGCCGGAAGATGTTCTTTGCGATCTGTGCGGCCATCAGGTTCACAGAGTCGTCCTCGCTCACGGCGGCCACAGCGTCGCAGTTCTCCACACCGCCCTGCTTGAGGATGTCGGGGTCGGTGGGGTCGCCCACAAGGGCCGTGCCGCCAAAGGAATAATCATCAAAGCTGTCCAGCCGCTTGAGCTGCTCAGGGTCCTTTTCGATCAGGGAAATATCATGGCCGATGCGTTCCAGATCCCGCACCAGTGCCGCGCCCACCTGGTCGCAGCCGATCACCAGAATATTCATGGATGTCACCTCATTGTTCAAAATCTGTTTTTATCTGGCCCGGCATTCCGCGTCAGAAGGAAACACAGGGAAAAACGTTGTGTCCAGTATAGCATATTTCCCGCGGCAGATAAATACAGAAAAAGCAGACAGTGCTCCTGTATAAAATTTGTGATTTTTCGTGCGCAGGCTCTCAGAATATGATATACTGGAAAGCGAACCCAATCTGAATGTGTGCAGAGCGCCTGTGCCGCTTTGCAGGGAGGAGAATCCATGTTTCTTGAAATACTGAAAGCCATCCTGATGGGCATTGTGGAGGGTATCACCGAGTGGCTGCCCATCTCGTCCACCGGTCACATGATTCTGGTGGAGCAGGTGGTCAAGTTCAACGCCAGCGAGGAATTCATGTCCATGTTCCGCGTGGTCATCCAGCTGGGTGCCATTCTGGCCGTGGTGGTGCTGTTCTGGAATAAGCTCTGGCCCTTCGGCCTGCGCCATGGCCGCGTCTGCTCCAAACCTGCCGTCTGGCAGCTCTGGTTCAAGGTGGTGGCCGCCACCATCCCGGTGCTCATCATCAGCCCGCTGGACGACTGGTTTGAGGCCCGCTTCTACAATTACATCACGGTCGCCGCCATGCTGATCCTGTATGGTGTCCTCTTCATCCTTGTGGAGAACCGCCGCACCGCCCCGCATGTCACCCGGCTGGAACAGATCACCTACCGCGAAGCCTTCATCGTCGGCGTGTGGCAGATGCTGGCCATCATCCCCGGCACCTCCCGCTCCGGTGCCACTATCGTGGGCGGCCTGCTGCTGGGCCTGTCCCGTGCCTGTGTGGCTGAGTTTACCTTCTTCCTCGCCATCCCCGTTATGGCGGGCGCGTCCCTGCTCAAGGTGGTCAAGTTCGTCCTCTCCGGCGCTGCGATGACCGGTACCGAGATCGCTGTCCTCGTTGTGGGCTGCGTGGTCGCCTTTGTGGTCAGCCTTGCCGCCATCCGCTTCCTGATGGATTACGTCAAGCGCCATAACTTCAAGTTCTTCGGCCTTTACCGCATCGTGCTGGGCCTGATCGTCCTGGCCGTGGCCGCCATCACCGCCATTGCGTAAATCCCTCCCGACCCCCCCAGCCGCCCGCCTGGGCGGCTCTTTTGCGTTACGGGGCAATTGCACCGGTCCGGGCCCTGTGCTATACTGGAGCCATAAAGAGAGAACCCGGCGGCGGGAGAGTGCCGCGCCTGAAATTGTCAAAAACGGAGGAGACCCCTATGGAAGCATCGACTGTATACTACACCGATTTCCGGTGTCCTGTGGGCACCAGCCTGACCGAAAAACTGCGCCGCCTGTGCATTGCGGCGGGCATCAAGAGCATTGATATGGATGGCAAGTTCGTGGCAATCAAGATGCACTTTGGCGAGCTGGGCAACCTGGCTTTCCTGCGCCCGAACTACGCCAAGGTAGTGGCAGACCTGTGCAAGGAGCAGGGGGGCCAGCCCTTCCTGACGGACTGCAACACGCTGTACCCGGGCAGCCGTAAGAACGCGCTGGAGCACCTGAGCTGCGCGCAGGAAAACGGCTTCTGGCCCATGACCACCGGCTGTCAGATCATCATTGGCGATGGCTTGCGCGGCACCGATGAGCTTGAGGTGCCCGTGCCCAACGGCGAATACTGCAAGACCGCCAAGATCGGCCGCGCCATTATGGATGCCGACATCTTCATCAGCCTGACCCACTTCAAGGGCCACGAAGCGACCGGCTTCGGTGGGGCCATCAAGAACATCGGCATGGGCTGCGGTTCCCGTGCGGGCAAGATGGAGCAGCACTCCTCCGGTAAGCCCGCCGTGCAGGAGGAACTCTGCCGCGGCTGCCACCGCTGCGCCAAGGAGTGCGGCTCCGATGCCATCCGCTACAACGAGAACAACAAAGCGGTCATTGATTACGAAAAGTGCAAGGGCTGCGGCCGCTGCATCGGTGCCTGCAACTTCGATGCCATCTATTCCATCGACAGCAGCGCCAACGAGGAGCTGGACCGCAAGATGGCAGAGTACGCCGCCGCCGTCTGTGCAGACCGCCCCTGCTTCCACATCAGCCTGGTGCAGGATATCAGCCCCAACTGTGACTGCCACGGCGAGAACGATGCCCCCATCCTGCCGGATATCGGCATGTTCGCCTCCTTTGACCCCGTGGCGCTGGATCAGGCCTGTGCCGATGCCTGCCTGAACGCACAGCCCCTGCCCAACAGTCAGCTGGGCCAGAATCTTGCAAAGCCCGGCTGGAACTGCCACCACGACAACTTCAAGGATTCAAACCCCAATGTCGAGTGGAAGGCAACGCTGGAGCAGGCCGAAAAGATCGGCATGGGCACCCGCCAGTACACCCTGAAGAAGATCTGAACATAAAAATAAGCCCGACAACGTCGGGCTTATTTTTATGTCTCTTGCATTCAGGGGCAGACAGGACGCTCAATACTCGCTGGAAGCCGGAACCAGTACGTCAATGACATCGGCCAGGGCTTTCCAGTTTTCCTCGGAACAGCCGGGCAGCTCTTTGGCATCCAGACCAGCATCCTCGATGCGGCCGGTCATGCTGCCCTTGTCGGTCAGCAGGGTCTCGGCATCGGCCTTGATGAGCGGCCAGGCATCGGCAAAGCTCTGCTGGTCATCGGCGCTCAGGCTGTCGAACCACTGGGTATAGGCATCTTTGATGTCGCTGACCGGCTGGATGCTCATGTTGCAGCCATCGGCCCATTTCAGCAGGGAAGCCGCCGCGATGACGGATTTCAGCGAGCAGCCGGACACGCCGGGGCCCCAGCCAAGGCAGGGGGCAAAGGCATCGTCCGGGTCAGAGAGGGAGAACAGGGAGTTCTCGCCTGCGTCCAGCGGGCCCACCTTGCCGGTATCGGCGGTCACAGTGGAAGAGGGGATGCTCTCGCTTGCAGAAGCGGAAGAGCTGGAAGCGGCAGTGCTGCCGGAAGAGGTGCTGCAGCCTGCCAGCACGCCGCACAGCAGGGCGGCGCAGACCAGCAGGGAAAGAATACGCTTGCGAATCATAGGAAAGCCTCCTTTTATCGTGTTCCGGCCCATCTGCCGGAGAAACTGCTCTGGTACATTTCTAGTATACTGTTCTGCCGGGCTGTTGTCAATCGGCGTGCGCAGGACGATTTTTCACCCCGGCTGTGCAAACTATACAAACTTTTGTCCTTTTTTTCTCAGTCGGGCGGGATTGACATTTTTTGCGCTGGCGCGTATAATCCGGCCATGGTCAAACTGGGAGAAACGGGTGAAGAACCGGAAAAAGGGGGAGAAACGGATGCAGAAATTTCTGCGGCGGCTGGAACGCTTTTCACAGTCGCTGCTGTCGCCGCTGTCTTATCTTTCGGCGGCGGGCCTGCTGCTGGTGCTGGGGGCGCTGCTCACCAGCAAGCCCCTGTGTCAGGCACTGCCGGTGCTGCAGTGGGCTCCGCTGCAGCTGGTGGGGCAGCTGCTTTACAACGGGATGATGGTGCTCATCAACAACCTCAGCGTCATTCTCTGCGTGGGGGTGGCTGCCGTGCGCGCCAAAACCGAAAAGCAGGAAGCCGCCCTGCTGGCGCTGATGGCTTACCTGGTGTTCCTCACAGCCAACCACACCGCGCTGGAAGCGCTGGGACTGCTTGCCCAGCCCAACGGGATGACCGGCCTTGCGGGCACGGGCCAGACCACCATTCTGGGCATTCAGGTGGTGGACACCGGCGTGGCAAGCGGCATCGTGCTGGGCTTTGCGGCGGCGTGGCTTTTCAACCGCACCTGCGAAAAGCAGTTTTATGGCATGATCACCCAGCTCTATTCAGGTCTGCGGTGGTCGTTTTTGTGGCTGTCGGCGCTGGCGGTGGCACTGGGGCTGGGGTTCTGCTTCGTCTGCCCGCCGCTGCAGCGGGCGGTCAGCGCCCTCACGGGCTGGATCGCGGCTTCAGGGAACACGGGTGTGTTCCTTTACGGCTTTCTGGAACGGCTGCTCATCCCCACCGGCCTGCATCACCTCATCTATATGCCCTTCCAGTTCTCTTCGCTGGGCGGCAGCCTGACTGTGGGTTCTGTGACCTACACAGGCGCTTACGCCGTCTGCATGACCGAGTACACCATGGGTCTGCCCCTCTCGGACGGCATCGTCTGGATGTACACCGGCTTCACCAAGACCTTTGGCTATCTGGGCATTGCAGCGGCCTTCATCTTCACGGCCCGCAGGGAGAACCGTGCCCGTACCGCCGCCGCTATGATCCCGCTGGCGGTCACGGCCTCGGTGGCCTCCATCACCGAACCCATTGATTTTCTGTTCTGCTTCGTTTCGCCCCTGCTCTGGGTGGCCCATGCGGTCATTACGGGAGGCTTTATGGTGCTGCTCCATGTCCTGCATGTCCGGGCCTTTACCTCCAACCTGCTGGGGTCGCTGGTGTTCAACCTGAGCGCCGGGGAGCAGCTGCAGAATCTGCCGCTGCTCTATCTGCTGGGCCTTGCGGAGATCCTGACCTACTTTGCCGTGTTCAGCATCCTCATCAAAGCAAAGGATCTGCCCACCCCGGGCCGGGAAGCAGCCCCTTCCACAGAACAGTCCCCGTACGCCGACCCGCAGGAGGTGTGCCGGTTCATCGCCGCGCTGGGCGGGCCGGAGAACATCGCCCAGCTGGGAAACTGCTTCACCCGCCTCCGGCTCACGGTGCGGGATGCCTCGCTGCTGGATATGGGGGCTCTACTCTCCCTGCCCCATAAAGGTCTTGTGGTGCAGGGTACCCGGGTCCAGCTGGTCTGCGGCCTGCACGCCGCCCAGCTCCGCCATGCGCTTGAACAGCAGCTTGCCGAGATGGCCCCGGTGTGATTGCATTTTGATAAGAGAAACGGTATAATTGTGGCGAAACCTCTCAGTCGTCTGCGGCGACAGCTCCCCTGACAGGGGAGCCAAGAAAGGCCCCTGCCTCTCCTATTAGGCAACAACAACCGCCGCCAGTGGCGGATGAAGGGAGTTGTTGTTGGGGCAGCGGCCAACAAGGCACAAGTGCAATACTTTGCACGAAGTGAATGTTGGGAGCCGCAACCCGGACAAGTGGCATTGCGAAGCAATGACGGAGAGGTTTAGCAGCGGATAACCTGAAAATAAAGGAGAACATAAAATGCAGAATAACACCTTTTCCGTCGAAGGTCTCTTCGATTTTCTGAACGCCGGTGTCAGCGCCTTCCATTCCACGGCTGCGGCTGTGAAGCTCCTGGAAGAGAACGGCTACCAGAACTGCCCCGAGAGCGCAGCCTGGGAGCTGGTGCCCGGCGGCAGATATTACACCACCCGCAACGGCTCTGCCGTGCTGGCATGGCGGATGCCCAAGGGTGAGCTGACCGGCTGGCATGTCACCGCCAGCCACAGCGATTCTCCCACCTGGCGCATCAAGCAGCTGGATGGCGGCAAGGACACGGTCTTTGCCAAGGCGGAGACCGAGGGCTACGGCGGCATGATCATGCCCACCTGGCTGGACCGCCCCCTGAGCGTGGCGGGCCGCATTCTGGTCCGCACGGAGAACGGCATCCGGAGCCTGCTGGTCCACCCCGACCGGGCGCTGGCTGTCATCCCCAACCTCTGCATCCACTTCAACCATGACCTGAACAACGGCATGAAGTACAACCCTCAGGTGGATCTGCAGCCCATCTTTGGTGAGGCAGGCTCCACCCTGCGGGACGCTCTGGCTGAGGAAGCCGGGGTCAAGGCTGAGGACATCGTGGACGCTGACCTGGTGCTCTGCACCCGTGAAAAGGCCGAGCGCGTGGGCCTGAAGGGCGAATATTTCATGTCCGGCCGCATCGATGACCTGGAATGCGCCTACACCACCCTGTGGGGCTTCCTGCAGGGCCGCGGCGAGGAGGAAGGCCGGGGCGATATGTGGGTCATGTTCGACAACGAAGAGGTAGGCTCCTCCAGCCGGCAGGGCGCACAGGGCACCCTGATGGCCAACGTGCTGGCCCGCATTGAGGAAAAACTGGACGTGACCCGGGAGCAGAGCATCCGTGCCTGCACCAACAGCCTGCTGTTGAGCGCCGACAATGGCCACGCCACCCACCCCAACCACCCCGAAAAGAGCGATCCCGCCAATGTGGCGGTCATGGGCGGCGGTGTGCTGCTGAAGTACAATGCCCGTCAGACCTACACCACCAGCGGCTTTACCGGCGCTGCCTTTGCCGAGATCTGCAAAAAGGCCGGTGTGCCGGTGCAGGTGGCCGCAAACCGCGCGGATGTTCCCGGCGGCTCCACGCTGGGCAACCTGCTGGGCCACCAGATCCTGATCCCTATGGTGGATATCGGTCTGGCACAGCTGGCCATGCATTCCGCAATGGAGACCGCCAGCTGCAAGGATGCCGAGTACATGGCAAAGGCCGTGGCCGAGTTCTATAACACGCCCATCTCCCAGCCCGTGGACGGCGAGTGGAAGCTGGGCCTGTGAGCGCTGTGACCGGGCGCTTTGCCCCCAGCCCCAGCGGGCGGCTGCATCTGGGCAATCTGGCCTGCAGCCTGCTGGCCTGGCTCAGCGCCAGAAGTCAGGGCGGGCGCATCGTTCTGCGCATTGAGGATCTGGATGCCGAGCGCTGCCCCCGGAAATATGCCGACGCACTGGAAGAGGACCTGCGCTGGCTGGGCCTTGTCTGGGACGAGGGCGGCAGCAGCGGCGGCCCCAACGGCCCCTATTACCAGAGCGAGTGCGCCGCCATCTACACCGAGAGCTATAACAAACTGGAAGCACAGGGCCTTGTGTACCCCTGCTTCTGTTCCCGTGCCCAGCTCCATGCCGCCAGCGCGCCCCATACGTCGGATGGCAACGTCATCTATCCCGGCACCTGCCGGGGCCTGACGGCGGAGCAGATCGCCGAAAAGCGCAAAAAGAAAGCCCCGGCCTACCGTCTCATGGTGCCCGACGAGGACATCACCTTCACCGATGGTTGTATGGGCCTCCACACCGAGAACCTGCTCCGCGACTGCGGGGATTTCTACCTCCGCCGTGCCGATGGCGTGTTTGCCTATCAGCTGGCCGTGGTGGTGGATGATGCCCGGATGGGGGTGACGGAGGTGGTGCGGGGCGCGGATCTGCTCTCTTCCACCGCCCGGCAGCTTTATCTTTACCGTCTGCTGGGCCTGCCCGCCCCAAAGTTTGCCCATTGCCCGCTCCTGCTGGCTCCCGATGGCCGCCGCCTGTCCAAACGGGACGGGGACCAGAGCCTGGAAAATCTGCGGGCAAAGTATACGGCGGAAGAGATCGTGGGCAGGCTTGCCTTTGCCTATGGCCTCCAACCTGAACCGGCTCCCCGCACCCCGGAAAGCCTCATTGCAGACTTTTCCTGGGCAAAAGTACCCAAGGCGGATATCTGCCTGCCGGAAAATCTGTTTTAAGCAAAACCACAATCTTTCACTGGAAACGGTAAAGATTGTGGTTTGTTATTTACAAAATAATACTCTTATGGTAGAATATAAATGGCGAAAATCACAACAAAGATTGGAGGAAGTAAAATGAAAAAGATGTTAGCTGGTCTATTGGTGGTATTGACACTTGTGTGTGCGATGCCGCTTGGTGCATTTGCTGCTGAGCCAGAAGATGAAGGAGTGCAGCCGCTTTTTTTTCCTGAGTGTCCGAAATGTGGTGGCGTACTTAATATTGAAAGAACATGGACGGAATACACATATTATTACACAACTATATGGGTATATGTGGTATGCGAAAATGGCGACTATTCGAGTAATGAAGTAATGTCTCAAATTCCCAATCAGACAACTCGTAAAAAGAATGATAATGAGAACGAGAGTGTTACGCAAATAGACTAAAACAGAAAGGAGCCTGCTATGCGTAAAATATTAAAAGCGTCGAGCCTGTTGATCTGCACAATGCTTTTGTTCAGCGCATGTGCAAGCTTTTTGAATCTGAGACCGGGACCTTTCCGCTCGGAAATGCAGGATGTTTTCGTTCAGCAGACAACACTTGCGGTTCCGGCCAGTCACGCCGAGCATGGGGAGGACTATGTCATTGAGTGGCAGGACCCTGTGATGGAGCAGCACGTCCGGAAATGGCTTGACCGCCCGGAAGGGGATATCTACCACAGCGATGTCTGGGATTATCAGCGCGTCACGATAAATTCCGGAACCGGCGTAGGGGATCTCATCGTCAAAGATGCACCGGATGGGGTGGACATTGGGGGAAACGTCAGCAGCAATGAGCAGTTGGCAGCCTGCGCAGTCAGCGTAGAGGGAACGTATGATCCGGTGGCCTCTCTGGCAGACCTGCGGCATTTTGACAGCTTGCAGGTATTGTCGGTCAATAATAGAAGGGGAGCCCCACCCATTACAGATCTGACGGGTCTGGAAGAATGTAAGAATCTGATGCTTCTGGAGGTGCCCAGTGTGGAAAGCAGCGCATTCCAGACCTTTGCAAAGCTGGATTCTGTGGTAAAGCTGGAATATGGCAGTGACGGGATCCGGGCGGATTCCAATGTCTCCGACCTTTCGGCACTGGCGCAGATGAAGTCGCTGAAGATGCTGCGGATCACCGGCAGTGAGGTCGATCTGACCCAGCTGGCCGGAGCCGATCTGCGGGTTCTGAGACTGGACGTGACCCGGATCGGTTCGCTGGAACCGTTGAAGCAGATGGAAAATCTGAGCTTTCTGCAGCTGTGCCAAGGGCCGGAAATCGACAGCTTTGCCCCGCTGGCGGAGAGCAGTGTGCAGTATCTGAGTATGTCTCTCTCTCAGGGTGCACAGGAAGCCTACAAGGACATGGATTATACTCCCCTGACCCAGATGCCGCAGCTGATCTGGCTGGATCTGACCAATCATTCCACGTTTGATACGGAAACCTGCAAAAAATTGCTGGCAAACGATACGGCCCTGAAATATCTGAAAATTTCCTATACATCAGCGGCCAAAGATGCCGAAGAGCTGGATACAGCGCACCTGAAAGAGTTCACTGCCCCGGCTCCGTAATACCCCAAAATGCAAAACACCCATGCCAGCGCCGGCATGGGTGTTTTTCAATGCAGATTCAGAGCCGCTGGGGGACCCGGCTCTCACTGTGTTCCAGTACGGTCATGGCCGTATCCAGAACCATGGCCAGCAGGATGCCCAGCAATACATCAATGCAGCTGTGCTGCTTGAGCAGGACCGTGGACGCAATGATGGAAACGCAGAGCACGGCGGAGGCAGGCCGCATCCAGCGGCGGCCCGGCGTTTCAAAGATGCGGCTGCGGTAGTAGGCCATCATCAGGGTGACCGAGTTGAACACATGGATGGAGGGGCAGACGTTGAGGGGCGTGTCGGTGGCATAGAGCATCCGCACGGCCTGAGCAAAGAGGTCGCTGCCGTACACCCGGTAGGGCCGCAGGTCCAGCCCGGTGGGCAGGATGACATAGCAGGCCAGCGCAATGGTCATGCCCGCAAACAGGGGAAGGCAGAGCCGCCAGAAGTCGGCCCGGGGCGCTTTCCACAGCAGGTAGAACAGGGTGAACGGGATCCACAAAAACCACGCAAAGTAAGGCACGATAGCATATTTGCAAAAGGGGATCAGGTCGTCCAGGTGGCAGTGCACCAGAACATCGGGCACGGCAATATGGACTTCGAGCCAATGGAACGCCGAAAGGTAAAACAGGAGATAAAACGCCATGAACGAAACGGGATGGCGGGAAAACCAGTTGCGCATGGAACACACTTCCTTTTCTGGAATGGGGGCCGCAGCCCCGCCTAAAGTTCTTTGCAGCGTATGATTATACCGCGCAAAGACGAAGAAAACAAGACAAAAAGCTGACAAAATCGTGAACACATCCGCGCGGAATTTGGTATGCTTTGGGGAAGCGGATGCAGGGGAGAGAAGCTTCTGCCTATTGATACGAGACAGGATGCGGGTTTCCTGCACAAAAAAGGCCCTCCCCGCCAAAACTGCAATGGCGGAGAGGGCCGGATATACGGAAACTCAGATCACCTTTTGTTCCATCCACCTGCCGCGGACAAAGCGGACGCAGAAGAACAGCGAGCGCATGGCCCAATCCAGGAACATGCCCATCCAGATGAACAGCAGGCCGCAGTGGAACTTGAGCACCATCAGGTAGCAGAAGGCCACCCGGAACACCCACATGGAGACAACGCTGACCGTCATGGTAAAGGCGGCATCTCCGGCGGCGCGCAGGATGTTGGGCAGGGTGAAGCTGGAGGGCCACAGGATCAGCGACACTACGTTGAACCAGACCATCAGCTCCAGTGCCATGCCGTAGGCCTCCGGCGAGAGGTTGAACCAGGAGAGCGCCAGCTTGTTCAGGAAGAACAGGCCGGAAAGATTCATCACCCAGTCCCCGGCGTAGGCGGTCAGGAGCAGCAGGCGGGAATAGCGCTTGGCCTGAACCTTTTCCCCGGCACCCAGACACTGGCCCACAACGGTCAGCGCGCCGATGCCCACGGCGGAGGCGGGCACGTTCAGGAAGCTGGAGATGTTGCCTGCCACGGCGTTTGCGGCAATGGCGGCGGTGCCCAGCGTGCTGGTCAGGCTGGAGACCGACAGCTTGCCGATCTGGAACATGCCGTTCTCGATGCCGGCGGGGATGCCGACTTTCAGGATGCGCTTGATGAGGTCGAGGTCAGGCTTCAGGTCGGTGAGGTGGTCGATGCGCAGCGCACAGTCCGGCTTCTGCAGCAGGAACATCACGGTGAAGCAGGCGATCATCCGGCTCACGAGGCTGGCGGTGGCCGCACCCATCACGCCCATGCCGAACCCGTAGATCAGGATGGCGTTGCCGCCAATGTTCACCACGTTCATCACCAGGCTGGAAAGCATACTGATCTTGCTGTTGCCCTGGGCGCGGAACAGAGCCGCACCGGCGTTGTACACGCCGATAAAGGGATAGCTCAGGGCCGAGAGCAGAAAATAGGTCTCAGCGTAGCGCATTACATCCGCGTCAATGGAGCCGAAGATGCCCCGCAGGATGGCGTGCCGCCCCACCGCCACGATGACGGCGGTGACCACGCTGAGCGAGATCATAATGAACATGATCTGTGCGGCGCTGGCTTTGGCCCGTTTGGGCTCCCGGTGGCCGATGTACTGGCTGGCGACCACCGCGCCGCCGGTGGCCAGTGCGCTGAGCAGCTGGATCATCAGCACATTGAAGGAGTCCACCAGGCTCACGCCCGAAACGGCGGCTTCGCCCACCGAGGAGACCATCAGGGTGTCCGCCAGACCGATGGAGATGCTGAGGGCCTGCTCTGCCACCAGCGGCAGGAAAAGTGAGATGAGCTGTTGACGGTTGAACAGCGGTCTTGATGTGGTCGATGCGTCTGTCATGGTGTCCTCCCTTGGCGCGTGGATTCAAACACACCCATGATAGCGCGGAATGACGTGAAAATCAAGATGTTGTATCCAACAAATCAAAAATTCAGGCAAACTCTTTGCTGGGGGTCAGGCTGGAGCCGTAATAAACAATGTAGTCATAGGGGATCTGGGGGTTGTATGCGGCCAGATCGCCGTACTTGGCCAGAATGTCGTTCCGCAGGTTCTCCGGGGTGTAGGGCTGCCCGGCGGAAAGGGTGTCGGCGCAGACCGCGTTCCACATGCTCTCGGTAAAGGCGGCGCAGTTGAAGTAGGCCGACCAGTGGTCAGATTTGGCAAGGTTGCGGTTGACCACCTCCAGCTGGCCCTGATCCAGCGAGGTCTGGACAGCATAGATGTTCTGGTAGTAGGAATCGGCCAGATAGCGCTTGTAGTAGCCCTCCAGATTGTACCAGATGCCGGTGTGCTCCCAGCGGTTGCCGCGGGGGCTGAAGGTCATCTCGGTGTTGGGCGCGATCCGCAGGCCGCCCACCTCGATGTCGTGGTCCGAAACGTTCCGCACCGAGAGGAAGGAGTGGCCGCTGGAATTGATGGAAGCATCGCCCCGGTCCTCGGCCCGGGCGTAGATGCGCAGCAGGGCCACGGCACCCTCGGCGGGTTCTGCACCGTAGGCCTGCACGGCAGATCTATGGTCGGCCTGTTCAAAATCGTAGGGGCCGCCGGTGCTGGTGGTAAAGCCGACGATGTTGCGGATCTGATCCTCAAGGGGGCTTACATCGGTGATAACACGTTGGTCCTGGGGGGCGGGCGTTGCGGCGGGAGCCTCGGCCAGCGCGGCGGTGCTGCCGAACACGCACAGGGCCAGTGTCAGGCAGAGGGAAAGGGCGCGGAACAGCTTTTTCATGGGGTGACCTCCAAAGAGAAAAAAATCAAGTCAAGGATAGACGATTTTTGGGACGCTGTCAAGAAAAAGATGTCTGCCGCCTTTACCCCCCGGGCCGGATGTGTTAAAATGTAGCTGGCAGCCGTGCCCGGTGGTTTGGGGTATGGAGCCGATCGGAAGGTAAATGAATCTGACCCAGAGAGGGGAACAACCTATGCCAAAAGAAGCACACAAGGTCGTGGTCATCGGGCACCGCAACCCCGATACCGATTCCATCTGCTCCGCCATTGCCTATGCGGAGCTCAAAAACCGCACCAGCACGCTGGTCTGTGAGCCGCGCCGTGCCGGTAAAATGAATCAGGAGACCGAGTTCGTCCTGAAAAAATTCGGTGTCACGCCGCCCCGGATGTGCACCGACGTGAACCCCAAGATCCGGGACGTGGATTACCGCGAGATGCCGGGCATCCCGGGCTCCACCAGCCTGCGCCGCGCGTGGAAGATCATGCGCGACCAGCAGATCGACACCCTGTCCATTACCAGCGCGGACAACGAGCTGGAGGGCATCATCACGGTGAAGGATCTTGCCACCGCCAACATGGATGTGTTCGATACCGCAGTGCTGGCCAAGAGCCGTACCTCTTATAAGAACATCCTTGAAACGCTGAACGGCACCATGGTGGTGGGCGATGCAGACGCGGTCTGCACCACCGGCCACATCAAGATCGGCACCGCCACCCCCGAGATGCTGGAAAGCAGCGTGGAAAAGGGGGATATCGTCATTCTGAGCAACCGGTACGAAAGCCAGCTCTGCGCCATTGAAAAGGAAGCCTCCCTGCTCATCATCTGCAATGGGGCCAAGGTGGGCCGCACCATCCAGCGCATTGCCGATGAGACCGGCGTTGCCATTATGACCACCCCCGAGGATACCTATGCGGCGGGCAAGCTCATCAGCCAGTGCGCCCCCATCTCCTATTATATGACCCGGGACAACATCCTCAAATTCACCCTCGTCACCCCCGTGGCCGATGTGCTGCGGGTGATGGCAAAGGTGCGCCACCGCTATTTCCCCATCCTTGATGAGGACGGCAAATACTGCGGCATGGTCAGCCGCCGCAACGTCATTGCCCTGCGCAAACGGCGCATCATTCTGGTGGACCACAACGAGGCCACCCAGGCCGTGGAGGGCTTTGATCAGGCCGAGATCCTGGAGATCATCGACCACCACCGCATCGGCAGTCTGGAGACCAGCGGCCCGGTCTACTTCCGCAACCAGCCCGTGGGCTGCACCGCCACCATCATCACCCAGATGTACGATGAAAACGGTGTGGACATCCCGCCCCAGATCGCGGGCCTGCTGCTGGCGGCCATCCTTTCGGATACGCTGGCCTTCCGCAGCCCCACCTGCACCCCCGTGGATGAAAACGCCGCCAAGCGTCTGGCCAAGATCGCAGGCGTGGACATTGAAGAGTTTTCCACAGAAATGTTCGAGGCCGGTGAAAAACTGGATGGCAAGACCCCCGAAGAGGTCTTTTTGCAGGACTTCAAGGTGTTCATGTGCGGCGATATCCGCTTTGGCGTGGCGCAGGGCAGCTACATGACCCGCAAGAACCTGCAGGCCGCCCAGGCGCTGCTCCAGCCCTATCTGGAGGAGGCCCGCAACAAGCAGAATGTGGAGGACCTCTACATGCTGCTGACCGATGTGCCCAAGGAGGAGAGCGTGGTCATCTGCACCGGCCGCTACGCCGCCGAGGTGTTGAGCAACGGCTTTGAGAGCCTGCCCGCCGCCGACGGCAGCTGGACGCTGCCCGGCGTGGTCAGCCGCAAAAAGCAGTTCATCCCCGCCATGATGAGCGCCTATCAGGAGCTGTAACCCCCCCGATACAAAACACGAAGCCCCCGGAACCCTGCATGTTCCGGGGGCTGTTGTGTTTTGTAAGGGAGCGTCAGGCTGCGACTTTTAAGGGAGAGTTATCAGTCCAGATGGTGCCATCCAAAAGCTTTGTTACGGCCAGTGTGCCGTTCACGCTGACCCGCGCGGGGTCCAGCGCATAGAAATCGCTCTCCCGCAGGTTTTCGGGGTCTGCCGTGGGAGAGATGCCCGCCACGCACACCCAGTGTCCGTAGGTGCTGCTGGTGGCGATGTGGGGGTAGTTGACCTCTTTCCAGCCGGAGCCGGAGAGATGGTATTCATAGCTTGTCACGCGGTTGGTGTGCTTGGACACGCCGCTGACGGCGGTGTTTTTCAGATGTACGATGACGGGCCGCCCGGCCTGCAGCTCTTCATACAGGCGGGAAAGGCAGTCGGAAAGGGAGCCGCTGTAAGCGTAGTACCCGGCGGCAGACCATACCGCGCCGTTCGACCACATCCCGCTGCCCGAGCAGGGCTTTCCATCCAGAATGGTGCGGGCGTAGCGCAGGGCGTACCAGCTGCACCGGCCCGAGGTCTGGTTGCCGATGGAGACGATCTGCTGGCTGTCGAAGGACAGCAGCGTGATGCCGTTCACATCCTGCAATTGTGCCGCCGCAGCCTTTGGCGCGGCCAGAAAGCTCAGGCACAGCAGAACTGCTGCCATGAAAACGCGCACCGGAGCGCGCAGGGAACCGTGCTGCATGGGGCAAACTCCTTTTCCTTGTTCAGGAACGGCACCCGGCGGTTCCCATTGCCTTAAGTTTAGCACCAAATCGTGGTAGAATTGTGTAAACGCCGGAAATATTTTCCGGTTTTTGCCCCGGGCACGGCAAAGGATCTTTGCGAAGATTCGTTCTGGAAAAAACAACAAAAGCAGGAGAAAATGTTTGGTGAAGCTGGCAATTGACAAAAGCGACAGTCGTTGGATAAAATAAAGCTGGAAGGGGCCCTGTTTCAAAATGGAAAGGCACCCCGCATATTATGATAAAAACACAACAAAACGACTGGAGGTCCCGACATGAAAATGCTGAAAAAACTGGCCGCTTTGATTCTGGCGGCGACCATGGTACTTGTTCTGTTCACCGCCTGCGGCGGTGATACCTCATCGACCCCTGAAGCTCAGGCAGAAGCTCAGATGATGAGCACGATCAATGCAGAGCGTGGTTCGGCAGTACAGCTGTGCAATGACACCGAGCTCAAACAGGAAGCTGAAAAGTTCTTGGATTCGGCGGTAGACATCAACACCGGTGCATGGAAAATTTACAATGCGATAGATGTCCATCGTGATGACAATGGTATTTATACGGCTAAGGTCGTGGTCAAGAATGAGTATACCGGTAAACTGTTGGAAGAGTTCTTTAAGCTGGTAAACAGCAAGGATAAGAATGTGAACATCAACGCAGTTGGCAAGTGGACTAAGGTTGGTGTAGCCGCAAAGACAGTTAAGGGCAATATGTACATTGCTATCGTTGTTCAGGTTAACCCTAACGCATAAGGATACAGTAATACACTCCCCGGAGCGTGGCTGAAAGGCCGCCCTCCGGGGCTTTTTTGCGTCTGGAGCACTTGACTTATAATTATAATATAATTATAATATAATTATAATATAGATATGGAAAGCATACAGTTTGAGTGGGATGAAAATAAAAACCGCATCAATCAGCACAAACACGGCATTTCATTCCTGGAAGCAAAGACAGTTTTCTATGACGAGGAAGCGCTGGTAATTGATGACCCGGAGCATTCAGAACAGGAGGACAGATTTATCATTCTCGGCCTGAGCAGTAGGGCAAATCTGCTTGTCGTGTGTCACTGCTACCGTGCGTCAGATACTGTCATCCGTATTATCTCGGCCAGAAAGGCCACAAAAACTGAATCGAAATATTATGGAAAGTGAGGTCTGTGTTATGCTCAAAGAGTACGATTTCAGCAATGCAAGAAAGAATCCCTATGCCAAGGCGCTGAAAAAACAAATCACCATTAACATTGACAGCAATACCATTGATTACTTCAAGGAGCAGGCCGAAGTGGTGGGCATCCCTTACCAGACCCTGATCAATTTGTACTTGAAAGACTGCGTTGCCAATAACCGTCATTTGTCTCTGTCGTGGCAGTGAGAAGAAAATCAGGCTCGTCCGGTTTTGCTCCGGGCGGGCTTTTTGTTTGCAACTTTCCCATAAAAGATGCAAAAAAGGCTGTGATGTGGTACAATAAAAAATAGATTTTGTCGAAAGAAAGGAACCTTTGGATGCAGCTGTTTGAACTGGTCAGCCCGCGGCTGTTCCGCCCGCTGGCGGGGCCCAATCGGGCATTTTATGCGGAGCTGCTGCTCCTGCTGTGGGAGGAGTGCCGCCACACGGCGGATTACTCCATCTCCCGGGCAGAAGCGGTGAGCCGGGCCGAGGATTACTTTGCGGCGCTGGCAAAGCCGCTGGCACTGGATGCCGATGACGCGGGCGACGAAGCCGAACAGCCCACCCGGGACCCCCATACCCTTGCGCTGGGCTTTCTGCTCCGCCTGCGCCGCACCGGCTGGCTGGAAGAGCAGCCCGGCAGCTATGAGGAAGAGCCTGCCCTTGCCTTTGCGCCCGAAGTGGCCCCCCTGCTGGAAGCGCTGGAAGAGATCCTGAACCCGCGCGTTGTCACCTACACCGGCAAGCTGTACAAGGCCTGGCAGCTGCTGCAGAACATCGGGGAGGAAAAGAGCCCCTATGAGAATGTTCTGCGGGAGGTGGCCTCCGATCTGGAAGCACTGAACAAGTCCCTGCGGGCGCTGAATGCATCCATCGGGCATTATATCGACCGGCTCACCCGCAACCGCACCCCGCAGGAGGTGCTGGAGCTCTTCGACCAGTACGAGGAAAAGGTGGTGGCCGCCGCTTACCACCGCTTCAAGACCAGCGATAACCTGTTCAATTACCGCGCTTATCTGGAGGAGGAGCTGGACGACTGCGAGGCAAACCATCTGCCCCGGCTGGCGCTGGATTACGCCCGGGTGGAGCGCTGTGCCCCCGGCGAGGCAGCCCCTGCCGTGCGTGCCCTTATCCAGAAGCTGCGGGATTCGTTGGAAGAGATGAGCACCCTGATGCGCCAGATCGACCAGAGCCACATCCGCTACCGCAAGCGGGCCGTGCAGCGGGCACAGTTCCTGCTGCTGAGCGACCGCTCCTCGCAGGGCAGTGTCACCGCCCTGCTCCGCCGCTACGCCGAGGAGATCAAAACGCCCGATCAGCTGTTCGCGCCGGATGACGGCCCGGTGGCAAAGCGCCTACACCTTTACCCGGCGGCGGTGTTCGGGGCAAAGCCCCTCTACCCGCCCGCCGCGCCCCGCAGCGAAACGCCGCTGGCCCCGGTGCGGCAGGCCGGGCTGGATGCGGAGCAGCTGCGCAAAGAACAGCAATTGCTGCTGGATTACGCCCGGATGGCCGTGACTGAGGAAAACGTGGGCCTGCTGGCAAAACAGGCCCTTGCCGCCCGCAGTGCGGTGGCTGCCTCCACACTGGCGGAGGAATACCCCCGCGATTTTGCCCGCATCATCGGCCTGCACACCTATTCGCAGTCGCCGCGCCGGGCTTACGATATCACCCTTACCGGAAACTGGGTCGAACGGGGCGGCTTCCGGTTTGAAGAGTTTATTCTGACACCCCGCAGGGAGGACGCTGACCATGGCCGAACCGAATAAAATGCTGGAAGAGACCGCAAACTATCTGCTCAATCACTGCTTTGTGCTGGGCGGCGTGGAGGATCAGCGGGCAAAATACCTCTATGTGCAGGATCATCTGCCCGAGGTGCGGGCCGTGTTCGCGCCGCTGGGCTATGCGGTAACGCTTTACCCGGCTCCGCTGCAGGCGGCGGCGCTGGTCAACGAGCATGAGGGCAGTCAGGCCCGGCTGCTGAAATACGAGAGCATCCTGCTGCTGGTGCTCCGCCTGCTCTATCTGCAAAAGCGGGAGAGCCTTGCCGCCAGCGCCGATCAGGTGCTGGTCACGGTGGAAGAGGTGCAGACGGAGCTGCAGAAGATGAACCTGCCCCGGCGGCTGGACCAGCGCACGCTGGAGGAGCTGATGCGCACCCTGCGCAGGTACAATCTGGCCCGCCCGGTGGGGCGGCTGACCGGTCTGGACAGCCGCATCGAGGTGTTCCCCACCGTGCTGCTGGCCCTGCCGGACGCAGACCTTGCCGATGCCGCCGCCGAGAGCAGCCGCACCCGGGAAGAACTGGCCCTCTACGAGCGGCCTGACGGAGATGCCAGCGGGGAGGAAGAAAAATGATCGAATTAAAGCGCCTGAAGCTCATCAACTGGCACAACTTTGAAAATGTCACCTTCGATTGTGCCCGTCTGACCTATATGATCGGTGTCAACGCGGTGGGCAAGACCACCATTCTGGATGCCATCCGCTACTGCCTGACCACCAACCGCAATTTCAATGCCCTGGGCAATAAAAAGAGCGGCCGCACCCTGCAGGGCTCTGTTCACGCCAAGCAGCGCGGCGAGAACGCCTACCGCCGCCCGGGCCGCACGGTGGCATATATCGGTGCCGAGTTCTGGGATACCGTCAAGCGGACCAGCTTCGTCATCGCTGTCCGGGTGGAATCCGAGGGACCCATGCAGGAGCTTCACCCCGGCGACCAGACCTGGTACATCTCCGAGGACGGCATCACGCTGGAAAAGCTGCCCTTCCTTGATCCGCACACCGGTGCCCCCAGCGCCAAGGAGGACTTCAAGCCCGCCGTGGGCCGCCTGTCCTACACCCGCAGCCCCAGCGAGGCCCGGGACCGCATCTGCCGTGCCCTGGGCATTGGCCGCGCCTCCAGCCCGCTGGGCAAAAAGTTCAACGAAGTGTTCCAGATGGGCACCAGCATGGACGAGATCCCCAATTTCCGGGAGTTCCTGTACCAGTACATCCTGCCCCAGCCGGAGCTGGATCTGGAAGCGCTGCAGGGCGACCGGGTGGAGTTGGAAAACCTCCACGCCGTTCTGGCCGAGGCCCAGACCCGTGCCGCCGCGCTGGAACAGATCGTGGCGTATGGCCGGGAAGCTGCTGCCAAAGAAACGGATGCCCTTGTCAACCGGGGCGCGGCCCTGCTGGCCCGCGCTGAAGCGGATGCCGGTGAGGATGCCTCCTGGCAGAGCCATCTGGATGCAGGCCGCCGCCAGCTGGCCGACCTGAACGCAAAATACGAGACCGCCAAGAACGCCGAAGCCGAAGCCCGCCGGGCCTATCTGGCGGCCCACGGAGCGGCCGGTGACAGCGGCGCGGGCCGGGCGCTGGATGCCCTGACCGAGGAGCTGGCCCGGAAAAAGAGCGCGCTGGATGCAGCGGCCCGGACAAGGAATAGTCTGGAAGCGACTGCAGATACCATCATAGGCCTGCTGACTCAGCTGAACCGCAGCGGCTTTGCGGTGGAGAAGGAGCTCTGGCCCCAGCGTCTGACAGCGGAACATCTCCCCGCCCTGACCGAGGCCCTGGCCCGCATCGAAAAGCCGCTGGAGGAGCAATATTTTGCTGCCCGGCAGGCTTCGGCGGATCTGGCAAAAGAGCAGGAGGCCCTGCGGGCCGAGCTGAACGCCGTGTCCGGCGGCAAGTGGGTCTACCCCCACGGCGATGCCGCCACCAAAGTGCGGGATGCCGTGAACGCCGAGCTGAAAAGCCGCGGCATGACAGCGGATGCAAAGATCTTCTGTGAGCTGCTGACCGTGGCCGATGAGAGCTGGCAGGACTGTGTGGAAGCCTGCCTGGGTGACCGCCGGTTCGATATCCTTGTGCCGCCTGCCCATTACGCCGCCGCCAAGAGCGCCTTTGTGGCGCTGGGCGACCGGGTGGGGCCCATCAGCCTGCTGGATACCCCGGGCATCCGCAAGGCGGACCGCCATGCGGAGACGGCCCCCGCCGACAGCCTTGCCGCCCAGGTCACCAGCGAAAACCCGCTGGCCGCACAGTATGCGGACACCATCCTGCGCCGCATCGTCTGCTGCGACACCCCCGATACGCTGGAGCATTTCCCCGACAGCGCCACCCGGGATCTGCTGCGCCACCATCCCTTCCGGCTGGAACGCCTGCGCAGGCCCCAGCGCTATATCGGCCTGGATGCCCGCAGGGAGCGTGCCGAAGCGCTGGAAGCACAGCTTGCCGCCCAGGCCGACCGCTGCCGCGAAGCCGCCCAGACCGAAAAGACCCTGAAATCTGCCTACGACCAGTACCAGAACGTCCTGCGGGGCCATGCGCTGGAACAGCTGGCCGAACTCTGGGCCAGCCGGGCCGCGCTGGATGCCGCCCGTGCCGACTACGCCGCGCAGGAGCAGAAGCTGGCCGACTGCCGCGAGAACCCTATGCTGCAGCAGCTCTACCGCGAGGAAGAAGCCCGGGAAGCTGCATGGGAGACTGCCCGCAAGGCCGTGGAGCAGGTGGGCGGCGATATCCGCGTCTGCGAAAAGCAGATCGCATCCTGTGAGGCAGAGCAGGGTAAGGCGGTGGAGACCGCCGCACAGAGCCGGGAGGCGGCAGAGGCATTCTTTGCACAGCACCCGCTGCTGGAGCCTCTGGCACAGGAACGCAAAAAGGGCCTGATGACGGGCGGGCGCACGGCCCGTGCCGCCGCGCAGACTGCCGAAAAGGCACAGACCAGGCTGGACGATACCCTGCGATCTTATCTCACTTCCACGCTGGAACCCGCCCAGAGGGATTACAACGAGCACTACGTCTGCGATTATCCGCTGGGTCTGGCCGGGGTGGAGCAGTACCGCGCCCAGCACGAAAGCCTTGTGCGCATCGACTTGGAACGCTACGCCGCCCGGCTGGAGCAGGCACAGCGGGACTGCAAGGACCGCTTCCGCAAGGATATCCTCTTCCGGATGAAGGATGATATCTTCAACGCCCGCCGCCAGTTCCGGGAACTGAACAAGGTGATGGAGCAGCTGACCTACGGCGAGGAAGTCTACCGCTTTGAGCTGGAACCCAGCCGTGACCCCCAGCTGGCCGCCTTCTATCAGGTCATCGTGGACAAGGGCAACCAGCAGATGACCGACGGCGACTCGCTGGACAACCTTGCCGCCACCGCCGACCCCGTCTACGAGCGGCAGGTGGACGCGCTGATGGAAAAGATCATGGCTGATGTGGACGAGAACACCCGGGCCCGGCAGGAGGGCCGCACCGCCTCCGGTGCTACCCTCTCGGATTATGTGGACTACCGCACCTATCTGGACTATGATATCAAGGTGACCAACACCGTCTCGGGCCAGCAGGCTTATCTTTCCCGCGTCAGCCGCGATTCCTCCGGCGGCGAAAACCAGGCTCCCTTCTATGTGGCCATCTGCGCCAGCCTGCTGCAGATTTACCAGAAGAGCGAGAACAGCATCCGCCTTGTCCTGCTGGACGAGGCCTTCAGCAAGATGACCAGTGACCGCATCCGCCCCATGATGGAGCTGTTCCGCCGCCTGCAGCTGCAGGTGCTGCTCATCTCCACCGTGGAAAAGAGCACGGCCATCCAGCCCTACTGCGACATTACCTATTCCATCGTGCGCCACGGCGATGCCAACGCCATTGCGCCGTTCTACCGGGCCGGCACCCTTGCCGATGCCCCGGAAAAGGAGACTGAATATGAATAACACCCTTGCAAACATCTGGCTCTTTGCCACCCACTGGACCAAGCTGGATGCCTTTGATACCGAGGAAGAGCTCAACGATGAACTGGAGCTGCTCCAGCGCCAGAGCCTGCCCACCAAAGTCCGTCAGGTCACGGACAAGGAAGGCAGGGAACAGTTCCTCCTTTACGTCAAACAGGCCGACCGCGATTACGCCCGCTACTGCACCGGCTGGCGGCCCGGCGGGATGATGTGATCCACCCCTGCAAAAAGGAGAATCCATGTCAAAACAGAAAATTCAACTTTCGGATCACTTTGATTATTCCCGGCTGATCCGTTTTGTGCTGCCCTGTATCGGCACCATGCTGTTCACCTCCATTTACGGCATTGTGGACGGCCTGTGTGTCTCGAACTTTGTGGGCAAAACGGCCTTTGCGGCAGTCAACCTCATCATGCCCGTGCCCATGCTGGTGGGTACCGTGGGCTTCATGCTGGGCACCGGCGGCAGCGCCATTGTGGGCATCACGCTGGGCGAGGGCGACAATGCAAAAGCTGATCGCTACTTCAGCCTGTTCATGTCAACGGCGCTGATCGCCGGCATCGTGCTGTCCGTGCTGGGGATGCTGCTGCTCCGGCCGGTGGCCATGATGCTGGGTGCCGAAGGCGAGATGCTGGACTACGCCCTGCGCTATGGCCGGGTCCTGATGCTCAGCCTGCCCACCTTTATCCTGCAGAATATGTTCCAGAGCTTTTTTGTCACCGCCGAAAAGCCGCATCTGGGCTTTTATTTCACGGTGGGCGCGGGCTGCACCAACATGGTGCTGGACGTGCTGTTGGTGGGCATCCTGCACTGGAGCGTGGAGGGTGCCGCCATTGCCACCATGCTCAGCCAGGTAGTGGGCGGCCTGCTGCCGGTGTTCTACTTCCTCAACCGGAAAAACACCAGCCTGCTCCACCTCTGCCGCCCCCAGTTTGAGGGCGGTGTGCTGCTGAAAGCCTGTGTGAACGGCTCCTCTGAGCTGATGACCAACCTTTCCATGTCGCTGGTGAACATCCTGTACAACTATCAGCTGCTCCGCTTTGCGGGCGAGGATGGCGTGGCCGCTTATGGTGTGATCATGTACGCATCCTTCCTGTTCGTGGCGGTGTTTGTGGGCTACGCCGTGGGCAGTGCGCCCATCGTCAGCTACCACTATGGTGCCAATAACCGCAAGGAGGTCAACAACCTCTACCGCAAGAGCCTGAAGCTCATCGGCGTGGTTGCAGTGGGAATGACCATCGGCTCCATGTTCATCATCCCCCATGTGGCCCGCTTCTTTGTAGGCTATGATGAAAACCTGCTCATTCTGACCACCCGGGCCTTCCGGCTCTATGGCCTGAGCTTCCTCATCATGGGGTTCAACGTCTATGCGTCCTCCTTCTTCACGGCCCTGGGCGACGGTGTGACCAGTGCGCTCATCTCGTTCCTGCGCACCCTGCTGTTCCAGGTGGCGGCGGTTCTGCTGCTGCCGCTCCTGCTGGGCATTGACGGCATCTGGCTGGCCGTGACTGCCGCCGAGCTGGCCGCTCTGCTGGTCAGCATCGGCCTGTTCATCACCAGAGACCAGCAGTTCCATTACCGCAAGGCGGAATAAGGATATTGAAGAACAAAGCGGCTTTCCGCACAGATACGGGAGGCCGCTTTGTTTTTGTCGAAACATGTGTTATACTGTTTGCGCTGCCCCTTTCCATTCTGGCAACAGATGGGAGGTGACATTATGTATAATCTCGTAACCGATTTGGTTGTAGCCGTCGCAGCAGGTGTAATTGTCCGCTACATCTGCAAGTGGCTTGACGACTGGATCTAAGGGTCAGCAAGCACAAAAGAACCCCTTCAGAGTGTCCACCTCTGAAGGGGTTCGCTTTTGGTGACATTATGAATCTCGTAACCAATCCATTGTCCACTTTCAGTATATGCGAATTTGAAAAAAAGTCAATAGCTGCATAAAAAATTTACTATTTTCTGAGCGTTGAGATGAAATTGCTTTATTTATTAAAAGTAAATTCCACGAACTCACAGTTTTTGATGCCTGCCGCCGCGTACTCCTCGTTGGTCATATCGTAAAAATAGGACTGCACCACCCGGGCAATGCCGTTGTGGGCCACCAGCAGGAAAGTCTTGTCGGTGTCGGCCCGGAGCTCGTCCAGCAGGTTGTAGATGCGCTGGGCCAGCTGCATCATGCTCTCGCCGCCGGAGTAGCGGTCGGCAAAGTGGGTCTTGGAGATACGGAACTCTTCGCCGTCCCGGGGCGTGCCCTCGTAGCGGCCAAAGCACTGCTCCCGGAGCCGGGGCTCACACCGGGCAGGAATGCCGGTGGCCTCTGCAATGGCCCGGGCGGTGTCGGCGGCGCGGGACAGGGGAGAGTACAGGATCTCATCGATGCGGAGGCCGCTGGTCCGGAGCTTTTCGCCCAGCTCCCGGGCCTGGGCGCGGCCTTTTTCGGTCAGGGGGCTGTCGGTCATGCCGCAGATCTTGTTTTCCACGTTCCACACGGTCTCGCCGTGGCGGGTGAAATAGACCTTGTGCGCCGCCTTGGCCAGCCTGTGATCCCGCAGGGTGACAGTGCTGCCCTCGTTGATGTCCAGTCGGGTCAGCTCGGCATCCGGGTAGGGGAGAACCCGCTGCGTGCCGTCGGCAGCTTCCAGCAGGACATCACAGAGCACGGGCTGGCCTTCGGGCAGCTCCTCGCAGCCATAAAGCTGCTCCTCAATGCGCAGAACGCGGTAGTTTTTTTCTTCCATCCTCTTCGACCTCTTTCGGGCAGATTGTTTCTTACATTATAAAACGGCAGCGGGGCCCCGTCAACGCTTGACAGCCCCGTGTGCCGCCTGATAAACTAGGCGCAAGGGATAAAAACGCCAAAAGGAGAGAAAAAGTTGAACATTACAGAACTGCGGTATCTTGTCGCCATCATGGAATGCGGATCTGTGAGTGCGGCGGCAAAGCGGCTGTATGCCGCTCAGCCCAATGTGAGCAAGGCGCTGAAAAATCTGGAAGAAGAATACCATCTCCGCATTTTTGAGCGGTCATCCACCGGCATGATCCCCACGGAGCAGGGACGGCATTTCATCGAGCAGGCCGAACGGGTGCTGCGGGAGGTGGATCGGCTGGACCGGAGCGTGCAGGAGGCGCAGGAGCGCTGCGCCGAACTGCGGGTAATGATCCCCCACGCCACCTATGCCTCCTATGCGGCGGTGGATTATCTGGAGCAGGCAGCATCCATTGAGCGGCTCCACATCCACATCCGGGAGGGCGGCTCCATGGAGGCACTGGATCATGTCCTGCGGCAGGGGTATCATCTGGCTCTGCTGCGGTACGCCGTGGAGGATGACGAGCACTATACCCATTACTGCGCCCGGCGGGGCCTGAAAATGGAACCCATTATGGATTTTGAATACAGTCTGCTGACCAACCGGGACGGCCCGCTGGCCCGGAAGGAGATCCGCGACCTGTCTGAGCTGGACAAGTATATGGAGATCCTCCACGATGATTTCCAGCTGCCCGGCGAGGAGGGCGGCGACGGTGTGCGCTGGCATGTCAACCCGGAACGCCGTATCCATGTGTATGAGCGGTGCAGCCAGTTCTCGATCCTGCAGCGGCTGCCCACGGCCTACATGTGGGCATCGCCCATGCCCCGCAGGGCACTGGAGCAGTACCATCTGGTGCTGAAAAGGTGCCCGGCCCAACGCCAGCAGATGCGGGATGTGCTGGTCTACCCGGACAAGGGCCGCCTGCGCCCCGAGGAGCAGGCCTTTGTGGATCTGCTCCACAAGGAAGCGGCTTCCACCGTAAAATAAAGGGGCTTTCCGGCTAAGGCACGGCAAAGGTTGCTTCTTTTGAAATTGACAAAAAAACCAATAAATGGATGCAAAACCGGGCGAAAATGAGCGCCTGGTTTTATTTTTGCTGATAAATGGTCAAAAAATAAACGGAAAAGCGGCAAAAATTCTTTGCAGCTATATCGGAAACCATATGGCCCCATGCCAGAAAGATATTTCTCCGCTGGAAAAAAGTGTGCTACCATGAGGCCAGAAAAGAGCCCCGGGTATGCGGCAGAATGGGGCCGCGGCCGGCAGGGGCAAAAAGGAGGTTTCTGGTATGATTAGTTTTCTGCTCTGTCTTGCGATCCTGGTGGGCGGATACTTCGTCTATGGCAAGATCGTGGACAATACCTTCGGCCCGGACGACCGTGAAACGCCTGCTGTGCGCATCAATGACGGCGTGGACTATGTCGTGATGCCCCAGTGGAAGCTGTTCCTCGTCCAGCTGCTGAACATTGCGGGCCTTGGCCCCATCTTTGGTGCCATGCAGGGTGCTCTGTGGGGCCCCGTGGTGTTCCTGTGGATCACCTTCGGCACCATCTTTGCCGGCGGCGTACATGACTACTTCTCCGGCATGATGAGCGAGCGCAACGACGGCGCTTCCATCGCAGAGGTCACCGGCAAGTACCTTGGCCCTGTGATGCAGAACATCATGCGTGTGTTCTCTGTTGTGCTGCTGATCATGGTCGGTACCGTGTTCGCAGTCGGCCCCGCAGGCCTGATCGTTACCCTGTGCAAGAACGGCGGTATGTCCGGCGTGCTGACCACCACCCTGTTCTGGCTGATCATCATTCTGGTGTACTACTTCATCGCAACCTTTATCTCCATTGATGCCATCATCGGTAAGATCTACCCCGTGTTCGGCATCTGCCTGATCATCATGGCAGTGGGCGTTATCTTTGGTATCTTCACCAACCCGGCCTACACCATCCCCGAGATCTGGGCAAACTTCAGCAATATGCACCCCTCCAACACGCCCATCTGGAGCTTCATGTTCATCACCGTTGCCTGTGGTGCAATCTCCGGCTTCCACTCCACCCAGTCGCCTCTGATGGCCCGCTGCATGAAGAGTGAGAAGCAGGGCCACTTCGTGTTCTACGGTGCCATGGTCTGCGAGGGTGTCATTGCCCTGATCTGGGCCGCTGCCGGCTGCTCTCTGTACGAGGTCACCGATGGCCTGAACACCGGTCTGGCACAGGCACTGGCAATGGGTCAGTCCAAGGCCATCTATGATGTCTGCTCCAAGACCATGGGCGGCGTGGGCATCGCACTGGCCATGATCGGCGTGGTCGTCTGCCCCATCACCTCCGGCGATACCGCCTTCCGTTCTGCCCGCCTGACCTTGGCCGACTGGTTCAAGATCGATCAGGACAGCTACGGCAACCGCCTGAAGCTCTGCATCCCCGTGCTGGGCGTGGGCGCATTCCTGGGCATCGGCAACGCGCTGGGCTTCATCAACTACACCGTGATCTGGCGCTACTTCAGCTGGACCAACCAGACGCTGGCCATGATCGTTCTGTGGGCCGCTTCCATGTACCTGTTCAAGGAGAAGAAGAACTACTGGATCACTGCAGTGCCCGCCACCTTTATGAGCGCCGTGTCCGCTACTTACTTCGTGCTGGCTCCCGAGTGCCTGGGCGGCCTGCTGAACCATAAGACTGCTGAGGGCGCTGCCGTCTATAACACCGCAGTTGCTTACCCAGTGGGCATCCTCTTTGCGATCGCTATGCTGGCGCTGTTCATCTATGCGACCAAAAAGCAGACAGTGAAAAAGACTGCATAATTGACATTTCCCCCTCTTCAACCTTCTCAATACCCATTCATAACCGCAAAAGCCGCCTGCCGGGCCGTGAACTGCACCCCATTTGTTAGACAGTATGGTATACTGTTTAGGAAATGGGG
>ERZ791744.391-NODE-391-length-45890-cov-5.338388_pt1 | contig 45890 bp, 44 predicted proteins | sample MGYA00510039_ERZ791744 | MGnify/ENA primary metagenome ERZ791744 (study PRJEB30046, sample SAMN00791969) | human gut metagenome | study: EMG produced TPA metagenomics assembly of the A metagenome-wide association study of gut microbiota in type 2... | reverse complement strand
ATACACAAAAAGAACTGACGGAAAAGCTCCATCAAAATATCGAACGCTATCAGGACGTGGAACTGACCGAGGACAGCCGCATGACTTTGGGCGAGTGGCTGGACCGTTGGTTGACGGAATACAAGGCAGGTACGGTGCGGCCCGGTACGCTCAAAAGCTATCGCTGCTATATCGAATACTACATCAAGCCGCAGCTGGGCGACAAGCAAATCTCCCTCATCTCTCAGCAGGACATCCAGCGGATGTACCGCCGCCTGAAAACAGAGGGACGCATTCATGAGCATCCCGAAATGAATCATCAACTCTCTGACTCCATGGTCCGCCACATCCACTCCGCGCTTCACGCCGCACTGAAAGACGCGGTGCAGGCGCATGTCATTCCCAGAAATCCGACCGAGGGGGCGACCGCACCCAAGCCAAACTACAGGCCCAAGCGCATCCTCACCCGTGCGGAGCTGGATGCTTTCCTTGAAGTGGTGGAGCAGGATGAGGTGTGGCGGGACTTCTTCCAGACGGAGCTGATGACCGGCCTGCGCCGCGGTGAGATTTGCGGTCTACAATGGAACGACTTCGACGAGGACACTGGTACGCTGAAGGTATGCCGCACCCTCCACAGTCAGAGGAAGGGTGAGTATACCGTCGGTGAGACGAAGACAAATCATGGCATGCGCACCATCATCCTGCCGAAAAGCGTGGCATCCATCCTGCGGCAACGCAAGATGGATGCCATCGGTCCGTGGATATTCCCTAATCCGGTGAGGCCGGAGGATCCCGTCAACCCCAGCAGTGCTTACACCCACATGAAAACCTTACTCCACCACGCAGGGCTGCCAAGCATTCGCTTCCATGATCTGCGTCATACCTTTGCCACACATGCCCTCACAAGTGGCGTGGACGCCAAAACGCTGTCCGGTATCCTGGGCCATACCAACGCCTCCTTCACGCTGGACACCTACACCCATGTCACAACCGATATGCAGAAGACAGCCTCTGGCATCGTGGGCGGCTTCATGGAAGACATCTTCGGAAAGGAGTTGAAACCGTGGCAAGAAAACGAAAAGCCGGCGACGGAACCGTAAGACAGCGCAAGGATGGTCGGTGGGAGGGGCGCATCGTCATCGGCTATGACGATAACGGCTATCCCAAGACGAAAAATGTTCTCGCCAAAACCAAGAAGGAGTGCGTCGAGAAGCTCCAAAAGCTCAAGGAAGAGTGTGGCGGGCTGAAGCCGGAGAAGGTGCGGTCAGAGATGCCCTTCGGGGTCTGGCTGACATATTGGTACGAGAATCATTCCAAGCCGAAGATCCGTCCCACCACGCAGGAGACTTACGAAAGCCGCATCCGACTGCACATCATCCCGGAAATTGGAGACATCCCGCTGAACAAGCTGACGCAGAATGACCTACAACAGTTCTACGGTCGGCTCAAGAAAAGTGGCCGGAAGCGCTTCACCGACAAGTACGGCGAAGGGCTGTCCGACCGAATGGTGCGTATGTGCCACGCCACCTGCCGCTCGGCGCTGGAGAAAGCGGTGCAGGATGGGCTGATCCGTGTGAACCCGGCCCTCGGCTGCAAGCTGCCGCCGAAGAAGGCGCGGGAGATGCAGGTGCTGACACGAGAAGAGTTGCAGCGATTCCTCATTCAAGCGAAGTTTGAGGGCTACTACGAAGTGTTCCTTCTGGACTTAGCCACCGGCCTGCGCCGTGGCGAGCTCATGGCGCTGCAGTGGGATGACCTGAACTTCAAAACCGGCGTACTAAACGTGAACAAGCAGGTCTACGACGTGCGGGGCCAACTCCAAATCAGCACGCCCAAGACGAAGAACTCCGTCCGCAAGATCGTCTTGCCGCCTGCGGTGGTTGAGGTGCTGCGGGAGTACAAAAAGACGGTGGACTCCCGATGGATGTTCCCGTCGCCGGTGAAGGAGGACTGCCCCATCACCCCCGGCGTAGTGCGCCGCAGACTGCAGCTCATCTTGGAACACGCAGGGTGCAAGCATGTTCGCTTCCATGACCTGCGCCATACCTTTGCAACGCTGGCGCTGGAAAACGGCATGGATGTGAAAACACTCTCCGCTATGCTGGGCCATGTGTCGGCGGCCACCACGCTGGACATCTATACTCACATCACCGACGATATGCGGCTCACAGCCGCCGCCAACATCGACCGCGGCATCGGCAAGGCAGCGTCGCAGGAAGACGCTTTGGAGCCGGGGCAGGAAGCTGCCCCGGCCCAGGTGGAAAAGCCGAGTATGACCGACTTCAAGCCCTATGTGGGCCGCAAGCGCAGGTCTGGCACCGGTTGCGTTACCGAAATCAACGACCATCTCTTCGAGGGGCGCTACTCCCCCAAATGGCCCGACGGTAAAAAGCACGCCCGCAACATCTACGCTCATACCCGCGAGGAGTGCGAGGAGAAACTGAAGGTGTTGATCGTGAAGATGAAGGCAGAGATCGCGGAGGCGCAGCGGCTGAAGGATTTGGGCGAGGGCGATGGGCGGCCGCCAGAGGCAAAGAAGGGCAAACGGGGAAAGAAACAGAAGTGAGTAAAATATCCCCATGTATATAAAGCATAGCAGCTTAATATACATGGAGAGGATTCTATATTCTTTAGGAATTTACCAAAAATGTGGCGACATTAGCAGAATTAACCTGAAATCTTCAAAACTTGTAGTCATAGATGTCTATCAGACATAGCGCTTATATGCGATATGTAAATAGCAATGGTGTATAGGATACGCATCATTAGTATTTAGCTTATCGGGTAAGTAACGCCTTGAAATTCTCCCAAACTATATATTCAAGATTTTCACATCCTACTGCATTTCCAACGACTGAATACAAGTCTGACAACATGGATGGCATATACCTTCGACCTAAGACTTTAGAAAAAGGACCATCGCTTTCAATCAACAAACGATTAAATGGAATTCTTGTAATGATAGATCGGCCTTTGACCGTAGAACACATATTTGCATTGATTGAAAAATAATAACCTTCATCCAACAATTTGTTCAGTGTCACAACATCCCCACTATACCAGTGAATTATTGCCCGAGTTACCCCGCTCATCTTAAGTCGGTTTAAGGTTTCTGCTTCAGCATTTCGCGAATGAACACTCAGCAAACTGTTTTCTTTTGCAGCAATATCACAAATAAACTCAAAGGCATCTATTTGGGTTCGAGAAGTAGCAATATATTTTCTTGAAAAATCTAAGCCAACTTCTCCGATATAACTTGTTTTCGGTATTTCACGCAGGAATAACTCTCGCTGAAATGGTTCCTCCACACTTTGCTGAGGGTTATAGCCAAGTGCAAATTTGATGTATTTAGTTTCTTTGTATAATCGTTTACATGAATGATAGATTCCCGGAGAGTTAGTTACACACAATGTATACTGTTTTAATTCGTTGATTTTTTCATACCAATACCTGTGATTTTTATAATAATCGAGATGAAAATGCGTGTCAATCAGTTGCATCTAATAGCCCCATAATTCTTATTAATTCCGGATCTCTTGAAAACAATTCTACTAAATCATTTATTGTTTCTTTATATACATGCAAAAATGAAATAGTCTCCTCCGGAGATAGGTTCCCTGTTCGGCGGATACGCGCAATTAATTCCTCGTCTGTAGATTTTTTAGCAAGAGCTACAGAACTTAGAAGATCGACGATATCAGACCGTGTACTGTTTGTTGCATGCAAAATGTAATCATAGGAAATAGCGTTGTATACATAATGTTCCAAAGGAAGGTTTGCATCTAAAAGAGATGACTGTCGTATAAGGCATGGGTAGCAATATCCGCAATTTTGAGGTTGAGTTACTCCTTGCCAACGCCCATTTCTGGGATGGGAACAGGAGATGGTTTTATGTGCATTTGCGAGAAAACCCGGACGTCTTTGATTATCCTGGACTATTTCGCGCTTTGTTTTAAACGCATATGGATTTATAATCTCATGGTTAAGTCCAATGTTAGCGAGAATGGTGTTGAACATTCTTAAAAAATATGGATGAGTAGTTCGTGTACTACAACTTCCTTTTCGGCCAGATGTCATTGGAAGATTCAAACCTATAAATCCATTTTCTGGAATATAAACTGGAGTATAATCCCCAATAAGTTCTGCTACACAAATAGCTGCACATAAGAAAAGGAATGATCTGCTACGGCTTGTGTTTTCTGACCTGCATAGCATATCACCAACAGGCGCGTAAGCCTTTGCAGTGAATCTGAACAAAAGAGATTTTGCGTTTGGTACAGCAGCCTGTATTCCATCCAGTAAATCCGCCTGTATATCTTTTAGACGGTCATATTCCTTAAAACCTACAAATACGACATTATTTCCCTGCGATAAGAGTTCGTATGCACCACAGTAAGAATCCATTCCCCCGGAAAAAAGAGAGACTGCGTTGATTTGATTAAGCACTTCGTTACGATGCGGTTCTCGTTTATGAAAATCTTGATATCGATTTTCTGGGCTTGCAGGTCTAAAACTAAAACTCCAAATATCTCCCGATAAAAAGGAAAGCATTTTTTCTAATTCCGGTTTTACTGCTTCCCATTTTTCAATCTCCAGAACCGGAATGTTTACGCGTACCGTACGTGTCCATGCATCCGGAAATTTTGACCGAGGTACTCTTTTATCTACAGCAAAGACTGAAAGTGCAATAATAAATAAATCTTCGCAAACTTCAGGGACTTTTGTGTAACCAAGAAGATTGTGCCATCCCGTTCTAATATCAGAAGCGACAACACCACCACACCCCGGAACACCGATATTAAATATTAATGAATCTTGGAAAGATGTAGTTCTCTCTTCGTTGATACATTTGTTAATCCAAATATCCATTTCATTCACCGTAAAATTCTTCCAGGAATTCAAATCCTTTTGTCATAGTTTCTTGAATAACTGGCTCATTTGCAAGGCTTTCGGGATTGATTGTTGATAAAATTTCAGGAGTCAGTTTCAGTTCCATTGTATAATAAATGTACTCCTGCATTTCAGTTATTCTTATGTTTGCTTCTTCGACATTAGGAAATTTATTCCGTATCTGCTTATCAAATAGTTGTGCAAATTTGTGCTTGGCAAACTGGCAAACGAGTTCTTTTATCAGTCTATTAATATCAACTGTGCTTAACTGTTCGGGAGACTGAATCTCGAGGACGGTAAGTGCTTCTGACATACAATCTAATGCAATTGCATCATCAATAGTTGCTCCATCATTTGCAAAAGCATGCATTAATTCACTTAATGCTTCTTCGGGAGGAAGAGCAAAAATATCATCTCTTCCAATTTCTCGTAAAGCCGCTTGGTATCCATTTGCTCCACTGAAAGCTGCAAAGGATGCAATCCCAGAAAATGCATGAACAGCTCGATTGTTAGAGAATCCTGCAGAACCCATTGCTTTAGCATATCCAGATGCAGCGGAATTCCTTTTGTTATCTGAAGGATTACCTAAATATGATGTAACACTTCGTTTGGCGCGTGACCAATAGGGGGTAGAAGGCGCAATATAGCCTTTTGATGTTCCCATTTTATCTCCTTTGCGCGGTTGCAAACGCAACGGTATCGCCCGCAATCTGATTTGTGTAGCTCTGATTAATTTTCTTGTCTGTCTCTAATTTTTCTAAGCATGCCTTCATCCGAGCGGAATTTGCTTTGTACATCCGCTTAATATGCGGAACGGTGCCCATTCCAAAAAATGTCTTCGGTTTGCTAAGTAAAATCTCTACAATATCTGTTTGTCGATCCGAATAGGTCTCAAAAATCCGACTGATAATATTTAAACCGAGATTGTCATCTCTAAAATGAACAAGAATTGATTCGCATACATTAGATTGAGATACCGGTTCCATTTCTTTAAGTTCTTTGATTCGTGAATCTTCTTGTCCTGGAATACAATGCTGAATTGCTGACAACATTTTTCGTTCTGCTTCTGTGAAGGAAGCCGTAATGCTTTCTGCGCTCCCCAAAGACTCTCGTGAAAGGTAAAAATATTTGCTTAGATCCTGTGTATAAAGATCTGTAGGTTTGCTTTTTAGCCACCTGATAATTCGTGGATTCATCCATAAAGAGTATTCCTCTCCAAAATCTTTATCTTCGCTCGCGGCCGTTTCGAGGAATTTCAGCTGCGCAATTTCTCCATTAAAACCGCTATTCCACTCGTATAGCTTTTTAAATGCACGTGAATCAATGGTTTCAATCGCTAACAGTTTGGCCAAAATAGGCAGACTAATTTCTTCGCCAAAATATAATGCAGCAAGACTTTTCCGCACATAGAATGTATTTAAAAACCGTTTTGTCTGTCTGGGATTTCCCTTCAAACTTCCGGATACAATATGTGCAATTTCAGAAATACACTCGATTTCTGATTTTAGTGTGTTCATGTTATACGGGAGCTCAAATTCACTTCGAGTCTTGTCTAAAAGAGGTTCAATAACATCCCACGCAAGAGGCGTTTCCTTGAGTAGAATACGTTGAGAATGAATGATTTCAATAAGTGTTTGAAAGCTTGCTTTTTTCAGTTGCAATTGACAGATAAGCAAAAGTAAGTAGTTTTCAATATCTTTGGACGACAGTTCAGGTATCTTGATTGGTAATTGAATGATTTTTTCAATATAGTCAGAAGAAATATCAAAACCTTCAATTTGAGGATACTTAGTTCTTACAGCGTACTCAATTATTCTTTGATCCACAGCGACAATAAAAGTTGTCTTCTTTACTGATAAAAACAGTTTGATTGCTTCAAGCGTATCTATTATGCGGTCGGGAGAACATCTGTCTAAATCGTCAATTATTACAACCAAATTGTCGATAGATCTTACATCTGCGAGCATTTTCTCGAATTCATTTCTAAATTTCCGAATGTTTTCAGTGATGCTTTCCGAATCAGCGCTTTTGATGTATTGGTCACTAAAGTTTTGCAGCTTTTCTGAAATATTAGTGGGAGTAAGAAGGTCGGCAGATAAATTAACTGCTATCGGAAGTGGATTACCAGTAATCGCACCGATTGCATAAGGAGCACCTTTGAACAGCAGGTCTTTTCCAATCTTAAAGTAGTTGATACGAGCTAAAAGTCCTTTGATTTTTTCTCCCGCACTTTCAAAAACAGTTTTGTTGTCTTTGAGCGCTTTGAGGAGTGCTTCCATTATCGCAACTTTTGCATCTTCATAATCTTCAAACTGCCATGCATTTAAAGAAACACAGGCAATCTTTGCATCTTGAGATTTAATTTTTGCCTCAATTAGTTGCAGAAGTGAGGATTTCCCTGCACCCCAACTACCATATAAACCGATAGTTAATGGGGTTAACTCAGAGGTACGGGCGAAATTAACAATAGTATCAGCATAAGGAGAATAGAATAGCAAATCGATATTTGATGCATTATCTAACCACATATTAGCCCTCCCCAACAGCATGGAATATTCAACAACAAAAGACACATGAGTAATCTTCATACAGCCGACTCGACTGCTTAAAGGCTTTTTATTAATTATACTGCAATTCGGCAAAAAACACAATATTAAGTCTGTGTTTGTCGAAAAGACATGTTAAGAATGACAGGCTCACCCCCTGCGCCGCAATAGACAGAGAATAAGAAAAATCCCTCTGAAATCAACGATTTCAGAGGGATTTTGGTCCGAGTAGTGCGGCTCGAACGCACGGTCTCCTGGTCCCAAACCAGGCGCGATACCAACTTCGCTATACCCGGATACTATTGATACTTGAATAGGGCTTCGATTTGAAGCCCTATTATTATACCGCCTGCTCTGCGCGGTTGCAAGGGTTATTTGCGGTGCGCGGAGCGTTTTTCGGCATCCTTGGGGCGCGTGCCCTTCATCGCCTCGTGTTCCTGACGGAGCTCGTCGTGCAGCTGGAGCGAACTCCACGCGACGTTGTCCTCGGTGACGACGGCCTTGAGCGCGACGATCACGCGGCTGCGGCGAAGAGACGAGAGCAGCGCGTCGAGCTGCGGACCGGAAAGACCGCAGAGCACGAGCATCTCGTCGGAAAAGCCGCCCTCGACGGTTTCCTCGACAGGGGAGAAGCCCTCAAGATCGCAGAGATAGCCGATCGGCTGCGAAAGCTCCTCCGGCGCGACGATGCGCTCGCTCACACCGAGCTTGAAGAGCGCGAAGCGGACCTTTTGCAGCCGTGCGGCGTCCTTGAAATTGTAAAGCAGTGCACATGCCATGGTCAAACCCTCCTCAGCGGTGCTGCGCGGCCTTCTGTGCCATGATATCGGGGTCGATGCAGAAATAGGTGAACTCGCCCGTGGCGAGGAGCTTGCCGCCCTCGCCTAAAATGTCCACATTGACAAGGCAGGTCGTTCTGCCGCGGTGGCGGACTTTGGCGTCCGCGCGCACGACGCCCTCCGACTGGTTGCGGAGAAAATGCATCGAGCTGCCCTGCGTCACGTAGGATCGACCATCCGTGTGGGCGGCGTAGCCCGTGGCGTTGTCGGCCATCGTGTAGATCGCGCCGCCGTGCACGATACCGTAGGGATTCTTGCTCTCGGGGCGGATCTCAAGCTTGAAGATCGCGTGGTCGGGCTCGACAAATTCCGCTTCAATGTGATTATAGGTGGCAAAAAGATTCTTCTTGTTCAATTCCGCCGCCTGCTGGGCGGCTGTGAGCTGTTCCATGAAAGTGCTCCTTTGACATTGTTACTGTCGTATCCTACCACAGTGCGGCGATAAAAGCAACAATGCGGTGAAAACATCGAATCAGTAAAAATCGACAGAAGAATACGAATTTTGTATAACATTATCATGTTGAGTGCAAAAAATGAAAAAACTTGTATCGCTTGCCCACTTCCATTTTGCGTGAAAGCCTGCTATACTACCTTTATCATAGAAAAATATGCGCTTGAAGGGGAAATCCCTATGGTATATGAGAGTAGTGCATCCTCCCGCTGCGCCGCGGGGCCGAAGATCGCCGCCATCGGCGGCGGCACGGGCCTGTCGACCATGCTGCGAGGGCTGAAAAAATATACAGACCGCTTAACGGCCATCGTCACGGTGGCGGACGACGGCGGCGGGAGCGGCGTGCTGCGCCGTGAAATGGGTATTCTGCCGCCGGGCGACGTGCGGCAATGTATGCAGGCGCTCGCGAACACCGAGCCTGTGATGGAGCAGCTTCTCGGCTATCGCTTTCCGGAGGGGCAGCTCAAGGGGCAGTCGTTCGGAAACCTGCTGCTTGCGGCGCTCAACGGCATGGCGGGGAGCTTTGAAGAGGCCGTCGCCATGATGGGACAGGTGCTGGCGATCTCGGGCCGCGTGCTGCCGGTGACGAACGCGGACGTACAGCTCGAGGCCGTGTTTGAAAATGGCGCGCGCGTCGTGGGCGAATCGCACATCTTCAACGCGAAAAAGCAGCAGGACTGCCGCATCCACCACGTTTCGCTTGTGCCGGAGCACCCGAAGGCGCTGCCCGATGCGCTCCATGCCATTTCAGAGGCCGACCTCATTCTGCTCGGCCCCGGCAGCCTTTATACGAGCGTGATCCCGAATCTGCTTGTCGACGGTGTGGCCGACACGATCCGCGCGTCGCACGCGCAGAAGTTTTACATCTGCAATATCATGACGCAGGACGGCGAGACCGAGGGCTACACCGCCGCCGATCATCTGGAAGCCCTGCAGCGTCACGGGCGGGAGGGGATCGTCGACCTCTGCCTTGCCAACAATGCGCCCATCCCGCGCGGGCTCGCCGCGCGATACAGTGAAGAGGACGCGGAGCTGCTGCGCATCGACCGCGAGCGCATTGCGGCGCTGGGAATCGCGCTCGCGGAATACCCGCTGCTCTCGGCGCAGGGCGGCTACGCCCGCCATGACCCGGCGCTGCTGGCGCAGGCGGTCATGGAGCTCTACCGCGAGCGCACGGTGCGCATCTACCGCGGCACCCAGCAGTACATTACGGAAGAACAGGAGTGGAAATAATGCTCAACAGTAAGGAATTTGTCAGGGAATTGCAGCTGCGCCATGAGAGCGCCTGGATGAACCCGAATGTCGGGAGCGCGGAAACCGCGCTCGCCGCGCTGCCGCTCACGCGTGCGGATGTCGATGACGCCGAGGCGCGGCTGGAGCGCTTCGCTCCGTTCATCAAGAAGGTATTTCCCGAGACCGCGGCTGATCGCGGCCTCATCGAATCGCCGCTGACGGAGATCGAGCATATGCGCGCATGGCTCAACGAAAATGAAGGTGCGCAGCTTGCAGGCAAGCTCTTCTTGAAGCGCGACAGTGACCTGCCCGTCGCGGGCAGCGTCAAGGCGCGCGGCGGCTGCTACGCGGTGCTCAAGCACACGGAGGACTTAGCGCTTGCGAACCGGCTGGTCGAGATGCGCGATGATTACAGCGTGTTTGCCACGCGCGCGTTCCGCGACTTTTTCTCGCAGTATGAGCTGCACGTCGGTTCGACGGGCAATCTGGGGCTGAGCATCGGCATCATGGGCGCGGCGCTCGGATACAGGGTCACGGTCCACATGAGCGCGGACGCGCGGCAGTGGAAAAAGGACCTGCTGCGCGCAAAGGGCGTAACGGTGCTCGAATACGGCGCGGACTACTCCTACGCCGTGCAGAAGGGCCGCGAGCGCGCGGCGGAGGACCCGAGAAGCTATTTTATCGACGATGAAAACTCTGTCGACCTCTTCCTCGGCTACGCTGTGGCTGCGCGGCGGCTCAAGGCGCAGCTCGCCGAGCAGGACGTCACGGTGGACGACGAGCACCCGCTGCTCGTTTACATTCCCTGCGGCGTCGGCGGCGCGCCGGGCGGTATCTGCTTTGGCTTGAAGCAGGAGTTCGGCGACGCGGCACACGTCTACTTCGCTGAGCCGGTGGAAGCGCCGTGCATGCTGCTCGGCCTCGCCAGCGGCTTGCAGAATGCGATCTGCGTGCAGGATATCGGCCTGACGGGCCGCACCGCGGCGGACGGACTCGCCGTCAGCCGCCCTTCGGGCTTCGTGGGGGAGACGGTCAAGGCGATCGTTAGCGGCGGTTTCACGGTGTCGGACGAGCATCTGTTCACAGACCTTCACGCCCTGCACGAGACGGAGAGACTTTTTGTCGAGCCGTCCGCCTGCGCGGGTTTTGCCGGTGCGGTGGAGCTGTCCAAGATGACGGATTATCTCGAAAGCAGCGGCCTTGGCGCGCACTGGGAGAATGCCGCGCACATCGTCTGGGCGACGGGCGGCGCGCTCGTGCCGGAAGGCGAACGCGAGAAGTACCTCGCAAACTGAAAAGAGATAAAAAGAAGGACTTCACGCATTGCGTGAAGTCCTTCTTTTTTTGCGCCGCGGCGGGGAGGGGAACCCCGTTACGCGGGCGTCATGGTCAGGGTGTAGTTCGTCGTGCGGATCACGATCTGCGTTACGGCGCTCTTTGCTGTATCGACGCTTACACTCGCGGTGTAGCCGGTAAAACCATCGCTTGCAAACGTGACTGTCAGCTCCCATGTTTCCGTACTGCCCGATGAGGACACACGCTTTGCGTCCGTGATATGCTTGCTGCGCGCACCTGTGAACTGGCAGTCAAGGAAGCATTTGCCGATGTAGCTATTCTCCGCCCATACAGCCACCTCGGCATAAATCGGATAGCCAACATCACCTAGTTCCGGGCTGTTGCCGGAGATGCTGATCTGTTCATCGCTTGCAAAACCGCCCTTGACAGCATAGTAATTTGCAAAATAACTGACACCGTTATCAAAGAACGGAAACGGCTCGGCAGTAAATTTCACGGTGGTGACATCCGGTGTGCTGCTGACGTCGAGCGCGGCGTCGAAGCTCGTTTTCTTGCCGCCGCCTTCAAGCATGCCGCGGTATTTGCCGCCCGTGGCGTATTTGTTGTTGAGGATCGTGAGTGCCTTGTCGAGCGCGGCGTTGCCGGTGTTCGGTTCGGTCGGCACATGGGCGGGGGCAGAGGTCGTGTCGATGCGCAGTCCGTTCTCTGCGTCCCACTGGTAGCCCCAACCAAAGGACTCATACGCATAGCGGAACGTGAGCGGGAAGTACGTTACGCCGTTGTAATTGAAGATCGGATAGGTCGCTTCCTTGTTGTCGATCAGCGCGCCGTTGACGCTGATCCGGTAGCTTGGCAGCGTGACGGAGACGCTGCCCTTCGGCGCCTTGCCGGGTTCGGCGACGTAAGCGCTCTGCGCGCCGCCTGCGGTGATATTGAGCGACTTGGCGGCATTGTTCCAGTCGGTCTCCACGCCCATGAAACGGCTTAATTGATATGTCATGGGAAAGTAGGTGATGTTGCTGTAGGACAGCAGGGGGTACTTGGCGTTCTTGTTGTCGATGACCTGACCGTTGAGCGTCACCTTGCCGGTGACGACGTCGGCGCGCATTGCGGCCTCGGCCTGCGGCAGCAGACTGAACGCGAGCGCGATGCAGCAGGCGATGGCAAGCAGGACGCGCAGAAAAGTCTTGTTGATGGTAGACATAACATACTCCTTTCCGTTTTGTGATGGTTGACGTTTACTCGTACAGCTTGGCGCTGCGGTTGAGGTACACGAGCTCTATGATCTCGACCACGCCCAGAGCGATGGCAATGGCGAGAATGAACAGGAGCAGGACGATCATGCCGCCGTTGTAGAAGTAGAAGAAGGAAGCAGATGACAGACCCAAAAGCAGGAGCAGGGTAAGGAATGCACCGAAGCAGCCGATGATCACGACCTGCCAGGTGCAGAGTGAACGCCATTTTGCCGCCATTGCGTCGTCTGCGCCGTCAAACGCTTCGGCGCAGGCGGTGAGCTGGTGGTACGCCGCAAGTGTGGCAAACAGGAAGATCAATCCCAGCAGAATGATCAGAACGACCAGAATCGCGGAGACGTCCGATGCCGTTATCCACTCCTGTACGCTTGGCGCATCGAGAAGCGCAACGAACGGCAGCGCGATCAGCGGCAGAAGATTAAAGTACACGGCCTTGCGGAAGCGGGGGACGGCCGCGCTCAGCTTCCAGAGCACAACGAGCGCGAGAACGCTGACCGCAAACGACATCGCACTCAGCACGATGCCGAGCGCCGGGATCTTGTCGCCGAGCTTAAAGGTGTTGTTCAAAAGATTGATGACGATATTGGCGATGCCGAGGCGGAAGAGGTTCTGGAATCCCTTGTGCAGCAGCGGCGCGTTTGGCCTCTCGCGCAGGGGGATGACCAGCGGCGCGGGCGGGGGAGTGACAGCGCTTTCTGCGGGGACGGGAACGGCAATGGGGGAGGCTTCGGGGACGGGGTCAGGGCTTGGTGTCGAATTATTTTCCATCATGGCGGTTCTCCTCTCTTGTTCTCTCGCTTTTTATTTCTCTCTCAATTTGAAATACGGTCACGCTCACTGGAAGCGGTATCCCTGCGCGGTAAGGGAGGCAAGGTAGTTCATAAAGTTTTCGTACTGCTCAAAGTGCAGCAGGTCGCTTGCCTCGACCTCATGGAACGAGGCGACTTTAGTGGAGGTATCCACCCACACAAGATAATCGTTCACGGTTTCGCCTCCTCGTCGGGGAGCTTTTCCCCCTCTATGTCATCAAGGGTGAGAATATTCTCGTCTTCATCGTCGTCGGAAAGATCGACGGTCTTCTCCGTGACCGCCACGCTTTCGGCCAGAGCGCGCAGGACGGCTTCATCGCCGCTGGCGTCGAGCGAGAAGTGGAGATTGCTCTCCTCGTCGATCCACTCGAGCGTGCTCCACAGCGACGGATCACTCGCAAGGAAGAACTTGCCCTTGCAGCCGTTGACGGTGATTTCGGAAATTTCGGTGTCCTCGCCCATGTCGTAATAGCTGAACGAATCGTCCTGCATGTAGATATAGCTGAAAAGGATGAGGTCGTCGCCGCTTTGATAGCAGAGCTGGCGGAAGCCGGAGTCCTCGTAGCTCATATCTTCGTCCAGCGTGTAGCCGTCCGGCAGGGCGGTGATCGCGTAGAACGGCAGCTCGCCGGTGGGGGCGTCGCCCGCGTATTCATAGGAGACCTGCGAGCCCGTCCACGTTTCCACCCAGTGGATCATAGCGGCCCGCGCGGCGGGACTGGCGGCGGCAAAGCCGCTGAGCGCGAGCAGAGCGACCAGAGCGACCATGGCCGCGCGCTTGGCGAGCTTGCTCCAGAAGCTCCGCTGCGCGGGGCGCTTGTAGGTCAGAGCCTCTTCGACGTATTTCGCGCCGATCTCGTTCATGGCGTCGGAAAAAAGCTCGGGTGTCATACCAGCACCTCCTGTTCGGTCAGATAGGTCTTGAGCTGCTTGCGCATACGCGTCAGGCGCAATCGGGCGTTGCCCTCGGTGATGCCGAGGAGCTTGCCGATCTCGGCAAAGCTGTCGGCGTACCAGTAGCGGCGCATGAAGAGCACACGGTTTTCCTTGCTCTGCGTGTCAAGAAAGCGCTCGATCGCGGCGGCGAGCTCTCTGGCCGCATAGTGCTCCTCCATCGCCTGCTGGGGCGAAGCGAGGAACGTTTCAAGCTCCTCCATGCACATATCGTAATGGCTGTTTCGTTTCATTGCCGTGTTGGCACGATAGCGCGTGATCGAACAGCGGCGGACGAGCGTGCCGACAAACGCCGGAAGCGATTCCGGACGCTGCGGCGGGATCGCGTTCCAGGTGCTTAAATAGGCATCGTTCACGCACTCCTCCGCATCCTGCGCGCTTGCAAGGATGTTGTCCGCGAGCTTGTGGCAGAGCTTGCCGTATTTCTTGTCCAGCTCGCTGATGGCATCCTCCGAGCGCGCAAAGAACAGCTCGATGATCTGCGCGTCTTCCATCGTGCAGCGCCTCCTTTCCTCGTGAAAAAGTGTTTCTACTTGAATAGACGCATTTTCCGGCAAAATGCTTCACGAAACCGTAAAAATTTTTTATTTTTCCTTTTTGACGGAAAAACCGGAGGATTTGTTCCTGCGCGGCGGGAGAAAAAGGGAAGATATCGACAAAATTTTACCTAATAGATTAAGAAAACGGCCCCATGCCGAAAGCATGGGGCCGTTGATCCTGCATTCAAAGGTGCAGCCTTGCGTGCTCGCAGATCGCGTCGTATGTCTGCTGGCTGATGTCGTGCTCGATCTTGCACGCATCCTCCTCAGCGGTCTTTTCGTCCACGCCGAGGGCGATGAGAAATTTTGTGAGCGTGTGGTGGCGGTCGAGCATCTTTGCTGCGATCGCCATGCCGCGGTCTGTCAGCGTGATGAGGCCGTCGCGGTCCATCTCGATATATCCGTTTTCGCGCAGGCGCTTGGTCGCGTAGGTGACGCTGGGCTTCGTCACGCCCAGATGGTCGGCCACGTCGATCGAACGGATATAGCCGTGCTGCTCTTTCATCATCAGCATGGATTCGAGATAATCTTCAGATGCCTTTTGGATTTTCATGTGCGGTTTCACCAACTTCGCAATAAAGTACGATAATAGGTTAACATGCTCTAACAAAAAATGCAAGCATTAAAAAAATGTTCACAAAACCTCTTGACAAAATAGGTTAGAGAGATTAAACTTACGGGCGAAAGTTAAACGACACTAACTTTGCGCCGGCGAATTGCGGATCGCCGCGGGCAGAAAAGTGCCAGACCAACAGCATGCGGAGGGATAAGTAATGATGCCGCTTACACTGGCGAACGCCGGAGAAGAAAATACTATCCTCAAAGTCGGCGGGAGTGCTGAAGTCAAAAAGCATCTCGAAGATCTCGGCTTTGTGGCCGGGGGCACGGTGAGTATCGTGTCGTCGCTCGGCGGGAACGTGATCGTCAAGGTCAAGGAAGCCCGCGTTGCCATCAGTGAAGAAATGGCAAGAAAAATCATGGTTTGAGCAATTTTTCAAATAAAAGGAGAGAGATTATGAAAACACTGCGTGAAGTCAAGATCGGCGAGACCGTCAAAGTCGTCAAGCTCCATGGCGAGGGCCCCGTCAAGCGCCGTATCATGGATATGGGCATCACCAAGGGCACTGAGGTGTTCGTGCGCAAGGTCGCGCCCCTGGGCGACCCGATGGAGGTCACCGTGCGCGGCTACGAGCTGTCGCTGCGTAAGGCGGACACCGAAATGATCGAAGTTGAATAATTTATTTCTACATAAGTTAAGGAAACTTAACAAGAAGGAGCAGTAAGAAAGATGGAAAAGCAGATCAAAATTGCCCTCGCGGGCAACCCCAACTGCGGTAAGACGACGCTGTTTAATGCGCTGACCGGTTCGAACCAGTTCGTCGGTAACTGGCCCGGCGTCACCGTGGAAAAGAAGGAAGGTAAGCTCAAGAAGCACGATGACGTGGTCATCATGGACCTTCCCGGTATTTACTCCCTGTCCCCCTACACGCTGGAGGAAGTCGTCGCCCGTAACTACCTCATCACCGAGCGTCCCGACGCGATCCTGAACATCATCGACGGCACGAACCTCGAGCGTAACCTGTATCTCACCACCCAGCTCACTGAGCTTGGCATCCCCGTGGTCATCGCCATTAACATGATGGATGTCGTCCGAAAGAACGGTGATGAGATCAACGTCAAGGAGCTCTCCCGTGAGCTTGGCTGCGAGATCATCGAGATCTCCGCACTCAAGGGCGACGGCGTCATGGACGCTGCCGAGGCTGCCATCCGCGCCGCCAAGGGCACCAAGACCGTCCCGATGCACACCTTCTCCGGCCCTGTCGAGCACGCCATCGCCCACATCGAAGAGGCGGCCGTGCACTCCATGCCGGAAGAGCAGCAGCGCTGGTACGCGATCAAGATCTTTGAGCGCGACGACAAGGTGCTCGCAAAGCTCAGCATCCCCACCGAGACGATGAACCACATCGAAGAGGACATCAAGGCGGCGGAGACCGAGCTCGACGACGACGCCGAGAGCATCATCACCAACGAGCGCTACATCTACATCGCACAGCTCATCAAGGGCTGCTACAAGAAAAAGAGCACGGAAAAGCTCTCCACCTCCGATAAGATCGATAAGGTCGTCACCAACCGCTGGCTGGGCCTGCCCATCTTCGCGGTCGTGATGTTCCTTGTTTACTGGGTCGCTATGGTCGGCGTGGGCGCGCCCGCGACCGACTGGGCGAATGACGGCCTGTTTGGCGACGGCTGGCATCTGTTCGGCATCGGCTCCGCCGCCTATGGCGAAGCGAGCGATGATTACACCGCCGCTTCCGAAGCGATCAACGCCTTTGCTGGCATTGACACGGGCGACGAAGAGTTCGACGCCGACGCGGCGCTCGAAGAGCTCAAGGCCTTCCAGCCCACCGAAGACACTGCCACTGTTGATGTTGAGGATGAAGAGACCCTCGCCATCAACGAGATGACCGCCTACTACGACGCGCTGCCCGAGGGCGCGGACAAGATGGACGATGTTGTCCAGATGACCTATGTGGATGCTGTCAGCTACTTCGAAGAGAACGGCTTTGACGAGCCCGACCCGGCTGACTACGGCGTGTGGGTGCCCGGTATCCCCGTTCTCATCGGCAACGGTCTGGAAGCCGCCGGTACGGCGGACTGGCTCAACGGCCTGATCCTTGACGGTATCGTTGCCGGTGTCGGTGCGGTGCTCGGCTTCGTGCCGCAGATGCTGGTCCTGTTCCTGATGCTCGCCTTCCTTGAGGCCTGCGGCTACATGGCCCGTATCGCCTTCGTGCTCGACCGTATCTTCCGCAAATTCGGCCTGTCCGGCAAGTCCTTCATCCCGATGCTCATCGGCACCGGCTGCGGCATCCCGGGCGTCATGGCCTCCCGTACCATTGAAAACGAGCGTGACCGCCGTATGACGATCATGACCACCACGTTCATCCCCTGCGGTGCGAAAGTGCCCTTCATCGCCATGGTCGCCGGCGCGATCTTCGGTGGTGCCGCATGGGTCGCCACCTCCGCCTACTTCGTCGGTATGGCTGCCATCATCATCTCCGGCATTATGCTGAAAAAGACGAAGATGTTCTCCGGCGACCCCGCCCCCTTCGTTATGGAGCTGCCCGCCTACCACTGGCCGACCGTCGGCAACGTGCTGCGCAGCATGTGGGAGCGCGGCTGGTCCTTCATTAAGAAGGCCGGTACCATCATCCTGCTTTCCACCATCGTTGTGTGGTTCACCACCTACTTCGGCTGGGTGGACGGCACGTTCCAGATGCTCTCTGAGGAACAGATCGACGCCTCCATCCTCGCCAAGATCGGCAATGCCATCGCATGGATCTTTGCGCCTCTCGGCTGGGGTACCTGGCAGGCGGCTGTCGCCTCCATCACCGGCCTTGTCGCCAAGGAGAACATCGTCGGCACCATGGGCATCCTGTATCCCGCCGGCTGGGCTGAGATCGGCGCGGCCTTCACGCAGATCAGCGGCTATTCTTTCCTGGTGTTCAACCTGCTGTGCGCTCCGTGCTTCGCGGCCATCGGCGCCATCAAGCGTGAGATGAACAACGCGAAGTGGACCTGGTTCGCCATCGGCTATCAGTGCGGCTTTGCTTACCTCATTGCCCTGATGATCAACCAGTTCGGCAACGCCTTCACCGGCAGCCTGAACGTCATCGGACTGATCGCGGCCATCGTTGTCCTCGCCGGTATGATCTACATGCTCTTCAAGCCCTACAAGGAAGCTACCAAGCTGAGCGATAAGCACTGATCCCTTAACACCGATACTCTGCGAAAGGAGTGATTTCCATGTTGAACTGGGTTACCGCAAACCTGTCGACGATCATCGTCTCTGCTATCCTGCTTGCCATAATCATTGCTATCTCCACCTATCTTATCCGGCAGAGAAAGAGGGGAAGAAACTCCTGTGGCTGTAACTGTGCACACTGCGCTATGCACGGCACTTGTCACAGTAAGCAGCATTAAATAGCACAGGAGACGCGGGACTTATCCACCCGCGTCTCCTGCGCCGTATGAAAGGAAATGATCTTAACATGTACGAAACCAAAGTGAAGATCGACGGCATGATGTGCGGCATGTGCGAATCGCACATCAACGACGCCATCCGCAACGCGTTCTCCGTGAAGAAAGTCTCCGCCTCCCACTCCAAGGGCGAAGCGGACATCATCAGCGAAGAGCCCATCGACGAGGCGAAGCTGCGCGAGACCATCACCAAGACCGGCTATGACTTCGTCTCCATGACGAGCAAGCCGTATGAAAAGCACGCCCTGTTCGCCTTTTTGAAGAAGTAAAAGACAAAATGAAAGGCACGGCTTTTGCCGTGCCTTTTTTTGACTTAGTTCTGCGCTTCGGCGCGCTTCCTGCGGTGCGGGCTTTTCAAAAAGTCGACGAGCTTTTGCTCCATGCGGGAGAGCTGCTGCGATTTGAGCGTGATGAGATAGATCGTGCGCTTGAGCGCGCTTTTGTCCATCTCGAAGGCGAGCAGCGTGCCGTTTTGGACCTCCTGCTCCACGGCGAGCGCCGAGAGCACGGCAACGCCCACGCCGCCGGAGACCATCTGCTTGATGGCCTCGGGATCGTCCACGCGCGCCACGACATGCAGCATATCGTGGGAGAGGCCGAGCGTGCGCAGATAGTTTTGCAGGCTCGTGTCTGTGCCGGAGCCCTCTTCGCGCGAGACGAACGGCTCTTCGAGCAGCAGCTCGCGGCCGTAGACGCCGCGCTCTCTGAACGCGCGGTAGTGCTCGTTGTTCGGCGCGGCGATCACGAGCCTGTCGTCGTAGAGAGGGAAGTAGTCGACATTTTCCGGCTCACTGACCGCGCCGACAAAGCCGACGGCGATCTGGCGGGATTTCAGCATCCGGTGCACCTGCTCGCTGTCGCCGCGGCGCAGAGAGTAGCGGAACTCCGGCTCGCGCTTCAAAAACGCAGCGAGGTAGCCCGGCACCAGATATTGCCCCGGCACGGTGGACGCGCCGAGCGCGACCGCGGGGGAGCTGTCCGCGTCGGAGAACAGCGTGCGCAGCGCGGTGCAGTCATTCAGAATGCGCCTTGCGATGGGGTAGACCTGTTCGCCCTCCTTCGTCAAGCGAACATGGCGGCGGTTGGAGCGCACGAACAGCTCCTTGCCGAGCGCCTGCTCTAAAAGAGAAATGTGCGCGCTCACGGTGGACTGGTTGAAGAACAGCTCCTCCGCCGCACGGGTGAAGCCGCCGTATTCCACAACGGCGACGAAAATTTCAAGCTGCTTGAGGCTGATATCGTTCATAAGACGGGTTTCCTCCAGAATGTCGTTCTACTTTGAAAAGAATAATATGAGAGGACGAAAAAAGCAAGGCGTTTCATCGCTTTTTTCAATGATAAACTGTATTTTATGAAATACAGGCGATGGATCGTGCGCTCTTGCAATTTGCGGGGGAGTTTGGTATCATGGCAGGCAGATCAAAAGAAAAACGGCGGTGATGATAAGATGAAAACAGCGCTTGTGACGGATGGAAAATACCGCTCGTCCATCGCGGCGGTGCGTGCGCTGCACCGCGCGGGCTACCGCGTGGTCGTGACGCAGACAAGGGCGGACGTCAAGAGCGCACCCGCAGTGTCGGTGTCGAAGTCCTGCGATGATTTCCGGTGGATCGACGGCGCGTGCGCGGATGCGGATTACGCCGAAAAGCTGCTGAGCGTACTCAAAGAGTATGAGCATCCGGTGCTATTTTGCGTCGGCGCGGTGACGCTCAACACCGTCGCCGCCCGTCGGGAGGAGTTTGCCGCGCTGGCGAACTTCCTCATCGCGCCGAAGGAGACGCTCGACGCGCTCAACGACAAGGAGAGCGTGCATCAGCGCGCGCTGGAGCTTGGCATTCCTGTGCCGCGCGAGTACGACGGCACGCCGGAGAGCTATCCCGTCGTCGTCAAGCCGCACTGCGGAGAAAAGTTCGGTCTCAAGGCTGCCGACCGCTACGCCGTGGCGAACAACGAGGCGGAATTCGACGCCATCATGGAAAAGATGCAGCGCTACGACCCGTGCCCCATCGTGCAGCAGAAGATCACAGGCGCGGGCGCGGGCGTGAGCCTGCTGCTCGGCCGCGAGAGCGAGCTGCTCGGCGCGCTGTGCCACCGCCGTGTGCGCGAGTATCCGATCACAGGTGGGCCGTCGACCTGCTGCGAGAGCTTTTATGATGAAAAGATGATCGACGAGGCTTACGAACTGCTCAAGTCGTTTCACTTTACAGGCCTTGCGATGGTTGAATTTAAGGGCGACTGCATTTTAGAGGTCAATCCCCGTGTGTGGGGCAGTTTCCCGATGACGGAGGCGGCGCAGAGTCCCATCGTCGCGCACTACGCGCAGGCCGCGCAGGGCGGGCAAGTCACCTACACGGCGAAGGACTACCGGACGGGTGTAAAAATGCGCTTTTTCCTCAACGACACGGTCGCTGCACTGAGCTATCTGAAGGCGGGCCGCGTCAAGGAGGGCCTGCGCGGTCTCGGCGATTTCTTCACGGCGAAAGAGGCCTTGAGCGCCAAGGGCGATGGCAAGGTCATGCGCGCATACCTTAAAAAGAGCCTGTTTGAGCGCTGAGAAGGGGGAGAGGATCATGGAGCTGCGGCTCGATCTGCACATTCATTCCGAGCGGTCGTTCGACGGCTGCATGAGCCTGAGCGAGATCGTTGCGCTTGCGCGCGAGCGCGGGCTGAACGGTGTCGCCATCTGCGACCACGACCGCGTGCTGGACGAGGTTCCGGAATTCGACAATTTTCTCGTCATCCCCGCGACCGAGGTTTCGACCGAGCGCGGGCATCTGCTGGGTCTCTTTGTGAGAGAACCCATCGAAACGAGGAAGTTTTCCGAGTCGGTCACGGCCATTCACGCACAGGGCGGGCTGGCGGTCATCGCGCATCCCTTTGAGCACAGCACAGACGCGAACCGGCTCGACGATGTGATGAGCCGGCTTGACGGCGTCGAGATCTGGAACAGCCGTGCCGACCGCAAGAACAAGAACGCCAACGCCATGGCGCGCGAGCTGGCGCAAAAATGGAAAAAGCCCGTCACTGCGGGCAGCGACGCACATGTGCCAGAAGAGGTCGGCGGCGGCGTGACGGTGCTGGAAGCGGACGAGCTGTCGCTTTCCGCCGTCAAGGCAGCGCTCCTGCGGGGCGCGAAGCAGGTCGAAGGCCGCCGTGGCCGCGCAATGTGCGTAGCGAGAAGCCAGAAGACCAAAAGAGAGAAGACAAACGCAGGCGTAAAAAGACGAGTAAATGGAATGCTCTTTACAGTAAAATGCGCCTTGCAGGACTTTACCACCAGGGAGGATGGATGGCATGTCATGGATCGTTAAACTCGGCAAAAAGGGAAAGAAAATCGTCAAGAAGATCATCACGCCCGCGGAAAAGCACTACGTCGGCTACACGCGCCGCATCGAGCGCGTGAAGACGGGTGAGCGCATCTGCGCGATGACGTTCGACGACGGCCCGATGGGCCTTCCCGCATCGCCCGACCGATTTGAGGGCAAAACGCTGACGGATGTGCTGCTCGACACGCTCGCGCAGTACGGCGCAAAGGGCAGCTTCGACGTCATCGGCGACACGAGCGAGAACTACCCCGACGAGGCGGGCAAGCTCGGCAGCGCGGCGTGGGGCGGCGTCAAATTCGACCACTACCCCGATATCCACTGCGACGACAAAGGCGGAGCCGTGCACAACGACCGCCTGATCCGCCGCATGCTCGACGAGGGCCATCAGATCACAAACCACGGCTACCGCCACATCATCTTCGGCAAAAAGCCGTTTGTCTACGGCGCGCGCGAGTACCTGCCTGGCTTTGACGCCGCGGTCGCGGACCTGACGCGCCTCGACACGCTGATGCGTGAGCGCTACGGCTATACGCTCACGCTCGCGCGCCCGCCGCACTATGTCGACAAGATGGCGGGCGGCTTTACGAGCTACGACGTCTACGAGCGCATGGGGTACCAGTATATGGCCGCGTCGTTCGACGGCGCGGGCTGGCTGCCCTCGACGCATGAGGACCCTGAGGCGGCGCTTCAGGCGGAGATCGACGCGATGGTCGAGCCGATGCGCAAGGCGCTCGAAAAGGACCCGGACTTCTTCTGCGGACAGATCATCTTCCAGAAGGACGGCTACAACATGGCCAAGCGCACGCCGGTCGCGTTCGCGCTGGGCAAGCAGCTCGCGCTTCTTAAGGAGTACGGCTACCGCGTTGTCAGCGTGGGCGAGCTGATGGAGGAGAGCCCGTTTACGGATGTCGGGTGCGACGATCCGCTGTTTGAAAAGCTCGCCGCGCTTGCAAAGACGCGAGCCATCGTCTTCACGGACAACAAGCTGCGCCTCGACGATAAAATGACCGTCGGCGAACTCGCGATGCTGCTCGCGCCGCGCGACGAGGCCCTCTCCCGCCGTGTTGCCCAGCTGCGAAAGACCGGCAAGGCCGGCCCCTACGACGGCGCAATGTCCTACTGCCGCGAAAACGGTCTCATCGATGCGAGCGCCAAGGCCGAGGACGCCGTCACAAAGCTGTCGGACGCCATGTTCGACAAGGCAACTGACTTTACAAGAAGAAACGTCTACGCGGCATATAAAATGGAAGAATAAAATGGCCTCAAGTACCTCCGCTACATGGCGGAGGTATTTTTTTCTCCTCGTCCACATAGGCTATGGCAGAAATGGACGGGAGGCGGGCGGCATGAAGAAGCGGCGGCAGTGGACAACATACAGCGGGAGCGGGAAGCGCGTTGCGCCGCGAACGCGCACATCGCGCGTGTCTCGCGGCAAGGAGATGGGAGTGCCGCGGCTTTGGGTGCAGCTCATCGTCTGCGGGGCGCTGTTTGTGGCGCTCATTGGCCTCAAGCTGCTGATGCCGGGGAACTTAAGCGCGCTGCGCGGGACGCTGGGGCAGTGGCTGGTGCGCGACGCGGACTTCATCTCGGCGTTTTCCGCGGTCGGGCGTGCGGCATCCGGCGAGCAGGACTGGGGCGATTCGCTGTCGGAGGCCTATGTCGCGGTGTTTGGCGGCGAGAGCAAGGCGCAGGAGGTCTCGGGCAATCTGATCGGCATGACGGTCTCGGAGCAGGACGTCTCCGAGCTCACGAGCGCGCGGGAGCTGCCCGCACTCGCCGTGGGTGAGCAGCGCATTTTAGGCTTTTCGTACACGACGCCGCTGTCCGGCACGGTGACATCGCCGTTCGGCTGGCGCGACGACCCGAACGGCGCGGGCGAGTGCTTCCATTACGGCATGGACATCGCGGGCGAGGAGGGCGCCTCTGTCGCCTGCTTTGCCGACGGCACCGTCGGCACGGTGGGGGAGAGCAATATCCTCGGCAACTATGTGACGGTCAACCACGAGGGCGGATTTTCAACGCTCTACGCCCATTGCAGCGCCATCACCGCGAGCGCGGGACAGAGTGTCAAAAAGGGCGATGCGATCGCTAAAGTTGGCTCGACCGGCAACGCCACGGGCTCGCACCTCCACTTTGAGGTGCACGACGGGGAAGAGTATCTGAACCCTGTTTACTATGTGGTTCCCTGAACGCGGGCTCCACGTTTCGTGGAGCTTCTGGCTGCTCATTCTGCTCGCGGCCATCGTGAGCCCGCTGACGATCGTGCTCTCGATTTTGCTGGCCGCCGCGCTGCACGAGTGCGGGCATCTTCTGACGCTGCGGGCATTCCACGTGCCCATCGAGGGGCTGCGTCTCAGCGCGTTTGGCGCGGTGCTGCACGCGCGCGGAGCGCAAAGGCTCTCTTACGGGCGTGAGCTTGTCGTCACGCTCGCGGGCTGCGGCATGAACCTCGTCTGCGGCGTTCTGACGGCGTGGTTTTCGCTGCACTATGTGTGGGTGGAGGGCTTCGTCTTCGCTGGCGCGCACATTCTGCTCTGCGCGTTCAACCTGCTGCCCATCCCGCCGCTCGACGGCTCGCACGCGCTGAATCTTGCGGTCTCGGCGTTGTTTGGCCCGCTCGTGGGCGACGCGGTCGCGGCGCTTGCGGGCGTTCTCTGTTCACTCGCGCTGCTGGGCGGGGGAGTGTATCTCTATGTGCAGACGCGCGGCGGCGCGCTCGTTATTTTTGCCGCACTGGCACTGCTTTTAAGCGCGCTCAAAGAACTGAGACTTGCGCGTCGCGCAATAAAAGTGTAGAATAGCCGAAAATGGATGTTTGTGCCCATTTTCGGCTTTTTATTTTTGCTTACTTCAGAGGAGAACTTTTGTGGATAAGAGATTGGAACGCATTTTGCCCCGCGTGCAGAAGCCCGCACGCTATGTCGGCGGGGAATTCAACGCGATCATGAAGGACAAGAGCAAGGTCGACACGCGCGTCGCCTTCTGCTTTCCCGACACGTATGAGATCGGCATGTCGAACCTCGGCATGCGCATTCTGTACGGTGTGATGAACAATATTGAGGGCGTGTGGTGCGAGCGCTGCTTCGCCCCCTGGGGCGACATGGAGCAGGAGATGCGAAATGCGAACATCCCGCTCTACGCGCTCGAATCGTTTGACCCGATCAAGGATTTTGACATCATCGCCTTTTCCATTGGCTATGAGATGGCGTTCCCCGCGATGGTCGACATGCTGGACTTAGCAGGCGTGCCGCTGCACGCGAGCGAACGCACGGCGCTCACACCGCTCGTTGTCGCGGGCGGCACGGCGATGTACAACTGCGAACCCATCGCGGATTTTATCGATCTTGCTCTTATCGGCGAGGGCGAGGAGATGGATGTCGAGCTCATCGAGCTGCACCGTCAGGCGCGGCGAGAGGGCTGGAGCAAGCACGAGTTTCTCGTGTGCGCCGCGCAGATCCCGGGCGTCTATGTGCCGAGCCTTTACGACGTTGTCTACAACGACGACGGCACGGTCAAGTCCATCACGGCAAACGAGGGTGCGCCCAAGGTCGTCCTAAAGCGCATCATGCGGGACATGGACAAGGCCTACTATCCGACCAAGACCATCGTTCCCTCGACCGAGATCGTGCAGGACCGTGTGTCGCTCGAACTGTTTCGCGGCTGCATCCGCGGCTGCCGCTTCTGTCAGGCGGGGTATGTCTACCGTCCCGTGCGCAACCGCTCGGAGGAGCTGCTGCGCGGCTACGCCGTTGAAGCCGTCGAGGACTCGGGCTATCAGGATATGACGCTCTCGTCGCTCTCGACGTCCGACTATCCGCACCTTGTCGAGCTGTGCGACGACTTAGAGGACTTCTGTGCCCAGCGGCATGTGACGCTCGCGCTGCCGTCGCTGCGTGCGGATAACTTCTCCATGGCGCTGATGGAGCGGCTGCAAAAGGGCAGAAAGACCGGCCTCACGTTTGCACCCGAGGCGGGCACGCAGAGACTGCGCGACGCCATCAACAAGAATCTGACGGAGGAAGATCTGCTCGAATCCTGCCGCCGCGCGTTTGCGGGCGGATACAGCGCGGTCAAGCTCTACTTCATGCTCGGCCTTCCGACCGAGACGGACGAGGACGTGCTCGGCATTGCCGACATCGCGGCCCATGTCATGCACGCCTGGCGCGAAAGCGCACTCAACAAGACGCGCGGCGTGCGCATCACGGTGTCGACCTCGTGGTTTGTGCCAAAGCCGCACACGGCGTTCCAGTGGGAGCCGCAGATCCCCATTGAAGAGTACGAGCGCCGCGTCAAGCTCCTGCGCGAGGCGATGAACACCAAGTCCGTCACGTACAACTGGCACCCCTCGCCCACGAGCTTTATGGAGGCGGTCATCTCCTGCGGCGACCGCCGGCTCGGCAAGGTCATCGAGACCGCGTGGCGCAAGGGCGAAACGCTCAGCGCGTGGGAGGACTATTTTGATCTGAACCGCTGGATGGAGGCCTTTGAGGAGTGCGGTCTTGACCCGCACTTTTACGCCAACCGCCGCCGCAGCGAGGATGAAATTCTGCCGTGGAGCATGATCTCCTGCGGCGTTGCACCGGGGTATTTGAAGCGCGAGCACGCGCTGAGCTATGAGGGCGTGACGACGCCGGATTGCCGCACGCACTGCAACGCCTGCGGCGCAAACTGCCTGGTGGGAGGGAAATGCGATGTCTAAATTGCGGCTGGTTTTTGTCAAGGAGCATCAGGCGTCCTACATTTCGCATCTTGACGTGATGCGCACATTCCAGCGTGTGTTCCCGCGCGCGGGCCTTTCTATCAAGCACTCCAACGGCTTCCACCCGCACCCCATTTTGTCCATCGTGCTGCCGCTGCCCGTGGGGCAGTCGAGCGAGTGCGAGATCCTGGACTTTGAAAGCGTGGAAGACAGCACGGGCGAGGGCGTGGCCGAGGCGCTGAACACCGGCATGCCCGCGGGCCTTCGCGTGCTGGACTGCTATTGCGTGACGCGCCCCGTGCGAGAGATGGTCAACCTGCGCGCACAGCTCGAAATGGAATACGACAACGGCGTGCCCGAGGGTGCGTGCGAGCGCATCCGCGAATTTTTCACACAGGAGGAGATCTTTGTCGAAAAGCGCACGAAGCACAAGGGCATGACCGAGCTCAACATTGCGCCGCTCATCCGCTCGCTCACGCTGACGGAGGGGGAGGGCGTGATCCTCGCCGATGCGGTCGTCGCCGCGCAGGACCCGGGCCTCAACCCCGCGCTGATCGGCGCGGCGGTCGCGCGGCACCTGCCGGAGATCGCGCCGGACTTTGTTCGCGTGCGCCGAAAAGAGGTCTACGACGCGGAAATGAACGTTTTCCGCTGATTTCTGCCGTGTTTTTGCAAATAATGCTTGCATTCCCGTTGGGGATGTGATATGCTGCCATAGCTTGAAAAGGGCGGTCCTCTGCCGTGCGCGGGTGAAAGAGTCCCGACAGCGCCATTGATCAGCGGTCAAGAACGCCTATAAATAGGAGGAAAATATCCATGGATCTCATCAAAGAGCTCGAATCCCAGCAGCTGAAAAAGGAAATGCCCGTCATCAACGTCGGCGATACCGTCCGCGTTCATGTCAAGATCAAGGAAGGCTCCCGCGAGCGTATCCAGGTCTTCGAGGGCATCGTCATCGCGAAGAAGCACGGCGGTCTTGAGGAGACCTTCACCGTTCGTCGTCTTGCCTACGGCGTCGGCGTCGAGAAGGTGTTCCCCATCCACTCCCCCCTCATCGAGAAGGTCGAGACCGTGCGCAGCGGTTATGTTCGCCGCGCCAAGCTGTATTACCTGCGCGGCCGCGTCGGTAAGGCTGCCAAGATCCGCGAGAAGCTGTAAGGCAGATTCTTTGAGAACAAAAAAGCATGGCGTTTCCGCCATGCTTTTTTTGTTGCCTTTTTCAAAAAGCGTGCTACAATAATACATTAGAAAATCAGGCGCATTTTGCCGCAGAGGGAGACTGTTAGTCCGCCGCTGCGCGGCGCTGGGTTTAGGAGACCGAAATGGACGAATTTGATCAGAAAATGGAGATCAGCGAGCAGCCGCAGGAGGAGATCGTGGAAAAGATCCCCGGACGCGACGTGTATGAGACGGTCTCGTCTCTCGTCTCGGCGCTGCTGGTCGTTGTGCTGGTGTTTACGTTTCTTGTGCGGCTGATGGGCGTTTCCGGCCCGTCAATGATCCCGACGCTGCAGGACGGCGACCGGCTTCTCGTCGTCAACTCGCTGCTCTGCGGCGACTATCAGGCCGGCGATATCGTCATCGCGCGCAAGGAGACCTTTGACTCGAAGCCCATCGTCAAGCGCGTCATCGCCACCGCGGGCCAGACCGTGGACATCGACTTTAACTTGGGTCAGGTCTATGTGGACGGCGAGCTTCTGGACGAGGACTACATCAACGACTACACCTATCGCGAAGAGGGCACCGTGTTCCCGCTTACCGTGCCGGAGGGCGAAGTCTTCCTCATGGGTGACAACCGCAACCATTCGAACGACAGCCGCGATTCCTCGCTCGGCACGGTGGACACGCGCCTTCTGATCGGCAAGGCGGTGTTCCTCGTCTTCCCGGGACGCGACTATCTGACCGAGCAGCGCGAGTTTGGCCGCATCGGCCTTTTGCAGTAAAGGGGGACGAGCAAATGCAGTTGGATTCTCTGAGCTGGTTCCCGGGGCACATGACCAAGACCCGCCGCATGATCACGGCGGAGCTCGGCAACGTGGACGCCGTGTGCGAAATTCTGGACGCGCGCATCCCGATGAGCAGCCGCAACCCCGATGTGGACGAACTGACGGCGGGCAAGCCCCGTTTGATCGTTTTGAACCGCGTCGATCAGGCCGACCCTGAGATGACGAAAAAGTGGGCGGCGTATTTCCGCTCGCTCGGCTGCGCCGTCATCGAAACGGACGCGAAGCAGGGCGGGGGCGTGAAGCAGTTTTCTTCCGCCGTGCGCACGCTGCTGCACGATAAGATCGCCTCTTACGAGGCCAAGGGCCAGATCGGCCGCGTGCTGCGCGTGATGGTACTCGGCATCCCGAACGTTGGCAAGTCGACGTTTATCAACAAGGTCTCCGGCCGCAAGAGCGCCAAGGCGGAGGACCGCCCCGGCGTCACGCGCACGAAGCAGTGGGTGCCGGTCGACAAGACGCTCGAGCTCCTTGATACGCCAGGCATCCTGTGGCCGAAATTTGAGGACAGCAGCGTCGGCGTGCGTTTGGCCTTCACCGGCGCGATCCGCGACGAGGTCATCGACATCGAAGAGCTCGCCATGCGCCTGATGGATTACCTCGGCAAAAATTATCCCAAGGCCATCGAGGAGCGCTACAAGCTCACCGTTTCGGAAGAGGACGACGGCTATGCACTGCTCGAAAAGGCGGGGCGCAAGCGCGGCTTTCTGATCTCCGGCGGCGAGGTCGACACCGAGCGCATGAGCCGTATCCTGCTCGACGAGTTCCGCGGCGGCAAGCTCGGCCGCTTTACGCTCGAATTCCCGCCGGAGGGCGAGCGCACATGAGCGTCAACCTACACTACGAGGACAAAGCCCGCTCCGCGGGCTTTTCATCCGTCTGCGGCGTGGACGAGGCGGGCGCGGGGCCGCTGATGGGCCCTGTGTACGCCGCCGCCGTCATCCTGCCGGAGGGCTGTGAGATCGAGGGGCTGAATGACTCCAAGAAGATGACGGAGAAAAAGCGCGAGGCGCTGTTTCCCGTCATCTGTGAAAAAGCCGTCGCCTACGCCATCGCGTCCGTCGACGAGAAGGAGATCGACGCAACGGATATTTTGAGCGCACGCATGAAGGCGATGCAGCTCGCCATCGATGCGCTGCAAATCCCAGCGGACTATGCGCTCATCGACGGCAACCGCGACCACGGCGCGTCGGCAAAGATCACCACGCCGCACGAGACCATCGTCGGCGGGGACGGCGCGAGCTTATCCATCGCCGCGGCGAGCGTGCTGGCAAAGGTCAGCCGTGACCATTATGTGGTCGAAGAGCTCGACCCGATGTATCCCGAGTATCAGTTCGCCAGGCACAAGGGCTACGGCACAAAGCTCCACTACCAGATGCTCGATCAGTATGGCCCGAGCCCCGTGCACCGCATGACGTTCCTCAAAAAGTGGGAGGCGCGGCGATGAGCACGAAGCAGGACGGCGACTGGGGCGAGGCGCTGGTCGAAAAGTATATGAGCGAGCGCGGCTGCCGCATCGTGGAACGAGAGTGGCGCTGCCGCTTCGGCGAGATCGACCTCATCGCCGAGAAGGACGGCGTGCTGATGTTCGTCGAGGTGAAGCTGCGCACAAATTTGCAGTACGGTGCGCCGCGCGAGTACGTCACGGTGAAAAAGCAGGAAAAGCTGCGTGCCGCGGCGCTTTTGTACTTGAGCGAGCGCGAGCTGGATGTGCCCGCCCGCTTCGACGTGGCGGAGGTCTACACCGATGTGCGCCATAGCGCGGGCAAAACGCGCATCCGCTACATCGCAAACGCATTTTGATCTGACTTTGGAAGGGAGGCACGCGATGGCATTATACGCGATCGGCGACCTGCACTTATCGCTCGGCACGAACAAGCCCATGGACGTGTTCGGCCCCAAGTGGGCAAACTATGTCGAGCGCATTCGGGAAAATTTCTCGAAGCTCAACGATGACGACGTCATCGTCATCGCGGGGGATATCTCGTGGGGGATGTCGCTCGAGCAGTCGCTGCCGGATTTTCAGTTTATTGACGCGCTGCCGGGGAGGAAGATCCTCTTAAAGGGCAACCACGACTACTGGTGGGGTACAGCGTCGAAGATGAAAAAGTTTTTTGCCGAGCACGACATCACAACGCTCGATATCCTCTACAACAACGCCTTTTTCTACGGCGGCCACGCCATCTGCGGCACGCGCGGCTGGTTTTATGAAGAGGACGCCGCGGGCACGCACACGGGCAAGATGCTCGCGCGCGAGGCGCTGCGGCTTGAAGCGTCGCTCAAGGCGGCGGAGGGGAAGCCCATCTACTGCTTTCTGCACTATCCGCCCATCTATCAGGGCTACAAGTGTCCCGAGATGCTCGAGCTTCTCGACAAATACGAGGTCGAGCGCTGCTATTACGGGCATCTGCATGGCTACACGCACCGCCGCGCGTTCGAGGGGATGCGCGAAAAAACCGAATATGCGCTGATCGCGGCGGATTATGTCGCCTTTCAGCCTGTAAAAATTTGCAATTAAGACATAAATTGATGCAAAAAAGGGTGGAAATTTTGAGGAAGCTATGGTATAATTCCACTTTGCAAAAGCATCATTATCTGATGTTAAACGGAGGAAAAAGAAATCATGACTGTCAAAAATGTTGAAAAGCTGGAAAAGAGCAGAGTCGCGGTGACCGTCGAGGTCGGCGCGGAGGAATTTGAAGCCGCCGTTGCCAAGGCCTACGCCAAGGCCCGCGGCAAGCTCAGCATTCCCGGCTTCCGCCCCGGCAAGGCCCCCCGCAAGATGATCGAAAAGCTCTACGGCGCGGGCGTTTTCTACAGCGATGCCGTTGACATCGCCCTGCCCGAGGCATATACGCAGGCCATCGGCCAGAGCGGCCTCGATGTTGTCGGCTATCCCGAGATCGAGATCGTGGACGACAAGATCGACGAGAACGGCTTCACCTTCAAGGCGACCGTTGCCGTGTATCCCGAGGTCAAGCTCGGCGAGTACAAGGGCCTGACGGCTGAGAAGGAAGAGATTAAGGTCAGCGCCGACGATGTCAAGGAGCGCCTCAATGAGATGGCCGAGCGCAACGCCCGCCTCGTCTCCGTCGACCGCAAGGCCAAGAAGGGCGACATCGCCGTCATCGACTTCGAGGGCTTCGACAACGGCGAAGCGTTCGAGGGTGGTAAGGGCGAGAATTACGAGCTCGAGCTCGGCTCCGGCAGCTTCGTCCCCGGCTTTGAGGATCAGGTCATCGGCATGAAGGCCGGTGAAGAGAAGGATCTCGACATCACCTTCCCCGAGGATTATCACAAGGACCTCGCCGGCAAGAAGGTCGTCTTCCACGTCAAGGCCAAGGAGATCAAGTGCAAGGAGCTTCCCAAGCTTGATGACGACTTCGCCAAGGACGTGTCCGAGTACGACACGCTCAAGGAGCTCAAGGACAGCATCAAGCGCGAGATCACCGAGCAGCGCGAGCAGTCCGCCAAGTATGCCGTCGAGAACGAGCTGATGGAGAAGGTCGCCGCGAACATCGAGTGCGACATCCCCGATGCGCTCATCGATGAGCAGTGCGCCCGCTTCCTCGAGGAGTTCAAGCAGCGCTTACAGTCTCAGGGCATCCCCTATGACCAGTACTGCAAGATGACCAACATGGATGAAGCCAAGTTCCTGGAGGAGGGCAAGGAGCCCGCGACCCGTCAGGTGCGCATGGACCTCGCCGTGAACGCCATCATCAAGGAAGAGAAGCTCGAGGCCACCGACGAGGAGGTCGAAAAGCAGTACAACGACCTTGCTGAGAAGTACAGCATGGACGTGGGCGAGCTGAAGAAGTATCTTGACGCCATGTCCGTCCGCACGCAGATCATCCGCGACAAGGCCATCAGCGTCGTCGTGGACAGCGCGAAGATCGAAAAGAAGAAGGCTCCCAAGAAGGAAGCCGAGGGCGAAGCCGCTGAAGGCGAGGAAAAGCCCGCCAAGAAGACCGCTGCCAAAAAGTCCGCCAAGAAGGAAGAGGAAAAGGCTGAATAATCGGCAAAGCGGCCATAATAGATAGAAACGACGATCAACCACAAATGCCTGCCATTTGTGGTTGATTGTGTACATACCAATTTTTTGAACAGGGTATGAACAAGGAGGTTACCAAGATGAGTTTAGTCCCTTACGTCATTGAACAGACCAACCGCGGCGAGCGCTCTTACGATATTTTCTCCCGCCTTCTGGAAGACCGCATCATTTTCCTCGGCGAAGAGGTCAACGATGCGACCGCGAGCCTGATCGTTTCGCAGCTTTTATTCCTCGAGGCCAAGGACCCCGACAAGGACATCCAGCTCTATATCAACTCCCCCGGCGGCAGTGTGACGGCCGGCATGGCAATCTACGACACGATGCAGTATATCAAGTGCGACGTGTCCACCATCTGTGTCGGCCTCGCCGCCAGCATGGGCGCGTTCCTGCTCTCGTCCGGCGCCAAGGGCAAGCGCATTGCGCTGCCGAACGCGGAGATTATGATCCACCAGCCCTCCGCCGGTACGCAGGGCAAGGTCACGGATATGGAGAGCGACGTGGAGCACTTCCTGCGCATCAAGCAGCGCTTGAATAAGATCCTGGCCGAGAACACCGGCAAGACGCCCGAGCAGGTCAAGCTCGACTCCGAGCGCGACCACTGGATGACGGCGGATGAGGCGCAGGCCTACGGCCTTGTGGACAAGGTCATTTACAAGAGATAAGGACAGTTTGACTTATGAGTGAAGATAGGAAAAAAGAGCTTCGCTGCTCGTTCTGCGGCAAGAGCGAGCACGAAGTGCACCGCATGATCCAGGGGCCGGGCGTGCGCATCTGCGATGAGTGCGTCCGCCTGTGCATGGACGTGCTGGAGGACGGCTATGAGCCGCACGACGAGCTGGAAGCGCCCGACTCCATCCCCACGCCGCGCGAAATTCGCGAGGTGCTCGACCAGTATATCATCGGGCAGGAGGCGGCCAAGGTCGCGCTGTCCGTGTCCGTCTACAACCACTATAAACGCATCTTCTTCGGCGGCGACGACGAGGTGGAGCTGCAAAAGAGCAACATCCTGCTCCTCGGCCCCACCGGCAGCGGCAAGACGCTCTTTGCCCAGACGCTCGCCCGCATTCTGAAGGTACCGTTCGCCATCGCGGACGCGACGACCCTCACCGAGGCGGGCTACGTCGGCGACGATGTGGAAAACATTCTGCTCCGCTTGCTTCAGGCGGCGGATTACGACGTGGAGCTCGCCGAGCGCGGAATCATCTATGTCGACGAGATCGACAAGATCGCCCGCAAGAGCGAGAACACCTCCATCACGCGTGACGTCTCCGGCGAGGGCGTGCAGCAGGCATTGCTGAAAATCGTCGAGGGCACGGTTGCCAACGTCCCGCCGCAGGGCGGCCGCAAGCACCCGCATCAGGAGTTCATCCAGATCGACACGCACAACATCCTCTTCATCTGCGGCGGTGCGTTCGAGGGCATCGAGAAGATCATCGAGAGCCGTCTCGACCGCAAGTCGATGGGCTTCGGCGCGGAGCTCAAGAGCAAAAACGACGTGGATGAAAGCAAGATTTTACGCGAGGTGCAGCCGCACGATATCTTGAAGTTCGGCATCATCCCCGAGCTGGTCGGCAGACTGCCGGTCATCACGGCGCTCGACGCGCTGACGCGCGACGACCTTGTCAAGATCCTGACCCAGCCGAAAAACGCGCTCGTCAAGCAGTATCAAAAGCTGTTTTCTTACGACGACGCTGAGCTCACGTTCGAGCCCAAGGCGCTCGAAGCGATTGCCGACAAGGCCATCGAGCGCAAGATCGGCGCGCGCGGCCTGCGCGCGGTAATGGAGGGTCTGCTGATGAACGTGATGTACGACATCCCGTCCGACCGCACGATCGACCGCGTGACCATCACGCCGGGCTGCGTGGAGGGGACGGAACAGCCGAAAATTTCCCACCGCACAGAGAAAGAAGGGGAGGCGCCGCAGCCGTCGCTGCCGGCAGACTCCGCTTCATAAGGAGAAACCCCATGGAACCTGTAACAAAAAATCTTCCGGTCATCGCCATGCGCGGGCTCAATGTGTTCCCTCGCATGAACACGAGCTTTGACCTCGAGCGTCCGATCTCCGTGCACGCGCTTGAGCGCGCCATGGAAAACGGGGAGGAGATTTTTCTCGTCACCCAGCGTGAGATCGGCGTGGAGCAGCCGGAGGAAAAAGACCTGTACGAGATCGGCACGGTCGCGCGCGTGACGCAGATTTTGCGCGTGTCTGACCGCGTGCTGCGCGTGATGATGGAGGGCGCGTGCCGCGCCCGCCTCAAGCGGCTGTGGCAGCGCGAGCCGTTTTTGCAGGCGCAGGTCGAGCTCATCGACGAGCCGGCCACCTCGTGCCATAGCAAGCGGACGGAAGCGATGCTGCGCCAGACCTACGCCAGCGTGACGGAATATGCCGAGCTCGCGCAGAAATTGCCGGACGATGTTTACGCCGCCATTTTATCGACGAACGATCCCGGCTATCTCGCTGACTTTATCGCCCAGCAGCTCAACCTGCGCTATCAGGACAAACAGGATATCCTCGACGAGCTGCGCCCGCTGCCGAGATTGCAGCGCATGAACGAGATTCTGCGCCGCGAGATCGAAGTTACCGCCATGGAGCAGGACATTGAAAGCAAGGTCCGCTCCCGCGTCGGAAAAATTCAGAAGGATTTCGTCCTGCGCGAGCAGATCAAGGTCTTACAGAACGAGATCGGTGAGGGCGGGGAGGACGAAGAACTCGACGAGTACCGCGAGAAGATCAGCAAGGCGCACCTGAGCGAAGAAGTGGAGCACAAGCTGCTGAAAGATGTGGACAAGCTCGCCAAGCAGCCGTTCGGCAGCGCCGAGGCGAGTGTGCTGCGCAACTATCTCGACACCTGCATGGAAATGCCCTGGGGCGAGGAGACGAAGGAGCGCGCCAGCGTAGACGCCGCGCGCAAGATTCTTGACCGCGACCACTACGGCTTGCAGAAGGTCAAGGAGCGCATTTTAGAGTTCATCGCCGTGCGCCAGCTCAACCCCGAGGCGAAGGGGCAGATTTTATGTCTCGTCGGCCCTCCGGGCGTCGGCAAGACGTCGATCGCGCTGTCGGTTGCCAAGGCGATGAACCGCAAGGTCGCGCGGCTGTCACTCGGCGGCGTGCGTGACGAGGCGGATATCCGCGGCCATCGCAAGACCTACATCGGCGCGATGCCCGGCCGCATCATCGAGGCTATCTCCCGCAGCGGCTCGATGAATCCGCTGCTCGTGCTCGACGAGGTCGACAAGATGGGAAGCGACGGGCGCGGCGACCCCGCGAGCGCACTTCTCGAAGTGCTCGACAGCGAGCAGAACTACGCCTTCCGCGACCACTATCTTGAAATTCCCGTCGATCTGAGCCGCGTGATGTTCATCATGACGGCCAACACGCTCGACACCATTCCGCGCCCGCTGCTCGACCGCATGGAGATCATTGAAATCCCCAGCTACACGGACGAGGAGAAGGTGCAGATTGCGCAGCGGCACCTGCTGCCCAAGGAGCGTCAGGCCCACGGGCTGACGGCCTCGAGCCTGCGCGTGGACGAGAGCGCCATCCGCGCGGCCATCGCGCTCTACACGCGCGAGAGCGGCGTGCGCTCGCTTGAGCGTCAGCTCGGCAAGATCTGCCGCAAGGCGGCAATGCAGCTTGCTACAAGCGATGTAAAGCGAGTCACCGTGACAGAGAAGAACATCAAGGACTTCCTCGGTGCGCCGCGTGCTGCACAGGAGAAGATTCCCGAAAAGGACCTTGTCGGCGTGGTGAACGGCCTTGCGTGGACCGAGGTGGGCGGTGAAATTCTGCCCGTCGAGGTCGGCGTGATGGACGGCAGCGGCAAGGTCGAGCTCACGGGCAACTTGGGCGACGTGATGCAGGAGAGCTGCCGCGCGGCACTCTCGTGCCTGCGCCAGCGGGCGCAGGAGCTCGGCATCGCGCCGGACTTTTACAAGACGAAGGACATCCATATCCACTTCCCTGAGGGGGCCATCCCCAAGGACGGACCCAGCGCCGGTATCGCCATCGCGACAGCGGTGCTCTCCGCGTTGACGGGGCAGGCGGTACACCGCGATGTCGCCATGACGGGCGAGATCACGCTGCGCGGCCGTGTGCTCGCCATCGGGGGCTTGCGCGAAAAGACAATGGGCGCGCTGCGCGCGGGCGTACATACGGTCATTCTCCCGAAGGAGAATGAAAAGGACCTCGACGAGATCGACCCGCTGGTGCGCGAAAAGCTGCGCTTTGTACCGGTCGAGACGGTGGACGCCGTCTTTGCCGAAGCGCTGGTGCTGCCCGAAAAATGCACCGCTGCCGCGCACGAGAGCTATCTTCCTCCCGTGCAGGAGAGCGCGCACAGCGCGCTGCGTGCGGGCGAAATGAGCTGAAAGGAAACGAAAACCATGGCGATCAACTTCAACAAGGTCGAATTCATCCTCTCGGCGGCGTCGGAAAAGCAGTTCGTGCGCGACGGGATGCCGCAGCTCGCGTTTGCGGGGCGGTCGAACGTCGGCAAATCGTCCGTCATCAACCGGCTCGTCAACCGCAAGAACTTTGCCCGCGTGGGTGCGTCCCCGGGCAAGACCTCGCAGATCAACTACTTTAAGATCGACGGCAAGCTCTACCTCGTCGACCTGCCGGGCTACGGCTACGCCAAGGTCTCCAAGACCGAGCGCGACCGCTGGGGCAAGCTGATGGAAAACTATTTCCAGTCTGCGGGGCTCATTCACCTCGGTGTGCAGATCGTCGACGCGCGGCATAAGCCGACGGCGGACGACGTGACGATGCACGACTACTTCGTGCAGACGGGCTGTCCCGTCGTGATCGTGGCAAACAAGCTCGACAAGCTCAAAGCGCGCGAGATCGAGCCGAATCTTGCCCAAATTCGCGAGACGCTGAGTTTGCGCGACGATGAGCTCGTCATTCCGTTCTCTGCCGAAAAGGGCACGGGCAAGGAGCAGCTGATCGCGGCGATCCTCGACCATTTGAACGACTGAAAAGGAATAATGCTTCACAGAAAAGCCTCTGTATGGGTTGACCATACAGAGGCTTTTTATCGTATTTCCCGGGGAATCAGCGGCGCAGCGTCAAAAGCGCGGTGCAGTGGGAGAAGGATTCAAACGTCAGCGCAGGGAAGTGAGGGCGGAGCTCGTCATAGACGAAGTAAATTTCATCCTCGTCCCACTCACTGCCTGCCGCAGTTCGACACGCTTCGAGCTCTTCGCGCGTGCGGAAGGCGACGTCGCCGATGAAAAGACAGCCGTCCTGCTTCAAAAGCGGCAGAAGCGCGCGCAGAAAGTCGATTTTCTGCGTGTCCGTCAGGTGGTGGAGCGAGTAGGTCGCGACGATGGCGTCGTACTGCTGCGCACGAAGCTCGGGCACAAGGCCTTTGGAAAAATCGCCCTGATAGAGCCGCGCGTCCGGCATTTTTGCCTGCGCCAGTTCGATCATGCGCGCGGAAAAGTCCTGCCCATAGATTTGGCAGCCCTGCTCGTAGAGCCGCGAGGTCAAAACGCCTGTGCCGAAGCCAATGTCCAGCACATCACGCCCGCTCTGCGCGAGCACGCGCTGATAGAGCGCGTTCATCATGGCGCGGTAGCCCGCAAAGGGGTAGCGGTCGTTCTCGTCGGAGAGGCCGACGCTCTTGTCATAGCCGTCGGCCCAGAGGTCGAAGCCGGTATTGTTCAGCATGTCAGTCCTCCTTTTCGTTCAGCGGGGGAAGTCCCAGCTCATAGAACGCCACGGCGCTCGCTGCGGCGACATTGAGCGAGTCGGCGCCGTGGTACATCGGGATCCTGACCGTGTAGTCGCAGCTCGCGATGGTCGAGGACGCGAGCCCGTCACCCTCCGTGCCCATGACGATGGCAAGCTTTTCTTCGGCGGCAAGGCGCGGATCGTCGAGCCGTACGGAGTCGTTGCGCAGTGCCATCGCGACGGTGCGGAAGCCGAGATCGCGCAGCAGCTGCGTCCAGTCGCCGCTTTCGGGCAGGTAGGTCCACGGGATGAGGAACACATTTCCCATGCTGACGTGCGAGGCGCGGCGATAGAGCGGATCGCTGCCCGCAGTCGTGAGCAGCACCGCGTCCATGCCGAGCGCGGCGGCAGAGCGGAAGATCGCGCCGATGTTCGTCGGATTCATCACGTTTTCGAGCACGACGACGCGCCGCGCATTGCGGCAGACGTCCTCGACGCTTGGGGGCTTCGGCCGCCGCATGGCGCAGAGCATGCCGCGCGTCAGGTGAAAGCCGGTGAGCTGTGTCAGCACGGATTCATCAGCGGTGTAAACCGGAATATCTTGACAGCAGCGGGCGAGAATTTCGCGCCCCTTGCCCTGAGTATGCTGCCGCTCCATCAGAAACGACACCGGCTCACAGCCCGCATCAAGCGCACGGCCGATGACGAGCGGACTTTCCGCGACGAAGAGCGCGTTGTCGGAGTCCGCGCGATTGAGCAGTTGGTTTTCGGTCAGGCGCGCGTAGACGTCGAGCGCGGGATCGGAAAAATCGTGGATTTCGATGATGTTTGCCATAGGTTTTCCTTTTTAAGATTCTAAGATGTTCAGCAGTGCGGCGACGTCCGGCAGAACGAACGTCGGCTGCGGGTCAGCGGTGGGGAGGCCTTCTTCCTTCGTCTCGCCAGAGAGGACGAGCAGCGTGTCGATGCCCGCGTTCGCGCCGCTGGCGATATCCGTGTAGATGCGGTCGCCCACGAGCAGTGTTTCCTGCGCGGAAACGCTCGCCTCAAGCATTGCAAGCTGCGGCATCAACGGTTCGGGCTTGCCGATGACGATGGGGCGGCGGGAAGTCGCGCGCCAGAGCATTTCGCACACGCTGCCGCAGTCGGGCACGAAGCCGTAGGCCGTGGGGCAGACCCAATCGGGATTTGTCGCAACGTAGGGAACGCCCTGACCGAGCAGGATGCAGGCGTCCTCCAGCTTTTGAAATGTCAGCTCGGTGTCGAAGCCCATCAGGAGCGCGTTCGCGTCCTCACGCCGTTCTGCGACGGTAAAGCCCGCCGCGCGGAGCTGTGATTTCATCGACTCCGTACCGCAGACGTAATAGCGTCGGTCTTCTCCGCCGTGCTCGCGGAGATAGTGAGTCAGCGCGTCGACCGAGGTGAGAAAATCGGCCGCCTCCGTCGCGACGCCGAGGCGTGTGAGCTTTTTGACGTAGGCCGCTACGCTGCGCGAGGAGTTGTTTGTCAGAAAGCGGTACTGCCCGCCGCGTGCGCGGATGGCAGAGAGCAGCTCGCGGACGCCGGGAAAAAGCCGGTCGCCCAAGTACAGCGTGCCGTCGAGGTCGAAAAGAAAGAGCTTTTTGCACTGAAGCGGATTATGGTCAACCATCAGTCACGCCTTCTTTTTGCTGTCGATCGCAATGAAGAAGAATGAGCTCACCGCCAGAAGATAGGGGTAGAAGAGGTTTGGGATGATGTCGAACGCCGAGATGGCGTAGCCCAGCTCGTGCGCCGCGGAGATCGCGACGAGCATCTGCGCGCCGTAGGGGATGATGCCCTGAAAGATGCAGGAGAACGTGTCAAGGAGCGACGCGGCCTTGCGCGGGGTGATGCCGTATTCCTCGCTCATTTCCTTGGCGATGGGGTTTGCCATAACGATGGCGACGGTGTTGTTCGCGGTGGCAATGTCCATCGCGCCGACGAGAAGGCCCATGCCGATCTGGCCGCCGCGCTTGCCGCGAAACGCCTTTCTGATCCAGCCGAGCAGCGCTTCAAAGCCGCCGTACTCACGGATCAGCGCACAGATGGCGGAGACCAAAATTGCGACCATCGACGTTTCAAACATGCCGGCCGCGCCGCTGCCCATGTTCTCGAGCAGCGCCTTGACTGCGAGGATGCCGGTCTGCCCCGTCGCGCCGGTCGCGAGCGCGATGACCGCGCCGGATACGATACCGATGAGCAGCACGACAAAGACGTTGATACCGATGATGCCGCCGATGAGCACGAGCACATAGGGGATGATCTGAATGAGATTGTAGGCAGGGATGGGCGCGGGGTGCACGTCCGCATTCAGCGTCAGCACGAGGATGAGTGCGAGCGACGCGAGCGCGGCGGGGAAGGCGATGTGGAAATTTTCGCGGAATTTGTCCTTCATCGCGCAGCCCTGCCCGTTGCAGGCGGCGATGGTCGTGTCGGAAATGAAGCTCAGATTGTCAGCGAACATTGCCCCGCCCATGACGGACGCGACACACAGCGGCAGGGAATAGCCGCTCGCCGCGGCGATGGGGATGGCAATGGGCGTGATGAGCGTGATGGTGCCGACGCTCGTGCCCATCGCGGTGGAGACAAAGCAGCTCACGACGAACAGCACCGCCACGGCGAATTTCGACGGGATGATCGAGAGCATGAAGTACGCAACGCTCTCCGCACTCGAGCGGCCCACGACGCCGACGAACATACCCGCGGCTAAGAAGATGAGCAGCATCGTGATGATGTTCTTATCACCCACGCCACGGCCCATTAGCGTGAGCTTTTCGTCGAACGACAGCGCGCGGTTCTGGCAGCAGGCTACGAGCAGCGCGATGAGAAAGATGACGACGATGGGGATGGAATAAAATCCCATCGGGATTTTGAGCACGTACTCAAAGATCAGGCCGAGGCCCAGATACAGGACAAGGAACACTAAGATCGGCAGCAGCGCCGCGGGATTGGCTTTTTTTGACATGGGATGACACTCTCTTTCTCCAAACATAAAAAAAGCTCCTGCGCGGAGCTTTTTGTGCGATATGAATTATTATAAGGAGCGTGGAGGACCTTGTCAAGTGAGATTTGCCCAAAATTGAGCGCAAAAGGGCTTGACAGAAGGACTCTAATCTGTTAATGTACAAATATACTCTAACAGATTAGAGAGGGAACAAGATGGAAACGCCGAAAATTTTTGAGAGCGAATACCGCTTTTGCCAAATTCTGTGGGCACACGAGCCGGTCAAGAGCCGTGAATTGGTCGCGCTCTGCGCCGAGCACCTGGGCTGGAAACCGACGACGACCTACACGGTCATCAAACGGCTCTCTGAGCGCGGGGTGCTGAAAAACGAGAATACTGTCGTCACGTCGCTCATCTCACAGGACGAGGCGCAGACCGCCGAGATCGACGAGCTGCTCGACAAGCGCTTCGACGGCTCGCTGCCCGCGTTCGTCGCCGCGTTTACAAAGTCGAGCCACGTGAGCGACAAAGAGCTTGACGAGGTGCAGAAAATGATCGACCTTTATCGAAAGGAGAATCATCATGGATGACGTCTTTTTGAAGCTCGTGAACCTCAGCATCAGCGCAAGCTGGCTCATTCTGGCGGTGCTCGTGCTGCGGGTTGTCCTCAAAAAAGCGCCGAAGTGGGTCATGCCGCTTCTCTGGGGTGTGGTCGCACTGCGGCTTGTCTGCCTGTTTTCGATTGAAAGCGCGCTCTCGCTCATCCCGAGCGCCGAGACCATCCCGAGCGAGATCGTGACCGAAACGCGCGAGCCGGTGCTCTACGAGCAGGCGACGCTTGACATCGTCACGAATCCGACGCTGCCTTCGGCGGCGGAGGTCCCCGTCGGCGTGAGCCGCCAGCAGGCGCAGGTGGACTTCAACATCTACAGCGTCCTCTGGCTCGCCGGCATGGCGGCGCTGCTCGTCCACGCGCTCGTGAGCGCGGGAAAGCTGAAAAGAAAGCTCGCAACGGCGATTTTGCTGCGAGATAACATCTACGAGAGCGAATTTGTCGATTCGCCGTTCGTCTTCGGCGTGGTGAAGCCGAACATTTATCTTCCCATGCACATGGACGAGGGGACGGCGGCGTATGTCATCGCGCACGAGCGCGCGCACCTTGCCCGCCGCGACCACTGGTGGAAAGTGCTCGGCTACCTCGTGCTTGCGCTGCACTGGTTCAACCCGCTGGTGTGGGTCGCCTACATCCTCTTCTGCCGCGACATCGAGCTCGCGTGCGATGAAAAAGTCGTCAAGGGGCTGGACGGTGCGGCACGCGCAGACTATTCGCAGGCGCTATTGTCCTGCGCCGCGCCGAAAAGAGCCGTCGCGGCCTGCCCGCTGGCATTCGGCGAGGGGAACATCAAAACGCGCGTGAAAAGCGCGCTGCACTACAAAAAGCCCGCGTTTTGGGTCGCCGCCGCGGCGGTGCTCGCGGTCGTGATCGTGGCCGTGTGCTTTTTGACGAATCCGAGGTCGGAGCGCGGCAGCCTTGTCTGGGCGCAGAAGCTGAATGCGGCGGACGTTGCGTCGATCGAGCTCTACGTTCCGGCGGAAGGGGAGGCGCGGCAGTATAAAAAACTCGATACGGAAGAAATGGCACAGGCAGTCGAACTGATCAACAGCAGCCGCGGCACATATATCGAAAAACCGGAGACGGTTTACGCCGGCTTGCCGGTGTGGTTCCTTCTCACGATGGACGACGGCACGGTGCATGCTGTCGGCAGCGTAGTGGGCCATTATCTGATCATCGACGGCGATACTTTTGATGCGGACGTCGAGAATCAGGCGGAATGGGAAAACTATGTGCTAAAGGGCGATTCGGCAAGTCCGATCGACATGGCAGACCGGCTGTCGTATGCACTCTATGGGATGACAACGGGGGTGTATACGCTCGGCGAGGCCGTTTTCGAGGATTCCGTCTGGGAAACCAGCTATGAGGAGACCTTTGCCAACACGAAGTCCACGCCCGAGCTGTGGCTTTCCTCCGCACTTGGCACGGACATGACCGGTATTCTGTACGGTACAGTGACGGCGGCGAGAGGATACAGCTACCGTGTTTCCGAGTGGGAAGAGATCGACCTGACCGTGAGCAACTTCGACTGGCTGTTCCGCAGCGGAAGCGGCGAAGATTGGGACGGTACGAGCGCCGCGAAGCTGCGCCGCGAAAACGCCCATGCCTGGCGCGGCACGAGAACGGGCGAGGACGTCAATGCGACAGTGCCGATGGCGGAGATCAGGCGTCAGGACGAGCTCACGGCGATGGACCAGTGGCTCTTATTGCAGCAGAAGGACGGCAGCCTTTACCTCGTGATGGGCTATCGCAGCGGGGCGTATCCCTACCGCTGGATCGTCCGCCTGGACGGCGGCGCGACCGAGCTGACCCGCGCTGACCTGAACGGCGACGGGATCGAGGAAGTGATCTCCTATACCGGCACTTCCACGCAGGAGCCGTACCGGCTGCGGGTGAGCAATCAGAGCGGCGAAGAGCTCTGGAGCGCGGAGCTGGGGCTGGCGCATGTGGGCTGGAGCAGCTATTTCCTCTATCGCGACAGCGTCAAGACGGCGCTATTGCGCTACGAGCCGACGATGTATCAGGGCGAGGCATCGTATTCCTACGAGCTCTTTATGCTCAGTGAAAACGGGACGACCACGCTGGCGGAGAATTCGGTGAGCTTCAGCATAAATCCCGATTCCAAAGACCCATGGCCCGCCGAGGCACAGAAATTCGCGGACGAGGTCAACAGGCTTTTAGATCAGAGTGAGCTTTTATTCTCCACGCTGAACGCCGAGCTGCATTCCTACGGCGACGGCACGGTCATCCGCTGCGCAGAGCCGTCGGAGAGCGACGGAAGCAGGTCGCTGGCGTCCGCCGACCTCGACAACGACGGCAGGGCAGAGCAGATCATCTGCGAGAAAGTGTTCGGCGGCTATGAGCTGTGCGTCGTCGACGACAACGGCGAGGAGCTGATGCGCCAGCGTATGCACGAGGGCGACACCTACTTCCTCTGCCGCGAAAACGGACGCGACATGCTGCTGCAATACAGCTTAAACGAGGGCAAAAATCGAGACGCGATCAGCTATTGTGACTACTACTATGGCCTTCACGCCTTTGACGGCGGCAAACTGAACATCGTGGAAAACAACAACACGAGCATTTATCTGAACTGGGACGGAACGCAGAAGGGCGATTGGGGCGAATCACAGCAGGCATTCGCAGCGCGCGTCAATGAGCTGATCGACCAGAGCGAATTTCTCATTGCCCAACAGGACGGCGAGCTCATTTTGACGAGCGAGGTGCAGCGCTGGTACTGCGTATCGCCGAAAACGATCAGAGTGGCAATGGATGACACAACGATCTATATCGGCAGAAAAAGCTGGGACTTTGCCGAACAGTACCCGTCGCTCAAAGGGTTTGAGGACATTGGGACCGCAGGCAACTACTTTGTGGCGTTTGGTAGCCTGGGGGAGAAAAACGACCTCTACGTGGTGTTCAATTTCGTGGCCGGCACGCTGCTCAAGACCTTCCCCGGCAACAACCTTATCTGGCAAGGAGATGACCTTTCCACCGCGGTCTACTCCTACCGGTCGGACGTCTACGCGCTCAACGGGACGAAGCTCGCCGCGCTCGAACTCGCGAGCGGCGAGGAGATCAGCGGCCTTGCCTTTGCGCCCGACGGCGTGTCGATCATTGCGACGGTCTCCGGCAAGAGCGGCGAGCGTAAGGTGACGGTCACGCGCGAGGGCAGCGCGTAGCAGACCTCGCTCACCGACTGGACGGAGGGCGACGGCGCGGAGCGCACGTACTTCGCCCCTGTCGGGATCGAGGGGAACGAGACATTTCTGGCGACGGTCGGCGTGAGCTACCGGCTGGAACAGCAGTCGGACGGCACATCCCGCATCGCGGAGATCACAGGCGCGCAGGGGCTCACGCTGCCGCGCTACCGACGCGGCTGGGTCAGCGTGGACGAAAAGGCAGACGTCCTGGACGCCGTGATCGCGGACGGCGGCAAGAGCGCCGACGTGACGGTGCAGTATTACGCGAGCCTTGGGTCGGGGTATCAGACGTACACGGCGGGGGTTCATATTGTCGCACCGTAGGGTGCGAGGGGGATTCCTGCATCGTGCAGGAGTGCGCTAAGGGGGGATGTTCTCTTTCCTCGGAAAGAGAACATCCCCCCTTACACCCCCCAAGAGAAAGGGACGAGGGGCCGTCCCCCTCGACCCCGCACATTGTGAGTTTGCAGCTTGAATGACTGCACGCGCTGCGCAATGTAAGTGCGGTGTACATGGCTTCGCC